>Ga0228707_1000001_pt1 | contig 173398 bp, 280 predicted proteins | sample McNCre117_Aug_MT_FD_181472 | JGI IMG/M metagenome (GOLD analysis project Ga0228707, IMG submission 181472) | Metatranscriptome of freshwater microbial communities from McNutts Creek, Athens, Georgia, United States - 11-17_Aug_MT (Metagenome... | ecosystem: Environmental > Aquatic > Freshwater...
TTAAATGAGAGACAAGTTCTTTGTTCTTCACGTCACGTTACCTTCTGGCTTTGAGTTAAAGGTTCCGTGTCGTGGATACAATTTAAAATCGTGGAAAGCATTCGAGGATAGACTCGGTTCTAAATACGATGTTGAAGAAATCAATGAACGTATTTACAACCATCTAATGTTAGGAGACCCAGACGAATGTCTATCATCGCCAGTTGCGGACACCAAGTCCAAGAAATCGAAGACACCTACAACATCGCCACCAAAGAGTGGGAGATCAACGAAGACGGTTGGCAAAAAGCCGTTGCCTTCAAAAGTGTCTGCAAAGACTGCTACGAAGAGTACAAGAAAAACGACGCCATCCTCTCCAGCGAAGCCGAAGAGTTCGACTGGCTCCACAACAAGGAAGAAGACTAAATGAAGTTAGCCACATTATCAGAATACGCCAAGCATAAGGATGGCACTTACGTTGCTCTGGAAATGAGTGAATCGTCAATGGATCTGTTGGACCACTTTGTTGAGGCTAATCTTGGTCTTGATGAACGTGTCACTAAGAATTCGTATCACATCACTGTAATCTACTCTCGCACACCAGTGCCTGATGCAGAGAAACTCTCTCGTGAATACTCAGTGAAGGCTGATGCTGTTGGTTATGAAATGTTCGACACTAAGGATGGTGGTAAGTGTTTGGTGCTCCGTGTTGAGTCTGCTGAGGCTCGTGCGTTGAATAATACTCTTGGTGCAATGGGTGCTACATCTGACTACGATTCGTACAAACCACATGTGACATTGGCATACAATATCACTCAGGATATCGATCCTGCTACTCTGCCACTACCAAAGTTCCAATTGGTCTTTGATCACCTGCATGTTGCTCCGTTAGATCCACTCTTTACTCCAGCAAACAAATGAACGATACACTAATACTCATTGCTCTGTTATTCACTAAACACTTTGTAGTGGACTTTCCACTGCAGACTAAGTTCCAGTGGAGTAACAAAGGTACGTATGGCCATGTGGGTGGAATCCTGCATGCTGCATTCCATGGCATGGGTACTTGGTGTTGTTTCGCTTGGTATGCTCCAGAGGCTGCTGTTTATCTCTCGTTCTTGGATGCTGCGATTCATTACAACATCGACTGGGCTAAGATGAATCTCAATGCCAAGATGGGTTGGGGTCCAAACACTCATGAACAGTTCTGGTGGTTGCTTGGCATGGATCAATTCCTGCATGCAATGACTTATGTTGGCTTGGTTGCTCTTGTTACAAAATGACTCACATCTACGTAGTTGCTGGTACGTTTGACCAAGCAAAAGAATACATCGCTAAAAAGAGATCAAACTATGCGATATCTGGCGCACCACCATTATTGATGCCAAACTATCTGGCAGTGACCAATGTGATGCATCTTAAGGGTATTCGTAATCCAAAGGGTGTATTGATTGGTACGTGGAGAGAACGACCAGACATTGTCGAAATACTCGAGACATTGATGTTGGCTTCTGATGTGCCAAACAAAGCATTGGTTGATGTCTACGATGGACTATTTCCTAAAAAGAGACCAACTCCGAAACTAAAACCAGATGATGTGGTACAATCAGCTGCTGAATTGCTCGCTAAAGAGATTGATGCTCAGGTTCTTAAACAATTGATAAGTAACACCCCAGATTATATTAACGAATATGTAATGAAAGATACAAGCGCATGGACAATGTTACCCCTGAAACCGTAAAGATGTGGAAGAAGCCAGTGATGATTCACGGCTATCGCCTTCAACAAACTTGCTCTGCATGTCCAGAGCAATATGACGTATATGCTGGTGAAGAACAGGTTGCATATTTCCGTCTGCGTCATGGTGGGTTCACTGCATCAGTACCAGATTATGGTGGTGATGTAGTTTATGAAGCAGAACCACAAGGTGATGGTATCTTCGATCGTGAAGAACGTGTATGGTTTCTAACTCAAGCAATTCTTGCAGTGCAGGAATATTATATCAATCGCCGTTGGGATAAGGATGATGAATGGCTATGAAGAAAATTACTAAAATCGTTACGTTCTATGATGATGGTACATTCGATGAATCGACTCCATCTTTGACACCAGTGAATCCACCAGTGCCATATACACCTTGGAATCCATCGATGCCATACCAACCGATTCAACCAAAGAATCCATATGGTCCAACGTATCCTTGGGAGCCACCATACACTATCTGGTGCAAGACTGCAGACGGTACAGTGCAAGAGATGACTCTGACCAGTCCAATTGTTGCACAGACCACAGGAGACACTAATGTTTAGACAATTACTCTCTGAGATTATCAGAGGCTATCTCGAGGAGATGAAAAATGACAATAACACTAACATGCATGGAGTGCAGTGAACCTGCTGTGTGGATTCGCTCTACACAATTTGCTGGTGATCACCCATACTGCGAACGACATGCGGAGAAACAATCAGACTTCGAAGATGAACCTGATTCTTACTCTTACTGGTACAAAGTAGATGCTGACAAGTGATGTGAGGTTCGATGTATACGAATATGCCATCGGTGGTAAGATGGTGGTTGGTCGTGCTCGAATGTCTTATGAATGGAAAACTCTATTGGAAGATGGTGATCAAGACGCCAGAGATAAGTTAAAGGCTGAATTGATCCATCAGATGGCAGACTACATGCTAACGCACAAGCTGGTTGAGTTTACTTACCAAGACGATATCGCTACTGGTGATAAGATGGTTGCTTGTCGTGCTTATCTGGCTCCAGACTCTCAAGTTAAAATTATTAGATCTGTTCTTAAAGTATGAACCTATTAGACAATATACGTGCTGGCGCTGAACAACAAGGCGACGATGACAAGGGCTACGAAGAGATTCCATTACACACTATCACTGGTGGAAATGGTCGTCCATACATGTCTATCGCTGATCGTGATACTACAATCAGTATGCGTCTGCATCACTACGACGATATCTACCAACGTGGAATCTTCTTGCATATTGACAAGAAAGCTATTCCTGAGATGATTGCTATTTTGGAGAAAATCAATGCAACCAAAAACTAAACCAATTCCAGTTCGACAAAAGAAACTAACCAAGGAAGAATTCTTACAACAGTGGGTGTTGACTCGTGCAGCATTCCGTGAGGACTTCTCTGGTACTGCAGCTGCTCGTGCTGCAGACGATGTATGGAAAGAAATTCAAAGGCTCACCGCAAAATGATGACACTATTCGCAGTACTGACAATCGCATACATCGCTGCCACAACTTATGCTAGCATGGCTTTTGCTAATTTCTGTCGCCGTAAGTTCTACTGGGACGAGGCTGGTGTGGCTCTACTATTGATATTCGCATTCTGGGTATTTCCATTCACTGTTGCCACTGATATGGGCTGGATTCGATGAAGGTAATCATTGCTGGTGGTCGTGACTACCATAACTACGAAACTCTCCTAGAAGCAATCAAGGAAGCACAATTCGATATTACTACTGTAGTGTCTGGTGGAGCCAATGGTGTTGATGCTCTTGGAGAACGATACGCTGAAGAGATGAATAAAACTCTCAACGTGTACGAAGCTGACTGGGCTACGCATGGTCGTGCTGCTGGTCCAATTCGTAATCGTAAGATGGCAGAGAATGCAGAAGCACTCATTGCTATCTGGGATGGACAGTCACGTGGCACTAAGAATATGATCGAGACTGCCACTAAAAAAGGATTGTTAGTATATGTTAAACGAGTCTGACGTAATCAAAGAAATCAATCGTCGTGCAAACGCTAAGGTCAAACTGATTCGTAAGCACCAGAAAGAACTTCAGGAGATATACGACCAGTGCACCCACGAAGGTACATTGGAACGGAAGAGTCGATACTTTAGTGGTTCTTACAACGATACAGCCCACACTACGTACTGGAATGAATGCACTGTCTGCGGTAAGAAGAGCGAAGAGATCGTGAAAGACCATAGCTGGTACGGGTAATCCTTTAGGTTTACTTTTAATAACCCCACCTTGCGTGGGGTTTTGTCATTTATCCCTTGTCGTTATTGCAAATTGATGTATAATAACTACATGGAAACGAAAAACAAAACCTCTCGCCTCTACTACGCTAACACTTGGTTCACGATGCCTTTCCGTGTTCATGGTTATTGGGTCGAGGACGCCACTGGTAAGAACGTCGCTGAAGCTGCTAGCCGAGAGTTAGCCGAAGCCATTAAACAGACCCTGAACTCAATGGAGCCAACAAAATGAAGTATATCCTAGTTGAAGCAACAAACCCTAAAGAGCTAATGGTTCGTGTAAACGATTTTATTGGTGAAGGCTACACGCCACAAGGTGGAATCAGCGTTGCCTGCCACTATAGCGGTAGCATCTATTACACTCAAGCAATGGTGAAAGAACATGTCTGAATACGTCGTAGTCCACCTCTCGCCTAACTACAAATGCGCTCACGAGGACGATGCTCCCATCCTCTTCGAATCCGACTGTTTGGCTCAGGCTATCACCTACTCATCCAAGCGTTGGGACTCCGAGAAGGTCGATATAGCCGTTTATCAGCCTCGTACAGAGGGTTATCGCCAGATCAATCGTCACCCTGCTCGGGACGCTAAAGGTCGTTTCGAGGCTCGATAATAACCCTCAGAATTGTAGGTTATCCAGATACTTGTTGTCGTAGTTGCAAGATGGCTGTATAATAACTACAGTTGATTAGGAGAACGAAATGAACCGAAATGATCTGATTGAATTGATTCTTGACCATGCTATCCAGACTGGTACTTACTCTGAAATGTTTATGGATCGTCTGCGTGGTAGCAGTGATTCTGAACTGGGTGCCATCCTCGAGAAATTTGAAGACGCCATCTAAGGAGATCAAAATGCGTGTTACTTTTCGTCTTGTTCGTATCGGTGAAGTGTTTAACTGTAATGGTAACACTTATGTAAAGAAGTCCACTCGGACTGCGCTGATGCTCTCTGCTCCCCATACGTTCTACTTCAGCCAGACTGACGACTGCACCATCTAAGGATATAAAATGTACATCGAAATAACTACCTTCGCTATCCCTACATTCCTGATCACTCTGCTTAAAATAGCAGTTATCGTGGCTGGTGTGTGGCTTCTGTTGGGTATGGTTGGAATTTATTTCTACAATCGTAGTATAATCAAGCAAATGAAGATCAACGCTGAGATCGATCGTCTTCACAAGTAAGGAATCAAAATGGATCTAATCAAAGTCGGTAAAGCCCTCAATTACTTGTGGAGCACTTACGCTAAGGTAGCAGCATACAAGGAATACGCCTCTACAGCGTCCCATAGGGCTGAAGAAGGACACTATACTCGCCGTGCTCTGAAGTGGAAGGCTAAGGCTATCGTCGGTCACGACCGAATCCTGACAGATAAAACCCCATACTTCTGAGGGTTATTCCAGAAAGTTGTTGTCCAAATTGCAGATTGATGTATAATAACTACAGTTGATTAGGAAACAAAATGCCACGCAAAATGAACCAACCCTCGACAATCTTGAAGAACATTATGAACGACTGTTCTTGGCCAAGCGAGGCTCTTGTGCGAACAACTTGGTCGGATGAAAAGATTATCGCTGATCTGAAAGACTTTGCTGAGCAAATGTGGCACAATCAGTACATCGAAGTCGATGTTAGCAAAGTGACTCCCGAAGCGTTTCGTAAAGCAGCTGTGCGCCAGCAATTGTACTTGAAAGAACTTTGGGCAGGTGAGCCAGAAGAATTTATGTGAGTTGTTGACTTTATTGCAAATTGATGTATAATAGAGTCATCTGCTTAGGAGATCAAAATGTTGAACGCTAAAGAATTTCAGGAACAATTGGAATGGTTTTGGTTGTTTTGCCAAGAAGAAGCATGGAGTGAAGAATGACTATCAAAGTATACCCAAGCACATACGTGAGCAACGAAGAAAATGCTCGACAACGCACTGTGGCAGAACAAGTTGCCATCGAGTTTCAGGAAGAGTTTGCTGCCATGTGCGAGAAGTATAAGGTAGAATTCTCTGTTCGTGAGAACACCAGTGGTTATGCCAGCTACGTTGAAGGTATCGACGTGGACTTTGACTGCATCTACAAAGATGGCGAGACTGTTCGTCCATACTTCACTATCCAATTCGGCAGCAGCATTTAAGGAAAACAAAATGATTACCGCAAAGGAAGCCAAAGAACTGTATGACCAAAGTGGTCAAGAAGTTGCTGACTATTTGAAGCATACAGTAGAGAAAGAAGTCGTTAAAGCCGCAGAAGGTGGCAAACGTGAAACTATCATCCACTTGGGTAGTATGGGCTCATACGACCATCTTGATCAGATAATTACTCCCTTGCAAAAGGCTGTGGTTTGGAAACTCAAAGAGTTGGGATATCGTGCAGAGATTAAACTCGACGGTGACTGGTATGTGCCTCGCGGCTTAGCAGACGATGACGGTAATGGTCCAAAGCATATAAACTACGGCATTCAAATTAGCTGGTAAGGAAACAAAATGAACGTACATAAAATCGTACCTTGGTTTATTGGAATGGTGTTTGTATTCATCTTCGCCAGTTGGATCACTATGGGTGTTATCGCATACAAGAGTATTGACGCTGTGAATGAACATGGTGTCAAGGGAGTTATCGAATCCGTCTGGTGCGGTAAAGATGCTGATTGTAAACTACCAGAAAGTAAATGATGAGTCAAAGAGCACGAGAATATTTCAATACGTATCCTTGCCCTAATGAGCCACGATATTTCACAATGTTCGGCTATCTGTTCTCTGCCAACTGGGCTGACGACTGCTGGACACATATCACTGATCGTGAGAAAGAAAAGACTGATTACATCCACGTTGGCAAGGTTCGTAATATGAATGGCCAAACGATGTATGAGATCGTCATATGGAAATTTTTATTGTTGTGGGGTAAATGATGACTAATCCTGTAACCAAAGATACCTTAGTTCGTGGTGGCAAGTACAATTGGAAATGGCAACCTGAACGATTGGAATACTTGCGTCAAGTCGGCTCATGGTTTCAATTTGCGTTGATTTCTGAACCTACGAAAATTTGGTGTGAAGTGCTTGAGAAAGACTTAGTGAACTTTGAGGAATCAAAATGAACGTAGAACGAATTCAAGAACTGTATAAACAGGCTATCCAATATACTAACAGTGTAATTCCTGCTGAACGACGATACAATGACATCTACTATGCAACTGCCTGTGGTAAACATGCTGAGTTAATTGTAAAAGAATGTGTCCAAATGTTTGCTGAGAATGGATATGACGAAAGTTGTGATATGCTTATTGAACATTGGGATATTGATCCAAGAACATTTCGGAGTTGAAGAATGAGTATCGTTAATGAAGTGATGAGAGAGTCTGACATCGTATTCGAAGAGGCAGTCGCTGGTGTGCCCATTGCTCTGCTCTCTATGGATGACATGCACTGTTTCGCTGAGAATTTGATCTTTGAGGTTATCCGTGGACTGCGTAACTCGTATCCACCAGACGACTGTGTACCTATCGAAGAGATCGAAGCCCATCTACAAGAGAAGTTTGGATTGGACGTATGAACCCCAAAAGAGTCAAATGTCTAATGGATAAAGCGTATGAGCCATTCAAGAAACAAGGCTCGTACTTCACTCAAGAATTGCTGCTGGCTGAGTTCGCACGACTGATTGGTGAAGAAGTTTTGACATTACAGAACCGACACGGTAACATTAAGCCTCGAGTCGTAAAGGCATATTTTGGAGTTGAAGATAATGAGTAATATTCCTGCAGGTTATCAGTTGCACGTCACCACTTGGGAGAACGATGCTGATGCATATCAGACAAAGATCCTGAATGGTCTTGGCATCAACGATGTCACATTCCTCGTGGCTCTCGCCAAGCAATTTAAGTCACGCAATAGTAGCAATGGTCTTGGTAATGGAGCAACCACTCGTGATGAGTTGATTGCTGCTATTACATCTGCTCTGACAGTATGCAAACCAAACCAGAAACTCCAAGATCAGATCGATGCTTTCTATACAATCAAAGATGAGGAAGACGAAGATGACACCAATGGATTCTATGTCTATGAATGGCTGACTGAGACGCTGCTGGGCTATCCAGTGGAAGAATTCTATCGCTATGACTACGAACGATTCTGTCGAGTCTATTCAAGCCATGAAGTGTTCTTGATTCCATTGGAGTGCATTAACGTATCGGAGCAATTCCAGTGACCAAGCAACAATTCATAGACCACTACGTGTGCACGTTTCTGGCTAGCTACATGGCTGGGAACTATGAACGTGACTGCGCTGAAGGTCATCCAAACGAACCATACGACCACCAACCAGTCGAGGATGCTCGGTTCTGCGCTGAACGTGCTTGGAAGCAATACTACGATCCATACGCTATCGGGCAGAAGCTATTCGACGATGGCAAGGGTCTGAGCGACGTTATCGGTGCAGTCGAGAAAGAGGACTGGGACGAGTGTCGTAAGGGCTACGAAGAGCAAGCACAACGTAGGTCTTACTACGACTAAAAGTAAACCGAAAGTATTACTTTTTATTTGAGGGTTATTAGCAGAAAGTTGTTGTCTTTCTCGTGGATTGGTGTATAATAGATTCATCTGATAAGGAAGAACGAAATGCGAAACCCTCTTGACTACATCCCCCACTTGATCCTTGGCTGCATTATCGCTATGCCTCTGCTGCTCGTGGTGTGTGCTATTGATCAAGGTTTTGGTAGCGATAAAGTCTTGGATACGTTCGAAGGTCAGAAATCAGTTTGTACTCATTATCAGTATAATAACTCCCTGAAGCAAACCCAATGTATGGGCTACAAGTCAGTGCCAGCTACCTGTAAGAAGGTTGAACACACTGGTCCAGTCTTCGGTACATTCACTAACACCCGTTGCGAGTAATCATGGATATCTTCAAAATTAAATCAAACCTCGAGAATACGATCGCTGGCAAGGAGATGTTTCTTGTTTCGGAACGAGAAAAGCTAAACTCCGAAGATGCCCACGAACGTATGGTAGCGTATATTGTAGTAAAGATGTTGGATGTCAACATTGACGAACTCAAGCGTATCCTCGCTGACGTGGAAGTGGTTGCCAACAAGACAATTAATGAGATCTATCGCCATGGTTAAACTACGATATTTCACTATCCAAAATAGAGTCACAGCTGAGACGGTGAAGGAATATGCCAGAGCCAATGATCTGTCGCTCATGGACGCCAAGCGACGACTGGAGAACAAGTCGTCCACTAATCTACAATACTGGGATGGTCATCTGATGGAATGGGTCACTGTACCTTACGTTACGGAGTATAGAGAATGAACGAACGAATTGAACAACTTGCTCTACAGGCATCTGAAAATTATGACTATCATCCAGAATTTGCAAAAAAGTTCGCCGAGTTGATTGTTCGAGAATGTGCCAGTGCTGTAAATTCAAGGGATGATTCTGACACTGGCTTCTGGGCTAACATTATCAAAGAACATTTCGGAGTTGACGAATGAAAGATATTACAATTGAACAATACTGCGATGGCTGGTCTGTTGAAGTAGATGGGAAGCGTTTCCGTTGGGATCATAACGACGAAGATATGGGAACAGAAGGCATCAAGAAGCTACTGGAACATCTTGGTCACACAGTCACAGTCGAGGAGTGTTACTAATGATTTGGCAAGACGTACTACTACTCTTCATTGCATCAGTGGCTGTTACACGATGGATGTACTGCACTGGTTACACTGAAGGCTACCAACGAGCAAAGTTTGATATCAGACAGGAAGAGATCCGCAAGTCTGGTAAGTATTTTATAACGCAAAACGGTACACTGATGCCACTGGACCCACGATGATTTGCACTGAATGTAAACAAGACGAAGACTGCCGACCATATGGACATAATGGAGCATACATCTGCTTTGAGTGTGCCATGAAGGACGAAGAACGGACTAATCGAAACTTTCTGGCTCAACTGGAAGCTGCTGCCAAACAATCAAGTACAGTCATTATCGGTGAGGAAACTGGTCCACGACCAATGAATGGAGTAACACAATGAAAGTAGCATACGCTGTAGATATGATTGATCCACATTGTCCTTCTGAACGAATCGACTGTGGCCTATTTGAAACCCTCGAGAAAGCTGGTAAGTTTATCGAGAAGGAACGAGTCCATTATTCTGATCGTATGGAATGGGAAGTCACTGAACACATTTATCATGGTGGTGAAGAATGAATGCTCGACTTCGAGAACTTGAGTCACAGTGCTGGGAAGCTAAACCGTATGGTCCACCATGGTTCGATTCTAAGAAGTTCGCCAAGTTGCTTATCTCGGACGTTCTAATCATCTGTGAAAATGCAGGTGATGCTGGTCTAGATGGACACCACTGCGCTGATGAGATTGTAAGGAAATACGAATGCTAACTAAAATTTTACTGGACAAGGACGATCGAATGCTACGTATCGGCTTCGGTAAGAATCGGGGTAACTGGTTCGCTCGAATCGATCTGTGGTGCGTTGGATATAGGATTTCAAAATGAACGAACGAATTCAACAACTTTACCAACAGGCGCATGAACCACAACCTCCGACTAGAGGAACAGGAACGCTAACTAAAGACATTTTATGGGAGCAACCTAATAAGTTCAATCCTGAAAAGTTCGTCGAGTTGATCATCCAAGAGTGTAGTGTGGCATTGAATCCTATGCTACGTGATATGGTCTCTCGTGGTCGTGCAGTTGAATTGATTAAACAACACTTTGGAGTGGACCAATGACCTGCAAACATACTAGCATGGATGAACCGACGATGACGTGGGAAGAGACAACTGAAGAACTAAGCCAGATCCAGCAGGCATTCGTCTCTCTACATAATACAGGTGAAAAGAACTGGACTCCCGAAGAGAGACAACTGGCATATCAACTAAGAAAACGATGCGTGGAACTGGGAGAATATCGATATTCTCTATTAAGGAAGAAAAATGGACCAAATAACTGAATTATTCATCCGTCTAAAGCAGGTGGAGATTGCACTCGATCTAGTCGTACTATCTCTACCAGATAGTGAACAACTGGCAACTCTAAAGGTTAAGGCAGAACGTCGCCAAGATCGAGTGAAAGCAGAGAACGAAGCATCAAAAGAATATCTCAATCTAAAGAGTCGCCTGCAAGAACTAGAGAACGACTATCCATCACTGAAGAAGCTATGACTCTAGAGAATGCACTAAAGATTAAAGAACTGCTACAAGAGCTAGTGCCAGATCCAACTATCGACTTCGGTCCAGCCTATGAAGGAACCAAGCAACGACAGAAGGAAGCAATACAGATCCTGAACGCAGAGATTCGATGGATGAAAGCACTAAGGAAGAAAGCATGACAAACTACCAAGTATATTATCTCGCCAATGCAGAAGGCATCCACGCTGGTCCATTCCGCACAGTTGAAGCTGCAGTCGAGGGAAAGAAAAAGTTTCACCCGTTGTATGCTACACTATTAAAGGTAGTCAAGGGTAACATCCAAGTGGAGCCAGTATGAACAAACGAATTCAAGAACTTGCTATGCAGGCATTTATTGCTGATAGCGTGGAGCGTAATCCAAGATATAAGAGATCGGAAAATACTAATATCATTATGAAAGACTTGGCAGGGTTTAACAAAAAGTTCGCCGAGTTGATTGTCAAAGAGTGTATGGGTTGCTGTGGTCAAGTTGCTGAGGATGCACATAAGCTAAAGAGCAGTTCTTTCCTAACTCAAGACGGTAAGCAGTTGTATAATGGTGTTTGGGGTGGAGCTATGAATTGTGGTTCTGCTATTGCGAATCATTTTGGAGTTGAAAAATGAGTGAACGAATTAAAGAACTTGCTGGGCAAACTGGCATTATTGATGTAGAACTCTTGAATGATTCGCAGAGCAAGATGCTGGAAAAGTTTGCCGAGTTGATTGTTTGGGAATGTATGGAAATCAACTCAACATTATTGGGCCATAATACTTGTAAAAACTTGCACAACTTGTATAAAGAACATTTCGGGGTTAAAGAATGAACGCACGAATCAAAGAACTTTACAACCAATCTGGTGGACTTGTTCGTATGTATGATGGGAAATTGACCTACTTTCCTGCTTATCAGAAGAATGTCGGTGATGGTAATTTTGAATTCAGTTCATTTGATCCAGAAAAGTTCGCAGAGTTACTTATTAAGGAATGTGTCGGTATTTGCCTAGATCGACACCATACTTGGAGATGGGATAATGAACCTGATTCGTCCAGCGGTCCAAGAGATTGTGCTCAGTCGATCAAAGAACACTTTGGAGTTGAAGAATGAACAAACGAATTCAACAACTTGCTGAACAATGCGTGGCCCGTAAGTTTTATGTTGACCACGCCAGCGAAGAATTTGATTACAAAAAGTTCGCCGAGTTGATGGTCAGGGAATGTATGGAGCAGGTTTGGTATACTCGTGAAGATGGTATCAATGGCAATGTTTCTCAAGTTATCAAGGACAGGATTAAACAACATTTCGGAGTTGAAGAATGAACGAACGAATTAAAAAACTCTTGTTACAGGCAAACATCTATGATGGCAGAGAATCAATGTATTGGTGCGAAGAAAAGAATTTGGTCGAGTTCGCCGAGTTGATTGTGAGAGAATGTATCGGATGTTGTGAACAAGTTATTAGTGATCCTGTTCCTAAATCAGTTGATACTTTTGAACAAGGTGGCATTCATTGTATGAATGAGATTAAACAGCACTTTGGAGTTGAATGATGAACGAACGAATTAAACAGTTAGCAACGGAAGTTGGCATCAGTGTTGAATATCTAAACAATACCAAGCAGTGGGCATTGATTGAAGCATTGGCTGAACGAATTGTGGACGATTGTATTGAAGTTTGTAAAAGCCGTGTAGGTAACAGCGATTACAATACTGGCAGGCTACATTGTGTTAGTGATATACGAGAACGATTTGAATTTGGGATGACCACGGAAGATAAAAAGACCCTAATCAAAGAATTACTAGGAGTAAAGAATGACTAAACTATTAGAAAGTCTGGCTGTAAAAAGTCTTGTAGAACACAATGGCGAGTTGATTTTTAGCAAAGAACTCTATGCGGCCCTAGTTATCAAAGAATGTATTGATGTGATTGATACCACCCACGGCAGTAAGAAACTGTTGCGGCCAGAACCATATCAACAGATTGTAGATAATATTCAAGAACACTTCGGAGTTGAATGATGAAACTAACTGAAGAACACAAAGAATACCTAATTGCTCTAAGAGACAGTGGAGTAACTAATATGTGGGGTGCTGGTCCATATCTCGAAGCCCAATTCGATCTGACTCGAGCAGAAGCCAATATCGTTCTAATAGAGTGGATCAAGTCGTTCAAATGATATACTTACTCTTTGCAATACTAATAATCCCTCTCTGCGCCATAGCCGTCTGGTTCGTATTGGCTAATAAGGCATCAGATGAACGATACGAGAAAGAACTGGATAGGATCTATGGGAGAAAGCGATGATCGACTACCACCAAGCCATACTAGAGATGCATAAGGGAAACGTAGTCCAATACATCGGCACTATCAATGGACCAGTCTGGAGGAAAGGATTCTCCTTCTGTATGCAACGTGGAGTGATATTCGTCTATAATCCAGAACGTATCTCTTATAAGACATGTGGTCATATGGTGTATGATCCAGACTTTCGCTATGAATTAACTGGAGAAATGGTAGATCCAAGAAGCTGGCCAACCCATCCAGAGAGTAATAAACCAACCAGTGGCTATGCACGAATAGGAGCAAACAACGTATGACCGATGATTACCTAAGAGATAATCCAGCTCTTGAGTCTAGTCTCTGGTCAGAGTGGGTCTGCGTAGTATGTGGATGGGATAAGATACCGAATCCAACCCAAGAGGAATGGACTCGTCTAAGAGCTAACTTCTATCATGGGAAAGCGCCAATAGAATCAGTGGCTGAACTAAAGAAAATGAGGAATAACAATGGATAAACTAGATGAATGGCGTTATGTAAATGCTTATAATCGTCTGTCCGATACCGCTATTGACGAGATCGATGCAGCTGTATTCTCTGGTGATATGTTTATGTTAGAGAAGAATCGAATCGAGTTTAGAACTATGATGGATCGCTGGGAGAGCAAACTAATCCAATTAGAGCAGATACAGAGAGAATCCAATGATTGACTATCCTCATCCATATTGGTTCACCCAGTACCGTAGACAATACTCTGCGTATATGGCAGAAGCAATTAGAGAAGGTAGACCGTTCTCTCAATGGAGATGCAATGAGTGACAGAAAGAACAGAGACAAAGGTATAAAGAATACAAGGAAGAAGCTCTGGGTATGTGGCTGTTGGAGATGCACCGATGGGAAGACTAAGAAACGACTACTAACAGAGAGAGTAGAGAGGAAGAAACAAGATGACAATGAACCTACGTGATCCAAACTCCGAGAAGAAACGAGAGTACAGAGAGAAACAAGGCTGGTCGGACTATAAGCAATTCAGTGCTCAGCAAGATACCAATGGTCGCACATGGGTAGAGGATGATAACTTTACCTATGATGCAAGGATGTATATCGATGGAGACTTCTCTAGCGATGCCGAGAAGCTAGAGTATGCAGAGAGTGTGGCAATGGCGTTGAATGCTGCTATTTAAAAGAAAATGAAATGATACTGGAAGACACAATCACTCGAGAGAAGAACTGGAAAGAAAAACAAGAAAAAATTCTAATCCAGATGAAGCAAACCAATGCTCCAAGAGAACTAATCGAACAACAAGAACTAAGAGTAAGTATGACTCGAGCAGAATATTCAGCTTACCTAGAAGAATCAACCAAGCAATTCGATATAGAGAAGGCAGAGTACTATAAGAACAATCCAATGCGTAAGGACGTGTACGATGCTCTATATGCTAAGACAGAGATTCTTCAGTACGAAAGAATTGCAGTATCCAGTGCCGTTCGATTCTTGATTCTATTAGACCCAGAGTCAATGATGACCGAGAGAGATTATTACTATGGAGTCTACGATGATATCATTAGCCATTGCTGGGAGTTATATCAAGAAGAATGGAGTGAGGAATACGAGAGAGACACAGCCCAGCTGCATTGATGCTTATATAGGCAGTGTCTAGGATGTGGTGGACGAGCACGGCTAAATAGGGTGATTCAGTGTTAATAAGCTAAAAGTATATGGCATATAAAGAAAAAGACTGCAAGAAATGTGGCGTCAAGCATAAAAAGCGCGGGGAATATTGCAGTCGCAGCTGTGGTAATGGTCGTGTGTGGACTGATGCTATGCGTGAAGTGTTTCGCCAGAAGCAAACTGAGTTCATTACTGGTGATTCCGACACTGCCGAAGAAGCCCGATGGCGTATCAACAACCACGAAGAGCCTGAGCCAGTCGCACCTATACGTACACAGAATAACTTAGAAGTCAACCAATTCGTGCAAGATGGTGATCTATGGTCTGAAGTATAGCGGACTATAGTTGCAAAAAAGAGTTGACTAACAGTTGACTTTATGGTATACTCACTGTGTGAGTGGATGATAAGGACTGGACTGATGACTAATTTTGAATGTACTCTTACTCTGGTAGACCCAGCTGTAGTGGTTTCGATCGCAGAAGCGATGGGTGTTACTCTTACTCGACTAGAGGTGATCGGTGATGGACTAGTGGTCCAAGCTGTAGGAGACGACGAGTCCATCGATGAGTTCGAGGAAGAAGTATTCCAGTACGAGTGTGTCTGTATCCATAATCAATAAGGTGTTGTCTTAGTCTTGCGAGTGGTGTATAATCTCTCTTTTGGAGTGATTATGGACTATATCGAACTTTCAGAACTTTTAGAGTTTTTGGCCGACCTCACACTGGACGCCCCCGATTTTGAGACCGCCCGATCCGCTTTGAGCCTTCAAGTAAAACTTATGGATTACTATTTTCCGAGTCGATAACCTTACAGATTGTGGGGTCTTTCAAAAAGACCTTGCCTTTAATGTTGCAATCGGTAATAATTACTACAGTTGATTAGGAAAAGGATTTGAGATGACTACAGTGAGTTTTGACGCAGTGAGTGGTAACTACGTGGCTAAAGTGGGTTCGAAGACTATTAAGTCTTATTCTAAGGCATACGTGGAGCGCAAAGTAAAAGCCCTCGCTGGTGACATGGAACAAGCCATCGTCGTGGCCACTGAGAAGTCTAATCGTTTCGACATTAACACACGATTCGGTTTCGTTGAGAAACTGGTGACGATGGTTGCTACTGGTGTTCAGCCATCCGCTGTGATCACTGGTGAAGGCGGTCTCGGTAAGACTTACACTGTGACTAAGACTCTTGAGACTAATGGTTACAAAGACATCACTGATCTGGCTGAGTTTGAAGTTGGTTCAATCATCAATACTCGCAAGTGTTTCACGATGGTTAAAGGCTATAGCACTGCCAAAGGTCTCTACCGCACTCTGTTCGAGAACAACAAGTCTATCATTGTGTTCGATGACTGTGATGCTGTGTTGAAAGACCCAGTGGCTCTGAACCTGTTGAAAGGTGCTTTGGACTCTTACGGTAAACGTGTTATTAGCTGGAATGCCGATATGCGTGATGACGATCTGCCTCGTTCTTTCAACTTCGAAGGTCGTGTTATCTTCATCTCTAATATGGACCAGTCTCGTATCGACCAAGCCATTCGTAGTCGTTCGATGATGATCGACCTGTCTATGACTCTGGATCAGAAGATCGATCGTATGGAGCACATCGCTCTCTCTGCTGAGTTCTTGCCTGAGTACGATGCTAAGACCAAGACTGATGCTCTGGCTCTGATTCGTGAGATCAAGGACGACTGCAAGGAAGTGTCGCTCCGTACCCTTATCTCTGTTACTAAGGTTCGTGCTAGTAACAAAGACTGGAAAGACCTTGCTACATACATGCTTACTGCATAATCCCCTCAGGCACGTATGGTTATCCATATAGTGCTTGTCGAGATTGTAAATTGCTGTATAATAGAGCCATACTAGGAGAGAATGATGCAATACGACTACGACAAAGAAAAGAGTGGATTCATGAATACTTTGTGTGCTATTGCGTTTGGTCTTGGTGAAGCTGTTATTTGTGGTATAATTGCTGTAATTACTGGAGAATGATGATGATTCGTGCGATTGTTGGATTTATGATGGTTTTTGGTGCAGTTGGTGGCATGGACAATGGTAGCGACGAACAGCTGCTAGGATTGGTCTTGGTGGCTATTGGTGGATTGATGATTATGGCTGCTGGTGTGAATAAAATCACGATGCGAGGATGAAAATCTGTATTGAAGGGACTCCTCCCCTTCTGCCTAAAACCCGATACAACCCCTCCCCTCTTTTTCTAAGCGTATTGGTTTCAGTTGCTCGAAAAAATGCGCCCGAGAAATTTTTTGTGTGAAAACCCTTTTGTACTAAGGAATTAACTATGTCAACCTTCTCTCTGATCCAAGCCGAATATATTCATCAGGCTAAACTGGCTCGTCGTCGTGCCCGTCGTAGCGCACGCAAGGAATCCTTGGAGATACTTACTGCTCTTAAAGCTGCATCTCCTCGACTGAATTCTAAGGAATTTCAGGCTCTCTTCAATAAAATGGTCTAAGGATTCACTATGATTCACTATATTCATTGCTTTGTTCTTGGCGTATTCGTTGGTGTTAATCTAATGTTTTTCTTGGTGGTATTAAAATGAACGACGAAGATGTTGAGGTCACTATACCCAAAGAGCAGATCGAGTTAATGCTGTTACAGGCTAATATCGAACTAATCCAGAAGGTTGCTAAACTCATTGAATTACTGGAGAAGAAATGAAGCAAGTTCATATTGATTGTTTTGAAGTGTATGAGTCTTACGATCGAGACTCTACTCATGTGGGATACTTTGACACTGAGGTTCTGGCTAATCAGTTCATTAGTTCTCACAAGAATAAGAACTACTTCGGTAAGACTCGTATTCGTAAAAATTTCGTTATCTTCGAGAGTATGCAAGATGTAATCGAGTATTCTCAGGAGAATCTTCGTAAGAGTGGTCTGGCTAAACTGACGGATCTGGAAAAGGTTGCTTTGGGCATTAAGGGTTAATATGAATACACATGAACTAGCTAAAATTTTGCTCTCCCGTCCAGATATGGAGATTGTACTTCAGAAGGATGCTGAGGCTAATGGATTCAATGAATTCCGTGGTGCAGACTTTGATGCAGTCTATGATAGGAATAATCGTGAAGCGTATCCTCGAGACTGGACTGCCGATGATGTGGATATGGAAGAGGATGAGTGGGAAGCTATAAAGGCTTCGACTCCTGTGGTAATTTTTTATCCCTAGGATATAATATGCAAGGACATAACTTTAACCGCAAGCTGCATACAGTGGGGATGTTTCTCTACTGCGGTAAGTGTGGATTAGTTCGACTTGGTAATAAAGCCACTGCGAAGGCGATTAACAAGGGTTGTGATGGTGCTCGAGATCTAGATGATGAGCAATATTTAAAGTTGAAAGGTAAGAAATAATGGACTGGGCTATTGGAGTAATTATTGTGGCTTTCTGTCTCGGTATCATCTATGGTGCTGTGTATGGATGGTTGTTCTTTGGTGCTATGTGTATGCTCACAGCTATAATTGAAGGGATAGTTGGAAAATGAGAGAATTAAACGTATTCCTGATTTTGATGGCGTCAAACCTGTTCGCCCAATTTTTTACCTCGGAGAGATATGAGTTGCACTAGAACGATCGTACTGGGAAGGTATCGCTCTCTTGACCTATTGGATCTGTAAGAAAATTGATGAAAGAACTACATTATGAATCCCACCCATGCTGAATTGATGGCTCTCTGGAAAGTTTGTAAAGACTTTATTGAGACTCAACAAGTGTCCTGTGAAGAGTGCTGTTGTGAAGATCGAGTCTATGAAGAGGCTCCTAACCTAGTGGCAGATATTGGTAATGTTGTAGGGTACTATGAGTATCCAGAGGATGAGTAATGAGTAACGATGGGATGACTGTATTATTCTGGCTCTTCATCGGAGTTCTGGGTATGTTCGTGGGCTCTCTTGTTGGAGTCTATCTTGATAATGGTTCTGTAAGTCCAGATTGTTGGATTGGTCTTGCAGTTGTGTGGGGTCTACCCTTTTGCGGTTGTATTGGAGATGTCGATGTCTAAAAAAGTTCCTGATCAAATTTACGTGGTTTCTCAGAAGAGGGTTGAAAACGAATATCCTGTACCTGGAAATTGGGCGATCAAAAACGAGATCGAGCATAATTTCGGTTTCCTCCATCCACATGAGCCTAACAAGGCTACGGATGCCAAGCGTAAGAGCACTCAGCATAGTTGGGCTTATGATGGGTACTATGAGAAGAATGGTGAGCCATGGGAGAAGGGTTCTGAGTGGAAATATACTCCAAACACACCTAATGCCAATGGTCATCCCTACACTGTTGTAAACTACGATCGTCCCATCGATAAGTTGTATGCACCCAAGATTTGGGATAACGTTCCAGTGGAAGGTTTCAAGATTATTGATACAGTGAATCGCTATCGTGGTAATAAGCTGTTCAAGGTTTTGGATCCTCGTGGTGTAGAGTTCGAGATTACAGTGCAGTCGTTGTTCCATTTGCTGCAAGAAGGTACTGTACGAAATGGTGTCATCCTCGACGAATGTGTCTGGATGAAAGGTAAAGATCTAGTTGTTGCGCGGAGTCTAATTCGATGAGAAATTTAGTAATTGAACGTATCAGTGAATTGATGCGAGAGTATCCAGATCTAATGGTGGAGTTGGATATCTCTCCTAACGAGTTGGATGAATTGTCCAATTCCGAATTACTAGAACTGTTGATCGAAGCTGTGGAGATACTGTGTGAGTGAAGCTAACTTTATGGGCTGGGTAGTTGCATTGGCTCTTGTAGCCACAGGCAATCCAGGTCTGGCATTAATACTTGCCTTTATTCTTCTTTTAGACTAAAATATACATATGACTGACGAAGAAGCATTGGCCAAGTATGAGGCTATGGAAGAATACTTTGGTGAACTGCCAAACTTCGAACATCATCCTCGACAATTTGCGTACTATGTGCGCATGTTCGACTATTACAACAGGAAAGAAACAGAATGAAAATCGGTGTGTGTTCAGACCTACATCTAGAGTTTGGTGACCTTAACATCAAGAACGAAGACAACGTGGATGTACTCATCTTGTCTGGGGATATCCTTGTCGAACGTGATTTGGATATGTACGATCGTCGTCAAGAAGAGATGGGTTTTGCGCGCGCACGTTCTCAACGTTTCCATGACTTTTTCAATCGTGTTTGTTTCCAGTTCCCTCACGTAGTCTACGTTGCAGGTAATCACGAACATTATCATGGCGACTTTAAATTCACTCTAAATGAATTGAAGCGTAAGCTGGCGCATCACACTAATCTTCACATCTTGGATCGTGAAGTGTTTGATCTTGGCGATGTTCGTTTCATCGGTTCTACTCTGTGGACTGATATGAACAAAGAAGACCCACTCACGTTGCATGCGATGAAGCGTATGATGAATGATTTCCGTTGCGTGGAAAACAGCAATCGTGAAGTCAGCTATCGTACAGAAGTTCTCAAAGACAAACCAGTTGGAATGACTGACGAAGAATTCCAAGCCTTACCTGCAGAACAGAGACTAAAAACTGTGTTCAAAACTCGCACTGCAACCTTCTGTCCAGAAGATGCAGTTGAAGAACACAAGAAGTGTTTGGATTACATCAGCTTTATGGTTTCTGAGACTCCACCTTGGAAGTCTGTTGTGGTCGTTGGTCATCACACTCCATCTCATACGTCTTGCCATCCTCGCTATAAGGATGACCAAGTAATGAATGGTGGATACCATAGCGACTTGTCTGAGTTTATCTTGGATCGTCCAGCTATCAAGTTGTGGACTCATGGCCACACCCATGAAGCATTTGATTATATGATTGGTGATACTCGTATCGTGTGTAATCCTCGTGGATACATCGGACACGAAGAGATCGCTGATAACTTTAAATTGAAAGTAGTAGAAGTATGAGTGCAATCAAACTAGTCTCTGAGTATATCGGAGAAGAAAACAATCGTAGCGCCAGCGTTTATAAAGACTTGGAGACTAAAGAATATAAAGTCTCTATTCGAAATGAAGCTGGTACTTATTTTACTGCAACATTTGATGTGATTGATGACGCTGAAGATTATGCAGAGAACTGGGTACTTGGAAAATGAGTACATATAATCCAGATCGTTGGATGGTTGTATCTATTACCAATAATGCTAAAACTCACTATCGTGTTTTTGGTTCTTGGGGTGGTGGATATCTCAATGGCGACTCATGGAAATTAAACTCAGGTATTACTAAGGCTACTCTCGTTGATGGTGTATATCATTTCGAGGGTAGTTCTGGTTCTGTATATGAATGCCGTGAGCGTTCTTATGGAGCCACTGGTTATACTTGGGGTATTCTCGATGGTATGATTAAACGCGCTGCAGATGAGGGTGCTCTTATTCAGATTCTTGAGGAAGACACAGACTTCTTAGAGTTACCATATGAATGATAGATAAGAAAGTATCATTCACTTGGAAGCCACTATGAAACAACTTGAGTTAAAACTCGACGACATCGAAGAAGCCGTTCTTGCTTTGATGATTCGTATTAACCGACTAGAACACGAAAACGAAAACCTAAGGCAAGAAAACAAAGAGTTGCGATGGCGACTAATTGAACAGGATTAAAATTATGAGCAAAACATTCACAGACGTATCAGTATTTCTCTCTGCAGTTGGCCAACAAGTGCCAGTAAAACCTATCGGTGAGACTGATCAATCAAAATTATACAAAAAACTCATCGATGAAGAGTATCATGAGTTCTTAGAAGCCTTCTACACTGATGATACTGTTGAAGAAATTGATGCTTGCTTCGATATGATGTGGGTTATCATCGGATATATGAAATCACGTGGTTGGGATTGTGAAAATATCTGGGACGAAGGTGCAAAATCCAATTTATCCAAGATTGACCCTGTTACTGGGCTTGTTCGTCGTCGTGAAGACGGTAAAATTCTGAAACCAGAAGGTTGGAAACCACCAGATTTTACAAAATTCGTGAAATAAGTTGAATTTTTGTGAAATTTGAAGTAAAATAACATTATGATTACACTTTATCTTGATATGGACGGTGTCCTTGCCGATTTTCACAAGGAATATGACAAATTTGACCCGAATCGTGATGATCGAAAGAAATTTCGAGCCTCTGTTCTGGATCATCACATCTTTGAGAAGCTGGATTTTATGCCAGACACTCAAGAATTGTTGAATCACGTGTCAAAACTGCAAGGAATCAACATTGAGATTCTAACATCAATGGGCACACATGACCCATTTCAAGGTGATGCTGCTAAAATGCAAAAATTGAAGTGGCTCAACGCTAAAAACATCCCATACAAAGCAAATTTCGTTCGCAGTAAAGAAGAAAAGGCTCAATACGCCACTCCAACTTCTATTCTTATTGACGATTCAATTGGTTGTATTACTCCTTTTAAAGAAGCTGGTGGTTATGGTATTCTTCATACGAATGCTAAAGATACCATCGATCAATTAAACTCTATATTGAAGCAAATTCTTACGTTAGAAGTATTGCGTAAACACTCATGAACGATATTTTCATAAACACTTTAGCTTGGATCAAAGATGATTATAAAAGCCACCCTGTTCGATTTATTATTGAGTTGCTTGCTTGGGCTATTAGCATTGGCTGCAGTATCACGATGGCAGTCACAGTCCCCAATCCTCCTCTTCTTGTACTATATCCTATCTGGATTAGTGGCTGTGCTCTTTATGCTTGGGCTGCTTACACTAGGAAATCATTTGGGATGTTGGCTAACTACATCTTGCTAACAAGTATTGACACAATCGGATTATTGAGAATGGTTTTATAATGCAATTATCTTTAAACACTAAACAAATTTTTGTAACACCCCCAACTCCTGCAGTTCCACCTGCAATGCCTGTGCAGTTTGTTAAACCTTTGTCTTATGAATTTCGTGTTGCAGAACATTTAGACGATAATAATAATGTTGAACGTGTTGGTCTGCAAGTTCAAATTCACGAACATGATGAATATGGAGTACCTATTCTGCGTATAGGATGGGTAGATGTACCTCGTGTTAAATTGAAAAATAGTGTCATCTGGATTCCACCTGTAACAGACTTAGGTACAACCCCTTGACTTTTTTGCAGAGTTGTAGTATAATTATACTATGAACATCTTTTATCTACACAATGACCCTCGCATCTGCGCTCAACAACACGTTGATAAGCACTGCGTCAAAATGATCCTCGAATATGCTCAACTCTTGTCTACTGCTCACCGTATCCTTGATGGCACTGAGTCTGTTGGTTTGTCTGTTTCTGGACGAAAGAAAAAGACCTGGACTTTACCAGACAGTCGCGATAACGTACTTTATTCTGCTACTCATAACAATCATCCTAGTGCTATTTGGACCAGACAGTCAACCGAAAACTACATCTACCTCTGGAACCTCTTCAGAGAGTTGTGTGCTGAATACACCCATCGTTATCAACGTGTTCACGCAACCGAAAGACTAGTAGAAGTCCTTTCATCTACACCCAAGAAAATTCCTGTTGGTGCTTTCACTGAGCCAACTCCAGCCATGCCAGATGAATATAAGGTTGCTGGAGACTCTATTCAGTCATATCACAATTACTACAATGGCGACAAGAAAAGAATGTTTTCTTGGAAAAAACGTGAAACGCCCTCGTGGATCCGCTAAATAAAAACGAGGAGACTTTATGCCAACATATGTATTTCGCAATAAAGAAACAGGCGAACAATTTGAGAAGATTATGAAGATCTCTGAACTTGATACGTTCAGAGCAGAGAATCCACAGTTGGAAACTGTTATCCAAGCTGTAGCGTTTGGTGACCCAACCAAACTTTCATCAACAAGGAAATTCGATAGTGGGTTCAAGGAGGTCTTACAAAGAATCCATGAGAAAACACCTGGAAGTCAATTAGAAAAATCATCATCTCAATTATAATTATGGCAACTAAACCGAAGAAACCAAAACCTACTACTGCTCCAACGAAACGTCGTGGGGTTACTATCGGTCGTCATATTATTAAAAAACGAAAACCGAAATAAGGAAACCTGATGGCTCGTGCAGCAGCAAAAACAAGACCTTTAGATAATGTACAAAGTGAGCCTAAGACGAAAGACAAACCAATAAATAACCACTTAAAATTAAGGATTGATGACTTAAAAACGTTTGACCCTCTAACACAGAATCAGAAATTATTCTTTGACTCATACAAACGTGGTGATTATTTTGTAGCACTCCATGGTGTTGCAGGAACAGGAAAGACCTTCTGTGCTTTGTATAAAGCGATTGAAGAAGTATTAGATAAATCAAATCCATTCGATAAGATTATTGTAGTGCGTTCAGCAGTACAAGGTCGAGAGATTGGACATCTTCCAGGTGATGTTAATGAGAAGATGGAAATTTATGAGCAACCATATCGTCAAATCTGCGAGACTTTATTCGGTCGCAAAGACGCATGGGATAGATTAGAAGAGCAGGGACATATTCAGTTTATCTCTACCTCGTTTATTCGTGGTATGTCATTCGATGATGCTATCATTATCGTTGACGAGATGCAGAACTTGACTTATGAAGAGATTGATACCGTTATGACTCGTGTCGGTTATCGCTCTAAAATTATGTGGTGTGGTGATTATCGCCAGACAGACTTGACAAAAAGAAAAAGCGACGTTACTGGAATTTTAAAATTCTTTGACATTGCTCACCACATGAGTGCTTTTACTCGTATCGAGTTTACTGTTGACGATATCGTGAGATCTTCTCTCGTGAAAGACTATATTTTGGCTAAACTTAAATATGAGGATTTCTATGAGAAGAAACAATGATAACTGCAGAACAATTTAAGCAATTATTTCCTCGCGCTCAAGATCCAGAATCTTGGGCAGCTTCGATGAACGAAGTATTTCCAACTTACGATATTAATACACCACAACGTGTTGCTGCTTTCTTAGCTCAATGTGGTCATGAGTCTGGTGGTTGGACTGTTTTTGAAGAGAACCTAAACTATTCTGCACAAGGATTGAATAGCATCTTCAGAAAGTATTTCCCAACAATTGAAGAAGCTACACCATACGCTCGCAAGCCAGAAATGATTGCGAACAAAATCTATGCTAACCGCATGGGTAATGGCGGTCCAGAATCAGGAGACGGATATCGTTTCCGTGGACGTGGTCCAATTCAGTTGACTGGACGTGCGAACTATACGGCATTTGCCAAAGAAATGTTCGAAGACTGGGAGAACGTAGTAAACAACCCAGACTGGGTTACAGCGGATCGTGACTTTGCTTTGATGTCAGCTATTTGGTTCTGGAATAAGAACAAGCTGAATAATGAAGCAGATATCGGTGACATTAAAACTATGACCAAGAAAATCAATGGTGGATACATTGGTCTAGAAGACAGAATTAAACATTACAATGAGTGTATTCACCTACTGACTTAATGAAAAACTTTATACATCATGATTTTGCGAAACTAGTACGTGACACAAGACCCGATGGAAAAAGAACATATCTGACTCCATCGGGTTTTTCGTATCCAAGCGTAACAACAATCACAGGACAAGCAACTGCAGAAGGAATTGCCAAATGGCGACAGAGAGTTGGTGCTGAAGAAGCTAATCGAATCTCTGGACGAGCATCAGCACGTGGCACTCGGATTCACCAGTATTGTGAGGATTATCTTCGTGGAAATGTATTCGAAGCTGATATGTTTGACTTGGAGATGTTCAACTCTATCAAGTTCTTACTCGATCAGATTGATAACATCCACTGCTTAGAAACTCCACTGTACTCTGATCACTTACAGGTTGCTGGAACGGTTGACTGTATCGCTGAGTTTCAAGGTAAGCTGACTGTTATTGACTTCAAGACAGCAAGCAAGCCTAAAGATCGAGAAGACATTTACCACTACTTTATGCAATGTGCAGCTTATGCTGTTGCATTTGAAGAACGTACTGGAATTCCTATTGGTCGTCTTGCAATTTTGATGGCAGTTGAGAATGACGATCCACGATGGTTTATCGAGAAACGTGATAACTGGATTGGTCCATTCCGTAAGTTACGACTAGACTATAAGAATAAATACAATATCTGATTTGCCTTGCAAGAAATTGTAGAGTATAATTAGAGTTATTGCTGTATGAAGCAAAGAGAAAAGTGTTCTGGACGCGGGTTCGACTCCCGCCATCTCCACCAAAAGTGTATTAGTGCAGAGTGTACCTGTTAAACAAAGCCTGAAGACGTTCGGGAGTTCGGCTAGTATACTTTTGATGGGGATGCCATGGTTTCGACAGGGCAACAAGTAAACAAGTGGACAGCACGGTAGGCGATGACCGTAAATCAAGCAAACTAAGTAAATGCAAACGATAATGTTTGGGCTCTTGCAGCGTAAGCTGACTTGACCTGAGGTTTCGCTGACTGTCCTTATTACCCAATCAGTCAGCACTTTTAATTTTATTCGGTATACCTTTACGTGCCGATGGTTTACCGAGTTTAGCTAACCTTAGTTTTTCTCGCTGTTCCATTGACATCGGTTTACCTTTGTTGGAAGCTGGAGTACCCTTCTTTCGACCATTTTTAAGATTGTAGTATCGTTTACCATATTCAGAATCTTTGATCATAGCTAACAGTCTAGCTTCTTCTTTTCTAGCTAAGGCTCTATTATCAAACATTTTGAGTATTTTACGAGTAAAATCATTTGGTCTATATTGTTGTTCGCCATTAAACCATCTAGATGAAGACACATAACCATCTTCATCGGAACCTTCGTGCATTCCAATATAGAACATTTTTCGGTTCTTATCGAACCATAGGTAAGTAAAGTATTGCATATTTTCTCCAAGATATGTAATTATTTAGTAAAAGCAAACTTTTAGGTTTGCGTTAATTGAGGATAATTATGAACGTTACACCGTTAAAAGATAGAGTTCTTGTTGCAGAGAACAAACGTGAGAACACTACTGAATCTGGTATTGTTTTACAAGGCGCAGGATTCGATCAATCAAAATCTGGCACTGTTTTAGCCATTGGTCCAGAAGTCACAGATGTTAAAGTTGGCGATGTGATTTATCTTGAGTGGAATAAAGCAGCAGTTGTTAAGATTGGTGATGCTCAACGTGTTATCATCAAACAAGAAAACATTGTAGCCGTATTGGAACAATGAAGGTAGCAGTTCTATGTAATGGTCCAAGTAGAGTTGTCTTTCGAGACTCTCTGGAATATGATTATGTTATCGGTTGTAACATTCCTTGGACTGTCGTAGATGCAACAGTTATTCTTGATCCAGAGATTATCCATTATATGGGTCTTCATCCAGAGTTGATCAAGATACCTGCTTATTTCTCTCGCAAAGCATGGATGATAACAGATGAGATTAAAAAGAGGAAACTCTTTGATCCATATCTTATTGAGCTTATCAACCCTAAATACCCTTACCCATCAGCTGGACACGTTGCTGTTGAAGTTATGATTCGTAATGGTGCCACTACAATAGACATCTATGGATGTGACTCTTGGTTTGCGGATACAATAGAAAGTTGTACTCATGATTATGTTAATACTTCAGATGAAACTAAGAGATGTATTGGTGCTTGGAGAACTAGGTGGAACCAGATCATTGAGGATAATCCCAATGTTACTTTAAATTTTATAAAGGATACAACATGAAACATTTAATCGCATTCGTATTAGCAGCATTCGCATTCTCTGCATTCGCTACTGAAGTCGCTAAGGCTCCAACTAATCAGACTAATTGTGTCACTAAGGACAAGAAAGGTAATTGCCCTCCAGCACCTAAGTCACCAAAGCCAACTCCAAAGAAGAAGGCTGAAGACAAGAAGTAATGTCTACAATTTTGATTATGGGTCTTCCAGGTTCTGGTAAGACAACTTTGGCAGAACACTTGCAGCAGAGAATATGGGAAGACGGTAGAACCTGTGCTTGGTTCAATGCTGATAAAGTTCGTGAGCAGTACGAAGACTGGGACTTTAGTGAAGCTGGTCGTATACGTCAAAGTATACGAATGAGAGATCTAGCTAAAAACGCATCCACAGATTATGTTATATGTGACTTTGTAGCTCCAACGCCAGAGATTCGTGATTTATTCAGTGCTGACGTTACTATATGGGTTGACACTATTGATGTTGGTAGGTTTGAAGACACCAATAAGATTTTTGTGGAACCAGATAGATATGATCATAGAGTTCTTACACAAGATGCTGATAACTGGAGTGAAGTTATATGGAAAGCACTAAAAGAAGTTTAGTCAAAACTGTTAGTTGGCGTCTAACTGGAAGTTTTAGTACATTTTTGATAACTTATCTAATATCAGGAAACTTTGCCATTGCTAGCTCAGTGGCTCTGGTTCAGATTACAGCAAACACTATTCTATACTTCATCCACGAAAGACTCTGGAATAGAGTCTCTTGGGGTCTAGAGAATCCTAAATAATAGACCAGCCTGACGGTGCTGGACACACTACCGTCGTTTTACACACAACACAGGAGACTTAAATGTCAAATATGACTCCGTTCGAGATTCGCCTTGAACTATTAAAAATGGCGAAAGATATGCTTGTTGAAGAATACTACGGTAAGAAAGAACAAGTATCACATGATTGGCAAGTACGAGTAGAATCTGCTCGAAACGCAGGTGCTGTCCCACCAGACCATCCAACAATACCATCTTATCCAACCGAAGCAGATGTTGTCGCAAAGGCAACCCAATTAAACAGTTTCGTATCACAAATCCCACACGCTACACTAGAAAAGACTAGCAAAAAGTCCACCTGATAAGGGATCGGTCAGAGGGTTCACACACCTTCTGACTTTTTAACCATAAAGGAGATAATTATGCGCTTATACCGTATATACATTCCGTTCATATTATTGGCGTTGAGTTTGACTCTTATTGTCAAATCAACTTTTACTGAAACAGTTAGTCTCACGATTAAGATGTCTCAGTTAACAAAAGAGTCGCAGCAACAAGTGAAGTGCCTTGCTGATAACATCTACCATGAAGCTGGGTTTGAACCAGAAGATGGTAAGGTTGCAGTAGCTTTGGTTACACTCAATCGTCTACAAGATCCTAGGTATCCAAAAGATATTTGCTCTGTAGTGAAACAAAGAGTAAAATCAACATGTCAGTTCTCTTGGTTCTGCCAGCGCGTAAAAGCTAAAAATGAATCAGTTTATGAAGATGCTTTAGAAATTGCACTTCGAGTTTTCGCTAACTACGAAACTACAACAGACATCACAAATGGTGCTCTGTTTTATCATGCTGATTACGTCAACCCTCGTTGGCGTGGATTAGAAAAGACTACTGTAATTGGTAGACATATATTTTATAAAGAAAGCGAACGATACTATGATGCAAAAGATGAATCTCCAACTAAAGGAAGAAAGCTCTCGACACGCATTCTACCTGATGATGGAAGAAATTTCACTCAATACCGTTAAAGGTGCTGTTGAGTGGATCTTTGAAGCTAACTTCGGTGAAGAAAAACCAGAGTTACTAAACTTGATTATTACATCTCCAGGTGGTGACCTGAATGCTGCGTTTGCGTTAATTGACGTAATGCGTGGGTCTTCTATCCCAGTGCGAACAATCGGTCTTGGACAAATTGCTTCTGCTGGACTTATGATTTTCATCGCTGGTGATAAAGGGATGCGAATTCTTACTCCCAATACATCTATCCTGAGTCATCAGTACTCGTGGGGTGCCTTTGGTAAAGAACATGAACTTTTTGCTACAGTTAAAGAATTCGATTTAACAACTAAGAAAATGACTGCTCACTATAAAAAGTGTACAGGACTTTCTGAAAAACAAATTCGTGATGTGCTCTTGCCTCCACAGGATATTTGGCTGAGCCCATCCGAAGCTAAAAAGTTAGGAATCTGCGATGACGTTAAGGAACTTTCTTAAGGAAATTACTATGAATGATAATGTTTGGACACTATCAATTTTGACTGCCGTGTTATCTATTGTTGGTGCTGTTGGTTTTTACAACTATTCATCACTAAAATCAATGGAACGAAATATTGAGTCTGCTATTGCAAAGGGTATTGATCCCGTTGCAGTACGATGTGCTTATGGTAACTCTACTGATAACATCTGTATCGCTTATGCTGTAACAGTTAAAAAGTAATACTTTTGGTTTCCGCCAATACCCCTCAGCTTTTGAGGGGTATTTTTCCTTGTAGAATCAACAAGTTACGGAGCCTCCAGAAAGTTGTTGCCTTAAATGCTGAAATGAGCAATAATTACTACAGTTGATTAGGAAAAGGATATCGAATGTCTCTACTTACTGTTGGAAATCCAAAGTTACTCAAAGGCGAAAAGAAGGGTTATTTGTCTTCTGTTCTCCACTTCGCTCCAGCTGATTTGTCTGGTAAAGAAGTCTGTCCGAAACGTACTGCTGGATGTACAGCTGCTTGTCTCAATACCGCTGGTCGTGGTGGTATTTTCAAGAAGGGTGAGACCACTAACGTGATTCAACAAGCACGTATTCGTAAGACTAAGGCATTTTTCGAGGATCGTGGTGCATTCTTGAATGAGTTGACAGAAGAGATTATCAAAACAATTAAGAAAGCTGAGAAGAAAGACCTGATTCCAGTATTTCGTTTGAATGGTACTTCTGACTTGGCATGGGAGAAGTATGAAGTGCGTGGTGGTAAGAACATTTTCCAGATGTTTCCTGATGTTCAATTCTACGACTACACCAAAGTCAACAATCGTAAAGTTAGCCACATCCCTAACTATCACCTTACTTTCAGTAAGGCAGATGGCAACGACATGGATGTACGTATTGCCCTTTCTAATGGAATGAACGTGGCTGCAGTTTTCCACGAAGTGCCTGAGACTTATCTTGGTCGTGAAGTTATCAATGGCGATGAGACAGACTTACGTTTCCTCGACCCAAAGGGTGTTATCGTTGGTTTGAAGGCTAAGGGTAAAGCTAAGAAAGACAAGACAGGTTTTGTAGTATGATTTATTATTCCACCCCTAAGAAAACTAAGAAACGTAAACCCACTGCTAAACAGCGGGAATTGGATAAGTCTTGGTCTGACCTTCTTAAGAAGTATGAACCAAAGAAGCCTCTAGCAGCTGCTAAGGATGCTGGTCTTTCATACTCACTTGGTGCACCTGCTGGTCGGGAGACCCCTAAGCTGCCAAGTCGTTCAACTGCTGGAGGAAATGCCAGCTGGCGTCCCAATCCAGTCTATACAGGTGATAAAATAAAAGGTATTGGTACGATGCACAAGAGCAATGCTGTACCAGTATTCAGTGATGAAGAAGCCCACGATATTGCAACAATGAGGAGAGGTTAATGGAACCGAAAAAACTTTTAAAGATTCGTTTGAAAGAAGATGGCACGTGGGAACATGTCTATGAACGTCATCAGAATGACATCTTTCAAGAACTCGATGAATTCCTTCTGAACGAACTCCAGAAACAGACTAGAATGTCTCGTCGAGAACGTATGCAAAAGAAGGCTGAAGATTACATTGAAGAAGCCTTAGAACTCTCTGACTATGAAGAGTCTAAGATCGTTCTCTCTCATATCATGAACCTGAAATAAACCTTGCCTTGCACCCTAAACTGGAGTATAATATGAATATGGACTTGATTACTAAATACAACAACCTTCTCTCTGAGCGCATGAAGATGGATAAATTCTTCACTATGTTTTTGGATAAATTTGAACGTAAGATGGATCCCGAACGTACCGATACGCCTATCTGGAAACTATACAAACAAAAGCATAAAGAATATGGACAACTCTGTCAAGAAATCAGAAACACTAATTATTACATCCAGCGACAAGCCAATGTTTAAGACAGCGAACGAATTTTCACTACATATTGAATCAATTGTAAAGGATAAGCGTATAAGTTATATGGACGCTGTGCTTTATTACTGCAAAGAAAACTACTTGGAACCTGCGGACGTTGCATCACTTATCAATAAATCATTAAAAGATAAGATCGAGATGGATTTCCGTGAGTTGAATTACTTACCCAAACAGGCTAAATTAGACGTGTGATTATATGGATGGCTTTAAAGCATACCGTTATTACCTAGCAATCAAACTGCACTTTACCACTGAAAAATTTAACGTCTTCGAGAATCGAGGAAACGTTAAGGGTACTCGTGATGCGTTCAATGCTAGGAATGATAGATATATTTTTGAGAAACTTGCTAAGAAGTTTGACACCGACAAAGACATAATTCAGTTCTTTGTTGCAAACTTTGCGTATGGAAACGAGAGTGCAATTTACGAAGGACGAGAGGCTGATTCCAATCTGACTCTTTGGAATAAACGTAAACAATCAATTACTCAAATTTTCGTAGACGACTTAGCTAAGATGCTAACATACATCGAAGTTAATAAGCTAACACCTGCATCTCTTTTCACCTTTGTCGACGATGAATACCCAGTCGCGTTAAAATTATTCATCGGTGGACAGATAAGTATTGAGACACTTAGAATCATAGACGACAGACATCCAATCATTCAACCTTGGAGTACAAATACTACTGTCCAGAATATCTGGAGTAGCGAATTGCTTCGAGTTAAAAAATTGACTGGGTTTGTTAAATACGATAAAATTAAGATGAAAATGATTTTTACACACTTCATGGAAGAAATTGCAGAGTAATACGATGGGCAAGACTTATACACAGTCGAAGAAATTCGACGATGAATCTAGTGGGCGTTCAGGGAAACATGCTAGACATGCTAGTGGTCGAAAGACTGGTGGTATGAGAACGCTAAATAGTTATGTTGAAGAAGATTATGATATCAACGACGAAGATTTCGACGATGAGTTTGAACTAGATGATCAGATTTCAATACAACACAATACTAATACAAAGTAAATACTAAGGAAAATATATGGATATTCAAAAACTACGTGCTATGCGCAACTCTGACTTCGGTGCAATCTCTAACGCATTCGAAAAAGTAGCAAACCCACAAACTGAAACCAAGTCATACAACGACGATCGCTTCTGGCGTCTCGAAGGTGACAAAGCTGGCAATGGTACTGCCACTTTGCGTTTCCTACCACGTGTTGAAGGCGATGAACTCCCATGGGTTCGTATCTTCTCTCATGGTTTCCAAGGTCCAACTGGTAAATGGTACATCGAAAACTCTCTGACCACTCTTGGTGAGAATGACCCTGTCGGTGAACTGAATACTACGCTATGGAACTCTGGTTCTGAAGCCAACAAAGAAATTGCACGTAAACAAAAGCGTAAGCTGAGTTTCACTGCTAACGTCTTGGTTGTGTCTGATCCAAAGCACCCAGAAAACGAAGGTAAAGTCTTCTTGTTCAAGTTCGGTAAAAAGATCTTCGACAAGATTATGGACAAAGCACGTCCAACTTTCGAGGACGAGAAGCCAGTCAACGTGTTTGATTTGTGGGAAGGTGCCAACTTCAAGATGCGTATGCGTAAGAAGGATGGTTATGCTAACTATGACGAATCTGCTTTCATGGAGCCTTCTGCCATCACCGATGACGAAGACAAACTGTTAGCAATTGTCAATGCTCAGCACAAGCTGTCTGAATTCACTGATCGTAAGAACTTCAAGTCTTATGATGAGTTGAAGAAGAAGCTGAATGAAGTTTTGTCTGGTGATTCTTTTGCACCTAAGAGTGCAGCTGAAATTGCTGATGAACCACGTTCTGCGCCAGCACCTGCTTTCACTGCGAAAGCTGCACCACAACCAGCATCAGTCTCTAACCAAGACGATGACGAAGATGTGATGTCTTATTTCCAGAAAATCGCCAACGACGATTAATCACTTCTGTGAAATGATTAATGGGAGCGCAAGGCTCCCTTTTTTATGCCTGTCGTAAAAGACTGTCTTGATACCTATTGACAGATGAATCCTGATTTCGAATCGGTGCTCGAATAATCTGGTTCTGAGTAGTGTTATTATTAACTGGCGCATTGACCACGTTAGTGCTACTCTTCTGAGCTTCTGGCAATGCAGCACCTGCGTTATCAGCAGACTTCTGTTCAACAGTAGAAGCAGAAGTTGGAGAAGGTGCTTCTGCTCCACCACCAGTACTCTTTGGTGCCATATCAGAGAACGGATAGTATGGACCAATGCTAACTTTACCAGTTAACTTTGTATCGATAAGAGTGATTTCTGGAATGCCGATCTTCGATAACATCGACATAAAACCATCTTTCATATAACTGAAGAAATCAAGCACAGGTTTAACTACATGGTCATTAATCCATCCAGCCATATCACCGATAACTTCTTTGATAGAATCTTTATCGAATAGACCGAAGGTTAAGAAGTCCACGATACCTGCAAGACCAGCAATAAGTGCTTTACCGATATCCCCTGTTTCCATATACTCAGTGAAGCCATCCATAATGCCTTCAAATAGAGCACCAACGATCATACCAATGGCGAATACCTTACCTAGAGACTTTAGGATGTTCTTTGGACTAAACATAGTCTTCAGAGACTTCATAAAACCTTCACCGAGTAAGCTGGTAATCATATCCATTAGACCGCCACCAGTACCTTCAGCTTTAGTTAGTTTAATCTTCTCAGCCTTCTCACCACGAGTATTTTCTTCAATCTTAGTTAGAACCTCTGCCATCTCTTGTTGAGTTTTGGCAGCTTCCATCTGTGACTCTTGATTCTGAGTTGCATCAGCAGCAGTCTGTGTTGGAGTAGCATTTGGATTGACAGACATAACTGGAGTTGGACTAAACACGTCAGTGCCAACGTCAGTAGAACCATACGTATCTGTTAATTTGTTACGTTTTTCCAATAGCGCAGCACCCTTAACGTTACCTGCCATTTGTTCTTCTGATAGACCAGTAGTCTTTCTAAACTTTTGAATCTCTGCATCATGGGCTTTGATTTGTTTAGATGTTTGATATGCTTTCTCAGCATTTGCGTCACTTGCATCACCACCAAGAGCGCGTTGTCTTTCTTTAAACTTGCTCTTCTCGATAGCTTTGTTAAAGACACCACCAACGTTTAGAGCACCCATAACAGTGCGACCTAACCCACCGCCAAGACCTCCACTAAGTTTTTCTTTGATGCCTTCTTTCTTTTGTTTGAAAGATTCACCTAACTGTTGGAATACGTTACCTTGTGTATCCATTAGTTTAGCCATCTCAGCAATGTGAGCAGACTCAATACGCCACTCACGTTCGTAGTCTTCTTGCTGTTTGGCTCTGCGCTTAGTAGTCTTTAGTTGATCTTCAAGAGTTTCTAGAATTCTTTGTTGGAAATCATCTGAACCACCAGAAGTCATCTGTTTAGTTTTCTCTTGATGTTGAGATAACTCCATCAATTTCTTAATGGAAACAGTCTCCACTAGTGCCAGTTCTTGAACTGCCAGCAGTGTTTTGAATTCACTGGAACTCACATTGACAACGTAGTTGGTGTTTTTTGCCATCTTTATCTCTTCTTAGATTCTATTCTTTGCTTTTCTTCTTCTAGATACTGTATCAACATGTGTACATAAATTTCACGCTCAAAGGGAATCATCGTTTCCAAATCATCCAAAGAATACTTGTGGTACTGCATCAGAGCGAAGTTCATCTTATAGAAATTTACTAAACTCTCATGACACAGGTTTATTAAAAAAAACTTTGCATGCCCTCCAGGGCTGCTGTGTGGTGTTTGCCACAAATAGGACAATCATACTCAACCACTTTTTTAATCTTAGGCATAGTGGTAAAGAATGTTTGTAGATTCTTAAATTGGTCAGAAGTCAGATTACCAAGAAACTGGAGAATGTCTTCTTTACTTTGTTCAGATGCATAGTGAAGATCATCACCTTGATAGATCAGTTCAACACACTCAGCGATAACATCGAAAATAGCATCAATGTTTTCTGTATCTAATTCTTCTAGACGCGCAAGAACTCGCATAGAAGGATATCTCATCACAATACCAACATCATCAAACAATTGGATTTTGTTAGTATGACCTTCTGGAAACTCTACTTCTAGTTTAGAGATATCAATCGAGATCTTTACCTTAGCTTTATCGTTCTCAGCCCCATGGTCAACATCGCATGGGAACAAAAGTTCAACGACCTCACCGACTGACTTAGCGCGAATCTGAGTAAAGATATACTCAATGTCGAACATTGCTAATTTCTCTACATCAATCTTATCGAGAACACATCCCTTAATAACATTCTTAAGAGTATCGACCATAACGTTTAGGTCTTCTGATTGTTGAGCGATAAGAAGAGCCTTCTCTTCTTTCACTAGGAATGGTCGATATTTTACATTCACTCCGCTAGATGGCACCTTCAAATTATATGTTGGTGTTGCTGCTACTGGTAAAGCCATGATTATTCTCCTTGCATCTTCTTGATCATTTTGTTTAATTCAGCAGTGCTACCCACGAAGATAGCATTGTTGGTCACTTTATCACCGCCAGTTTTAGTAACACCCTTTGGTGCGTCTAGCTTGGCTTTTTGCTGGTGGATGTCCATCAATTGTTGGTTCACATCAGCTAGTTGTTTCATTAAGTTACCCACCACCTCGAAGGCACGTGGGTGTTCAGATTGTTTCGCTACCTCTAACGCATGCGTTAACGCAGCCTGTCCAGTAGACAATAACTCACGAAGATTGTTTCGAGTGACATCGTAGTCATTCTCAATTCTATCATTAGACTCAGGAATAACCTCGCCGTCTTTCGTAATCACTTCAGTCTTCGACATCGGAGCGACATCGAAGATTTCTGACAAAGAATCATCAAGTTTCATATTGTTTAGTCGTTTCTAGTGTTTCTAGTTGGTGGGTCACTTGGATCAAGTCCGAGTGGCGCTGCTGCAACTGGGGTTGGGGTTGAAAGTACTGGTTTTGGAATCGGGCTTGGTGCTGCTGGCGCAAAGCTAGGAACTGGAGAGATGCTTGTTGGTGTGTTGGCTCCGCCATTATTTGCTCCTGCTAGTTTTTCTTGAGTACGACCCATTGCTGCGATACCTAGAACAGCACCCATTGCTACGTGGAACAAACCTGCACCTTGTAGAGTTAGTGGTTGCCATTGTGTGATTGGCTGCTTCAAAATCGTCTGTGCAAGACTCCATAGAATAGGGAACAACATAAAGTCAGCTGTACAAATAGCCATGTACATCCAACCCATCATTGGACGCCACTTGGAGTTCATCCAATCTTCTTTTTTCTGTTCGCTGTCGCTTAGTTTTGTTTCTTCTGCCATAGATGCCACCTTTAGAATTTTAGTTTTGATGTAAAGCCTGAAATTTTTGATTGCAGTGCAGGCAACTTTGTCACTGCATAGGCACCAGCAGTGCCAATAGCGAAGTTCATCAGCTTATCTGTAAATGCATTCTTTGGTAAGCCTTGAGCTAATTCCGTTGGAGGAATAATAGAAGTCTCGAACCACTTGTACGCCATAGAAACTGATAATTTCATAATGTCTTTAGACGCATAATCTAGTTGAACTGCACCGATGCTCTTTGGATAGCACTCGTGGAGTTTTACCCAATATGTTTTCTTATCCTGAAGGTCATGTATCTCGATAGAAATATCTGTTACATACTCATCATAATAGTTGAATGAGCGAGTCTCTGGATTGTAGATTGAATTGTTCCACGCATCGAACAGTTGTTTAACCTGCATGTCTTTATCAAGATAGAAAGACAGGTTGATGTGTTCGTACAATTTCTCATATGGCGTTTCTCTGAATTCACCGAATGACCTGTTCTGTGCTGTAGAGAAATTAGTACCTGGAAGCTGTATCTGGTCACAAAACATTAGAGCAGTCTGAACCGCATTAGGATTAAACGTCAATCCTTTTGGTAGAGAGAATACGACTGCATAACGGTTAGATCTAGCTAATCCGTTACTCTTTACAGCTGCTGTAAATTCTTTGATAGTTGCCATTATACTTTTCTAATCTTTTTTCTAGAGTCTTCCCAGACTTTCTGCTTGCTTGCACCAACGAATTGTTCGACAGGTAGTAGCATAGCAGTAGCCCAGTCGCTGGAATCGACTTTTCTAAATTGGCTTCTTATGTGTCCATTCAGATATTGTTTAACGCATGGTTGGGCTGCTTTGAATTTGGAGATACCATCAATCATAGCCCAAGAATATTTTAGTCTAGTAGTTTCATCTAGTCTAGAGTTGTTCTTGAACATTAGAAGATTATCTAGAAGCTGCATACGAAGAACGTATGGCAAGTAGTGCATATTCAGTCCATAAAACCCATCAGCTGTTTTTCTGAATGGGAATACTAGAGGGAATCTGTCATAGTATGGAAGATCTTCTTTAGTCTTCGCATCATATGCGTACATGTACAAATTTCCTGGGATTAGTGTAGTGGTGAGTTTACTCACATCACCGTTAAGCACTTTCTTTGGGGTGTACTGTTGCTTCGCCATTTCGGCGACTTGTTTGTCAAACCAACCTCTAGATCTCTTAACAGCTGTTAGTAGATCGTATTGGTTGCGTTCGAAGACGTCTTGCATTGGTGGTTTTTTAGCCATAATCTTATTTAGGCTTCTTCAGCCCAAGTTCATACTCAGTGATAATCTTAAATTCCCACTTACGATCGAGACAGTACTGTTTAGCAGCCTCCCACTTCGCTTGGTTTTTGATGTATGTATAGGATTCTGTGAGATACTTCTTAGTATTTCGACCTGGATACACAGGTGGTTGGCACTGCTGGGCTGGTTTAACCTCAACGAGATAGGTCTTTAGCGTATCGCCTGTAGTTGCTACCTGAATCTTAAAGTCCACGAAATAGCGATGGATCTTGTTATCTGTTGGACAGCGATATGGTATGACTGTCTCTTCTGAACTCCACTTAATTACTTTAGGGTTCTTATCACACCAATTTGCAAATTGTGTTTCCCACGAAGACCTCATAATGATGTTTGATGGGTCTCCAGTGTACTTTTCTGCAAAGACTGGAACGAACTTTCTTTTATGGAACATAAATAACTAATTAGGGAATAAATAACACCACCTTTATTTAGAGAAAATATGTCACTCATCTCAGACGCAAAAGCAGCTGCAGACGCTATCAAAAACGGAGTTTCTTCTGTCAAAGAAGGGATCAATAGCTATGCTAAATCATTAGAGAATCCAGAAAATCTATGGACAGCTAGAGGTGGTCCAACGCCCTTCGAAGATAGAACTTACGACGTTAAAAGCCATTGTTACCCATCTGATCTTATGGCTTCTGATGGACGTTATGGTGGACACTATGCAATGTTCTACATCAACGTAGCGACAGATTCTAAGTTATTCAAAAGTGGTACAGTAGAGACTGTTGAGAATTATTCTCCTAGAGATCGTGGTGATTTAATTGGTCAGTCTATGACAAGAGCTGGCTTGGTTGGTTCTAATGCAGCTGTTATCGGTGTCGAAGCATACGCAGCTAAGAAACTTGGTATTGGTTCAGCAGATATTAATGCAAAAGTTGCAGCAGCTGCCACAGTCGGTGTTGGTGTTGCTGCTACTATGGCTCCAGATGCTAAACGTTCTCAGCGTAGATTGAAGACTGCCATCGCTCTTCATATTCCGAATCAATTGTCTATTCACTATGGTGTTCAGTGGTCCGACGACGACACCAGCATGCTTGCTATGGCTAATGCTGCTGGTACTGAAATTATGAAGGCTGTGACACCTGGATCTAAAGACAGTAACATTAGTGGCGTTGCCCAAGCTGTTATTGCCAATATCGCTCTGTCAAAAGGTCCAAATGCTTCTGCTAACTCTGCAGCACTTGGTCTAGCAGCAAACCCTAAAAAAGAACAAGTGTTCAAAGGCGTAGACTTTAGAACATTCTCTTTCGATTATCAGTTCTTCCCAAGAAATGAACCAGAAGCTAAGAATGTTCTTAGAATCATCGAAGAGTTCAAGTATCATATGCATCCAGAATTTAAGGATGCCAACAATTTCGTTTACATTTACCCTTCTGAGTTTGACATTATGTACTATTCAGGTGGTGTAGAAAACAGAGCTATCCATCGTCATACATCTTGTGTATTGACTGATGTGAATATCAACTATACACCTAACGGTATGTTCACCACATTTGCAAATGGTATGCCTACTCAAATCAATGTCACATTGAATTTCCGTGAATTGGCTCTGTTGACAAAAGATAAAATTAAGGACGGTCTATAAAATGTACTTTAAGGATTTTCCGAAAGTCTTATATGACTTCGACATCAATACTAAAAAGTCAGAAGGAACACAAGCCACTGCTATCGCTAACTTAGCTGCAGGTGGTGTTGGTTCAGTAACTATCGTTAACCCAGGATCTGGTTATACCTCAGCTTCTGTTACATTCTCTGAACCAGACACTGCAGGTGTCACTGCTTCTGCAAAGGCTGTTATTTCTAATGGTGTTATCACTAACATTATTATGCTGACTACTGGAACTGGTTACACGCAAACACCAACAGTAGTTATCACTGCACCTTACGGTATCATTAAGAAAGAGACCAAGGCATTCGTGATGACAGATATCTCTAGAAACATTCGTTTTAGAAGAGACATTCTGGCAAACATCTCAGTATACGATGAGTATGACATTGTTGATGGTGAAACACCAGAGATTATTGCAGAGAAAGTATATGGTAATCCACAGTATCACTGGATTGTGATGTTAGCGAATGACATTTATGACTATCGTGCAGACTTTCCTTTAACTCAGTTGGCATTAGAGAAGTTTGTATCTGACAAGTACGGGCAGGATGCTGATGCAACTAAACACTATGTAAATGCAGAAGGTTATGTAGTAAATGCAGATTCTGCTGGTGCTGTGCCACTATCAAATAGACAGTACGAAGAGATTATCAATGAATCTAAACGCAGAATCAAGTTAATCTCTAAAGATCTAATTTCTGTTGTTTTGAAAAACTTTAAAGATCAACTATAATGCAATCGTCAGAACAAGCAGTTAGATTTGCTGGTGATGTAAACATCGGCAAAATTAAAATCGTAACACGAAATGGATTAGCGCAAGACGTAACAGCGCAGGTTATTAACATCCAAATTTTTGAAGACTTGTTCTCTCCATTTATCACAGGCAGTTTGATTCTCAAAGAATCTCTAGACCTTATCAACTTATTTCCATTCCAAGGTGAGGAAGAAGTCGAGATCGAGATCAATACACCATCTCTACAAAATGGTAACATCAAGTCTAAGTTCTATATCTACAAGATGACTGATAGAGAACTACTTGGCGACAGAAGTATGGTGTATCAGCTACACTTTATCTCTAATGAAGCTATCGTCGACTTGAACAAAAAGATCAGTAAAGTTTATGGTGATAAGCCTGAATCTATCATTAAGAGTTTACTGGAAGATCAGGTCAATGGACTACAAAGCGAGAAAACTCTAACTGCAGATTCGACTGCTAAAATCGCTAAGTTTATATCTAACTTCTGGTCACCAGTTGAAGCTATCAACTATGTTACGCAACTAGCTGAAAGTAAAACAGGATCTCCAAATTTTGTATTCTATGAGAACAGAGATGGATTCTATTTTAAGAGTCTTGAGAGTTTATACGAAGCATTACCATATCAAGAGTTTGTGTTAGACAAGTACATGCGTGATAGTAAACAAAATGGTGGTGACGCTAAGAACGTTCAAGAAGATTACAAACGTATTAACTCCATCAGTATACCTACTGGTTTTGATTATATGGATCGTATTCGTAGTGGTATGTTTTCATCTAAGTTGATTTCATATGACCTAACTAAGAAGGCGTACAACGTTAAGAACTACAATATGTTCGATGATTTCTCCAAGCAGAAACATTTGAATGAGTTTAACGTTGCTTCTAGTAAAGCTATCTTCAGATCCAATTCTAGAATTATGAATTATCCAAGAGCCAATGCAAACTTTTCTGGTTTTGGGGATGCCACGAACTACAGAAATACTCAACAACGTCTTTCACTATTGAAGGCTGCAGAATCTAATAAGATTCAGATTATTGTTCCAGGTCGTTGCGACTATACTGTTGGTCAAAAGGTTAAAGTTACCTTAAACAAGATGGAACCGATTTCTGCGAATGATTCAGATATTACTGATAAGATGTTCTCTGGCTATTATCTAATCTCTGCTATCAACCACGATATCAATAGAGAAAAACACGAGTGTAATATGGAACTAATTAAGGACTCATTAATGATGAGCGTTGACAGGAATACAAAATAATGTTTTATACAGGCGTAGTTGAAAATAGACAAGATCCACTACAACTTGGTCGTTGCCAAGTTCGTATTGTAGGACTTCATACACACGACAAGGCTCAGTTACCAACTGAACAATTACCATGGTCTGTGCCAGTCCAATCAGTTACATCTGCTGCGATGAACGGTATTGGTGCTACCCCAATCGGTCCAGTTGAAGGTACTACTGTCATTATTGGATTTATGGATGATGCTCAGCAACAACCAATTATGTTCGGTACTATCGGTGGCATTCCACAAGCACCTAAAGCTATTGAAGACGACGATAGTGGAACAGCTATTGAAGGTTCTACAAAACTAAAAGATATTGTTCTTAGAACAGTAGATGGACCAACCAACGGCACCAAACTAACATTCATTGATAGAGAAACAGGAAGAACTGATCTAACAACTGGCTTAACTGCTAATATGAAAGTTGTTGGGTTTGGATTATCAGATAACTGTTTTATCGTCACTGTAGATAATTCTACTCAGATTACAATTAGCGAGATTGTCACAGGTTATGGTGAGAACATCATTACCTTTAAACCAGCTGCAACTAACATTGATGCGGTTAACAAAAGCAAGCTAGAAGGTGTATTAACAACTGCAACTGGACTGCCTGTAACTACAAGTAATGGCACTCCTGTTGTAGCTGCTCCTGAAGCTGGTGCTCCAGCAAGAACAGACACAAACGTTTCTATTCCAACTATTCCACCACCTAAAGAATCTCCAGATACTTCTAAGTCATCTGCAGGTATCAAAGCACTTATTGCTGCTTGTGATAAAGTTGGACTAACCACTAAAGAACAAAAGTGTGCATTATTGGGTATCGCTGGTGGTGAAACACGTTGGATTCCACAGCTAGAATCATATAACTACTCAGCTTCTCGTATGAAGCAGATCTACTCATTTGCCACTGATGAAGATATCGCAAGATACTCTGATGCTTCTAAGAAAGGCATCACACGTGAGCAGTTCTTCTCTTGGGCATATGGTCCAACTAAACGTGGTAAAGGTTTCCTTGGAAACTTAACAGATGAAGATGGTGGTAAGTATTACGGTCGTGGTTTCATTCAGTTAACTGGACGCGCAAACTATGCTCGATATCAGAAACTTGCTCAAGCTGAAGGCATAAACATCGACTTGATTAACAATCCAGATTCATTAGATTCTGATATTAACGTGTCAGCTTTGGTTGCTGCTCTCTATATTAAGGATCGTGTAGCAAAGGGCACTAAACCTACAGACCACCCTGGATATTTTTATGCAGCTAAGAAAGCTGTCGGTGTAAACTCACCAGACATCACTGCTAAGAAAACTGCATACTATGAATATTTCTATGGATCTCAATCGACTGGTTCTGTAGATAAAGATGCTGGTGCTCCACCAGCAGCACCTCCTGCAGATTTTAATGGAACACCTGGACCTTCTGCTGAGTCGATCAAACGTGGCACAGACAATACTGGTTTCCGTGACCCTAACAACAAATATCCACTTCAAGAATATTTGAATGAACCAGACACTAACCGTCTGGCACGTGGTATCATAGATGGAACTATCGTTGAGAAGAAAGACTCCAACATAGTTAAAGGAATTCCAAAGGCGCTTGATAGTGGATCGTGGGATCAACCTGCTCCACCATTTGGCGCAAAGTATCCATATAATAAAGTATTCGAGACTGAGTCTGGTCACGTACAAGAGTTTGATGATACTCCTGGCCAAGAACGTATTCACACATACCATCGCGCAGGAACATTCCAAGAGATTGATGCTAATGGTTCTGTAACAAATTACATTGTCGGCGACAAGTTCACTTTGATGGAACGTAATGGATGCATCCACGTTGGTGGAGAGTGCAACATTACTGTTGATGGTAACTTAAACGTGTTTGCCAGAACTGATGCCAATATTGAAGTTTCTCAGAACGCAAACATCAGAGTTGGCAATAACGTAGATCTTGGTGTTGCCAATGATATGTACATCGCTGCTGGTGGAGACATTCTAGTTAAAGCGGGTGGGTCTTTTGCTGTAGAAGCAAACTCTATTAGCCATAAAGGTGAAACAGTAAATACTGAATCCGCAGCAGATATGAGTATTCTTGCTGGAGGTACATTGCACGCCGACTATGCTGAAGGTCAATTCGGCAACGGTGCTGACGGTGCCACAGTTGTTGAACTTACTCCACCTCCAGCTGGTTCTCCAGTTAGCCCTTCTGTGCCATATCTGATTCCACCTGAGCGCCAGACTGAAGAACTTGCAGCTAATGAGACTCCAGAGGACTACTCAACTCCAGAAGGACGCGCAGCTTCTAATGCTCAGACACAAGCTGGAATTCCAGGTGCTCCTGCTCCAGTTGCTTCTGAAGAAGCTGGTACACCATCAGGCGGTTCTGGCAAGCAGATTCCAGTAGATTGTAAGATTATCTACGGTACTAAGAACTTTACGAACGACTACACCCTTTCTAAGAACTTCACTCTTGGTATGTGTATGGATGGTGGTGTTAATGGTAAGCATAAACTGGTCGACCAGATGCTTAAAGAATCTGCAAACTCTGCTGAACGTATTTACACTGTCCAAGAGATTGTGTGTAACTTAGCTATGTCTGCTCAGAACATTCTCGAACCATACCTAGAAGCACTTCCAGGTGGTATTGGTGGATACAACAAACAATGGAAGATTTCTTCTGGTTATCGCCTAAAGGGTGTTGTGCCAACTGAGTCTCCATTCTCTGATCACTGTAAGGGTCATTGTTTCGATATCGCATTGTTGTTACCAGATCGTTACAATAAGACATATCAGTTAGTTCAGCAACTAGAGAAGTTGATCACATACGATCAATTGATTCTAGAGTATCGTTATCCAGAGTCTGTTTGGATCCACACTGGTTACAAACCACAAGGAAACCGTAAGATGGCATTCACTATGGTAAACGACGCTGTATACAAACGTGATTCTAAAGGTATCCCATCTGGGTTTGTTCTGTTGGATTCTATTCCACCGAAAGCTAAGAAGGTATGACAGCGGTAACTTACAAGGGTGCGATGAGTAAGGGTTCTGTAGAAACTCCTACTGCTCCACCCACCCCACTAACAAAAAAGATTCAATGTTCTAAGAGTTATGTTGGTGGTAAGCTAATCGGTGTAGTTGGTGATCAGTTCGAAGACCACACTAACATAGTTGGTACTTTACATCAAGACGCACTAAGACAGATAACTTCTGGTGCTTCAAAAACATACTTTGAAGGTAATCTCGCTGCAAGAGTTGATGATCCAGTCGCTGACGGCGATCAAGTTGCAGACGGAGATGCAAAGACTTTCATAGAATAACCTAAATAAGAATATGGCACGCAATACAAGAATCTTCTCAGATTTAGACTTTAACTTCACCGCTCATCCTGTGACTGGTGACGTATCACGCAGATTTGATGAAAACGCTATCAAAACTAGTCTGAAAAATCTGATTCTAACAAGCAACTACGAAAGACCTTTCCACAGCGAAATCGGCAGTCCGATCAAGAAGATGTTGTTCGAACCATCAACACCAATGCTTGAGGTTATGCTTCGTCGAGGAATCTTGGATACTATCGACAACTTTGAACCACGTGTTCAGGTTATGGACGTAATTGTGGTTGTCAATCCAGATGAATATACAGTTGGTGTCACTATTGAGTTCAAAATTGTAAATACCAACCTACCACTTACTCTTGACTTAACGCTAGAGAGAACACGATAAATGGCAACGAATAAGAAAATTAACGTAACAGAATTAGACTTCGATAACATCAAGTCTAACTTAAAAGAATTCCTAAAGGGACAAGAGCAGTTTCAAGATTATGATTTTGAAGGTTCTGCAATGTCCGTTTTGTTAGACGTTCTTGCTTATAACACTCACTATAATGCTCTGTATAACAACATGGCTATCAATGAGATGTTCTTGGAGTCTGCGCGTAAACGCAATAGCGTCGTGTCACTTGCCAAGATGCTTGGTTACACTCCACGTTCTGCCGCTTGTGCAAGAGCTATCGTAACAGTAACTGTTTCTGGTGGAACTAATTCTCCTTCTGCGATTACACTACCTGCATTCTCAGAGTTCACTACAAACGTAGATGGTGCTCAATATACTTTCTTTAATACAGGATCTGTTACATCTTCTAAATCCAATAACGCTTATACATTCACTGATGTTGAAATTGTAGAAGGTAAGCCATTGACATATAAGTATGTTGTTGGCTCTGGTACACGTTATCTGATTCCAAATGCTAACGTAGACTTATCTACACTGAAGGTGCAGGTTCAAGAGAATCCAACTTCTAGTTTGTACGAAACATGGTCTAATTCAGACACAGTTGTAAATGCGACACCTACATCAAAATCTTTCTGGGTTAAAGAAATCGACGATGGTCTTTATGAAATCACATTCGGTGATGGTAATATTGGTCGTGCATTAAATTCTGGTAACGTAGTTCACCTAGAATATTTCGTTTCTAGCTTAGACGCTGCAAATGGCGCTAAGACATTTAGCTATAATGGTGCGACACTGCTCGGTGGTGGTACTGTTAACGTTATTACTACTGGTATCGCTTCTAATGGTTCAGATAAAGAATCAAATGACAGTATTCGTTTCAATGCTCCAAAGTTCTATGCTGCTCAAAACCGTGCAGTTACTCCAGATGACTACAAGGCTCTAATTTACGCTAACGTACCAGAAGCAAAATCTGTTTCTGTTTGGGGTGGTGAGGATAACAATCCTCCAGTATACGGTAAGACATTTATCTGCATCAAACCAAAAGATGCGACTAAGCTAACTTCTGTTCAGAAGGCTGCTATCACTTCTTCTGTTTTGAGTAAACGTAACGTTGTTTCTGTTATCCCAGAGATTGTAGATCCAGAGTATATCAATATTGCATTGAATATTGCTGTGTACTACAACGAACAAGAAACTACAAAAACTGCTTCAGAAATCGCTACCCTTGTTCGTCAGACAGTTATTTCTTATAACGATTCCGACCTTCAAACATTCGATGGTGTATTCCGTTTCTCTAAGCTAAGTAAACTTATCGATGAGACAGATCCTTCTATCGTAAATAATATCACAACTGTGATGCTTCGTCGTAAATTGACACCACGTTATAACGTGTCTGCTCAGTATCTGTTAAATATTATTAACCCTATTTACTACTCTGGTGTTGCTGAGGAATCTTTCTCTAGCACTGGTTTCTATATTGCTGGTTCTGACCAGATCCACTATCTTGATGATGATGGTTCTAAGTATGTTCGTATGTTCCGTTATGGACAAAACGCTGCTAAGATTTATGTAGACAATCAGATCGGTACTATTGACTATGCCAATGGTATCGTTGATATTAAGAACCTAAACATCACTGCTTTGGCAGATGTTGACTTTGAAATTTCTATCGCTCCACAATCTAACGACGTAGTTTCTGCTCTTACTCAAGTTGCAGAAATTGCCACAGACCACTTGAAGATTACCGCTATCGCTGATAAAACAGCTTCTGGTGACCTACGTGGTGGATACAACTATCAGTTCACTTCTAGTCGTTCATAATGATTACTAAACCAAAGCTATCATCTCTGGTAGCGTCTCAGTTACCAGAGTTTGTTCGAGATGATTACGGTACGTTTGTTGCATTCTTACAAGCGTATTATGATTATCTTGAAACAACACAACAAGACTTAGGTAATCTTAGAGATCTGGATAAAACACTAGACTCTTTCATTCGCTACTTCAAAGATGAACTAGCATCAAAGTTACCTTACACTACGGTAGAACCTCGATTCTTGATGGAACATATCAAGGAACATTATGGAGCGAAAGGTTCTGAGGCTTCTTACAAGTTATTGTTCAGAATTTTATTCAATAAAGACGTTTCTGTAGAGTATCCAGCCAAGCAGATGCTTCGTGCTTCTGATGGTAAATGGAACCAAGACGTTTCAGTATTCATCAAGATTCTTACTGGCCATCCAAACGATCCAATCGGTAAGTTAGTTGACGTTGTTACACCAAACAAGATTATTCGTGTTCTAGTTGATCGTCGCCAATATGTTGAAGTTGAAGTAGACCGTGTTGTTAAAATTGCAGACAACGTTTATGAATATTACATCGATCGTCGTTTCTTCGGTAACATCTCTGTTGGCGATAGACTGCGATATCGCGATGACGTTGCGGGCATCTACTTTACTGGTGAGATTCTAGCCACGACTTCTACATTAGAGATCCAAAAACCTGGAACTGGTTTCAAGATTGGCGACTTATACAATATTAGAAACTTCGATGGATACGGATCCATTATGAAGGTTGCTCGTGTAGATTCCAATGGTGGTATCGCACAGGCTCAGTTTATTAAGTATGGTGTTGGTTACACAACTGACTTCACTACAACAATTTCTGCTAAATCGGGACAAGACGTTTCTGGCACAGCGGGTACAATTATACAACGTGTTGACACAGTAGTTGGCAGTAACGTTGTAACTCAACTCACAATCTCTGAAAAGTTAGATGGTTTCGCCGAGAGTGGTACGATTAACACTTCTGATTATAACATTGATGAATCTGGAATCCCAGCATTTGACGGAACATACGTTGGTCTAGTATTACGAGAGTTTGGTATCTCTAGTGTTGACTCTACAACAACAGGTAACGATCCTGCTATTCTTAAATGTACTCTTGGACCATTGGCAAAATATCCAGGCTACTACGTTAACAATGATGGCTTCTTGGACGATGCAATCTTTATTCAAGACAGTCGCTACTACCAAGCCTTCTCTTATGTTATTAAGATCGATGAGGCATTGAACTCATATAAGACAGTCGTTAAGAACTTGATCCACCCTTCAGGTATGGCTATCTTCGGCGAGTATGATATTCGTAATGAATTTGATATTAGTGAAACATTAGAATCTTTGGTTAAGATTTTAGCAGTTACAGTTCAAGATGAAGTAACAACAACTACTATCGGAGAAGAGCTAGATCTAGGTAGAACAATGCCATATCTAGATTTTAGCAAGTATTTCGATGATCAGACATCAAATTACGATGACTTCGTAGAAGGTCACTATGTAACTATGGTTGAAACTGGATTAGCTTTAGACAGCACCAGAACAATGCCATACTTAACACTGTCTAAACCTATCGATGGAACTAATCTAAATTACAATGGTGATGTTGAGTCACAGTCTATTTCTCTGGCAGACGGTGGAGATGTAGAAGACTCTACAAGAACAATGCCATATTTTGCAGTTTCTAAGTCTCTGACATTAAACCACTATATCAACGATGGCACTACACAAGACGCAGAGTCTGTGTATATGATAGATACAACTGGCACTGATTCTACAAGAACGATGCCGTATCTAACATTGTTTAAAGCACTAGATAATCACCTTAACTATGACCTAGTTTATGATGATGAAACAGTGTTAATGGCTGAAAACGCTATATTATACGTATTAGGCACTAGAACTGGCGCAGACATTATCGATGTAACTAAGTCTTTAGTTGCTGGTCACTATATTAATGATGGTGTTACAGCAGATTCTGAGCAAGTAGTTATGTCTGATACAGATGCTACTAGCTCGACCGACCTAAATAGAACGACACCAGCATTTGTTTACACAACTACTATCGACCCATCATACTATGGTGGAGATGATAATGCTGCGCCTACTGATTCTGGAGGCGTTATCGACATTAACCCTTATGGAGAAGCTGGCTTCTTCTTAAATGATGGTGGATTATATGTTGGCAATCCGATCGTATTCACAGGCTAACACAATTACTCAATAGGAGAATTTTATGGAATTTCAACAACAAGAAGAACTTAAAGCTACAGGCGAAGTACAGATTCAACTTCTGGACGCTTCTGGTAAAGTTAAAGAAACACACAAGGTTAAAAACCTAGTTGTTACAACAGGTAAGACTTATATCGCTGCGCGTATGCAGGGCACTTCTGTGCCAACAGTTATGGGTTTCATGGCAATTGGTACAGGTACTGCAACCCCAGCTGTAGCAAACACTACACTAGGCGTTGAAGCTGGTCGAGTAGCATTGGCTTCTTTCTCATCTTCTGCTAACCAAGTTACTGCTACTGCTACTTTCCCAGCAGGTACTGGTACTGGTGCTATCACTGAAGCAGGTATTTTCAATGCTAATACTGGCGGTACAATGCTTTGCCGTACAACTTTCCCAGTTGTTAACAAGGCTGCTGGCGACTCTATCGCTATCACTTGGGTTGTTACAGTAAGCTAATTTTTAGGTAAATTCAATGAGCTCATCTTCTTTACTGAAGTCTCCTCTACATAACTCTATTGCAGAGGCGTTGTACGATGAGATCCAGAACCGAAATGCACGTTACTACTATTTCTTAGGAAAGACTGTTAGTTGGGTGGACGACACAACTCCTCCATACCCAATTGACAGTTTCGATTATGAGTTACAAACACGTAACGAAATGATCACTCTAAAAGAAATCAAGAGCACAGACGTATCATTCGTTATCCCACGTGTAGACTGGGTAGCTAATCAGGTTTGGGATATGTACGATGATCAGTACAGCGATGAAGTTCAAGGTATCAACCTAATCTCAGGTGGTTATGGATATTCAGATCCACCTTCTATCACAATCACTGGTGGTGGCGGTTCTGGCGCAGTTGCTGTGCCATATATCGTGGATGGTGTTATCGTTTCTATCGAAATGGTTTCTAAGGGACGAGGATATACTTCTGTTCCAACAGTTACTATTTCTGGTGGAGGTGGTGATGGAGCAGCTGCAGAAGCTAAAGTTACCATTGCTTACTCTGGCGCGCAGCGTTTAGAAGACATTAACTCTGTTGTTATAACAGACGAGTACAACGTTTACAAATGTCTTGATAATAATAACAATGCAATTTCTACATACAAACCAATCGGTACTGTTGTAGATCCAGTTACAATGCCAGACGGATATATGTGGAAATACATGTATAGTATTCCAATCGCTCTGCGCAACAAATTCTTGACTGATGCATATATGCCAGTCGTTAACTCTATCCGTTCACAGTTTTACTCTAACGGAGAGATCTTAAACGTTATTCTAGAAAATAACGGTAAGAATTATACATTTGCCTCAATCTCTGTTGCAGGCGACGGATATCGTGAGTCTGATCCGCTACTGTTACAGAACGTTAATATTTCTGCAGGTGGCACTGGATACAATTCTGGTGCAACTATTCAGATCGATCCTCCTTTCTCTGGTGCCAATACTTGGGTTGCCAACATCGGTATCTTATTGGGTCAACGTGTAGAATATAATAACAACATCTATGAAGCTACAGTTACAGGCGTAACTGCTACACCAGCACCAACACATAAGTCTGGTATCGTATCTAATGGTACAGCTTCTCTAAAATATATCGGTACACGCGCAACTGGATCTGTTGCAGTTTCTGGTGGTGTTGTTACTGGAGTAGTTTTAAATGGTAGTATCTTAGAAGTTGATATTACATCTGCAGGTTCTGGTTATACATCTGCTCCATCAGTATCATTAGTCGGTGGTGGCGGTTCTGGTTTTGTTGGTTCTGCTGTTATGAGTGGAACTGGCGTATCTAAAGTCTACGTTTCAGACTCTGGTGACTCTTATACTTCTATTCCTACTGCAGTTTTTGGAAGACAGTGGGCTGCTTCTACTGCATATACAGTAGGAACTCAGATTTTCTATTCTAACCGTTTGTATACAGTAACAACTGCGGGTACTTCTAGCAGTGTTGCCCCTACTCATACATCTGGCGCAGCAGCTAACGGTACTGCGATACTTACGTACGTTGGATCTCCAGCCACAGGCACTGTTGTGCTAAAATATGGATCTGGTTATTCTACATTACCAAATATTCAAATTCAACCAGTTTCTGGTGGTGCTGGCGCGACAGGTTACTTTGTTGGCGTTAAGTCAGAAGCTAAACTTGTTCCTATCCTTTCGAATGGTCAAATTATCGGCGTCCAGATTGATAATGGCGGCGTTGGATATACATACGCGAACTTGACTGTTGCTGGTGACGGTACTGAGGCTAAAATTACAGCAGACTTGAGTCCAGGTGATATCAATACGCTACAAGCCAATACTGAGCTACTTACACCAGATGGTCGTATTATGGCATGGCCAGTTATCTCTGGCGGTTATGGTTACGGATCTAATTTCCCGATCACTATTGATGGTGACGGTACTGGTGCTGCTGCAACTGCTATTGTTGAGGGTGGTGCAATCAAGAAGATTCAAGTAGACAGCTATGGTCTAGGTTATCACTGGGCTACTGCATCTTTTGATCAGGGTTCTGGATTCGGCGCTAAGGTTCGTCCAGTTCGTGCTCCATTTGGTGGTCACGGTAAAGATCCAATATCAGGTGTATTTGCTAGAACTCTTATGTTCTATACTAACATCTCTAAGGATACCAACCAAGGATTTAACGTCAATAACGATTTCCGTCAACTAGGCATCATTAAGAATCCACGTCAGTTTGCTTCTTATGGTAACTTAAAGAGTGCATTGGCATCTGCTTGTTACGTTGTTACTGGATCTATCGATACTTCTAAATTCAAGCCAGATATGGAATTGACACTAGGTTCATCTACTGGTCGCAAATTCCGTATTGTTTCTGCTACTACAACTGCTGTGCTTTTACAGTCACTAGAAAATGCAGTACCTACTGTTGGTGCTACATTCTTAAACCCTAGTTCAGAAGGGTTCACTGCCTCTGGGGTTACTGCTCCAACTGCAGATAAATATTCTGGTCATATTCTGTTTATCGATAATAAACAGGCGTTCACACCGACCGCTGACCAAACAGTTACGCTAAGAACTGTTATCAAATTCTAATAAATAAAGAATAACATTAAAGAAGAGTATAAGAATGATTGATTTCAATACCGAACCGTATAATGATGACTACGACGAGAACAAGAAGTTCTATCGTATCTTGTATCGTCCGTCGTTTGCTGTTCAGGCTCGTGAACTTACTCAGATGCAGACCATTCTGCAGAATCAGATTTCTCGACATGGTGATGCCATCTTCAAGCAAGGTGCAATGGTTATCCCTGGACAGGCAAGCGTAGAGACACTGACACAACCGAACAAAGGTTCTGATTATGTTAAACTGCAACCAATCTATAATGGCGTTGCAGTTCAAACATTTCTGACTGCTCTGCAAGGTAAAACTATTGTTGGTTCTTCTGGCGTAACAGCACAAGTCTTTAAGATTCAAGATGCTGAAGGTACAGATCCAACTACACTGTATGTTCGTTACACTACAACTGGTTCTAACAACACTACTAAAACTTTCTCTGATTCAGAAGTTATCACTACTGAAGATGGCGCGTACTCATTCCAAGCAGCTTCTTCTGCTTCTGTAGGTAAAGGTTCTTTAGCTACTATCGCTCGTGGTGTTTACTACATCAACAAACATTTCTGTTTAGTCGAAGAACAGTCTATCGTTCTAGAGAAATACTCTAACACACCAACATATCGTGTTGGTTTAGTTGTCACTGAGTCACTGGTAACTCCAGAATCAGACGAGACACTATTGGATAACGCACAGAACAGCTACAACTATGCTGCTCCAGGTGCTCATCGTTACTATATGGATCTAACATTGACAAAGTTGTCAGTGGATTCTGTAACTGATACTAACTTCATCGAATTGATTCGTGTTGTTGACGGTAACATTAAAACTATCGTAGAAAAAACAGATTACTCTCTATTGGGTGAGGAGCTTGCTCGTCGTACAATGGATGAGTCTGGTGATTACACTGTACGCGAGTTTGCATTAGATGTTCGTGAACACCGTAACAACGATCGTGGTGCTTGGCTACAAAACACATCATACTTGTATGGTGATATTGTAACCAATGGTGGCTATACTTACGTTGCTAAGAACTCTGGCACATCTGTTACTACTGCTCCAACTCACACTTCTAATACAGCATATGACGGTCCAGGTTCTACTGGTATTAAATGGGAGTTCACAACAACTCCAGTCTATAATCGTGGTATCTACAAAACAGGTGATGCTGGTAAACTAGCCATCGGTTTAGAGCCAGGAAAAGCATATGTCAATGGTTGGGAAATCCAGAAAGATTCTACAACTTATCTAGAAGTCAACAAAGCACGTGACTACGCTCAGGCTTTGGGTAGCATCATCCAACCAGCGGTTGGTAACTATGTACTTGTTACGAACGTAAACAACCTACCTCCAGTTGATACTCTAGCCACAATTTCTTTACGTCAGAACATTACAGGCACTTCTGTTGGTACAGCACAAGGTTCTGAAATCGGTACTGCCCGTGTTCGCATTATGGAATGGGATTCTGGCGCAACATACGGTTCTACTGCTGTCTACAAACTTAGTTTGTTTGACGTTCAAATGAATAGTGGTTATAGCTTTAACCGTGATGTTAAGTCATTCTACTATGCTGGAGCGAGTGCGTACTTGAGCTTCAGTGCTGATATTAACCCAATCTGGTATCAACTACCAAACTCTTCTGTAACTGCTTCTTCTACAACTGTAACAGGTGTGGGTACTGCATTCTTGACAGACTTGAAGGTTAATGACTTAATTCTCATCGGTGATAGCAACTACCGTCGCGTTACGGCAATTGCTGATAACGGTTCATTGACTATTGATTCTGTTTTGTCTATTGCAACAGGCGTTTCAATTAAGAGAGCCACTACTCAAATTCTCGAAGCTAACAATACTAGCTTGGTATTCCCATTAGCGAACTATGCTGTTCGCGCAATGCGTGGTGCTGGTAACTCTGGTGTTAACAACACAACTTATACTTGCTACCAAAAATTCACACAGACTGCTTCTGGTACAACTTTGTCTCTAAGCACTTCTGGAACTTTTGCTTCTGCGTCTGGAAATACTAACTACATCGTAGTTGATAATAACAACGGCACTTACGGTGGTACTGTTATTAACCCAGTGTCTATTGTTCCTACTGGTTCTACTTGCGTTATTACATTACCTGCAAACCAATCTGGTCACTCTATGACTGTTATTGCAGCTGTTACACGTAACGGTTCTGGCTATGAAAAGACTAAGACTCTAACATCAGCTACTGAAACATTTACTACTGCTGCTTTAGCTCAACAGTCTACTGTTTATCTTGACAAGGCAGACGTATCTCGTATCATCTCTATCAAGATGGCACCAGCTGTTGCATTCGGTTCTACTCCTACTTCTGCTCAATATACATTGGATATCTCTGATCGTTATGAGTTTGATAATGGACAGCGCAGCACCCACTATGACTGGGGTCGTTTGAACTTGAAGCCATCTTTTGCTGCTCCTTCAAACCCTATCCAAGTTGTGTACGAATACTTCACTCACGGTGTTGGTGATTACTTTGACGTAAACTCTTATAGCAGCATCGACTACAGTGAGATTCCACAGCTACTTCGTGACTCTATCGACTACCGCCCTCGTGTAGCGGATAAGAGCGCAGGTTCTGCTAAAAACTTCGTTAGCACTAATGCTTCTGTTACTGGTCTACCAAAGCGCGGTGAAAACATTAGCTCAGATTACAGCTATTACCTAGCACGTAAAGATAAGATCGCTATCGATAAAAACGGTAAGTTCTTTGACATCGTTGGTGTTCCATCCATTAATCCAGGCGACCCTGCAGACCCATCTTTGGGTATGGTATTGTATAATATCGAACTACAACCATATACATTCGGTGCTTCTACAGACAACGTTAAAGTTAACAAGATTGAGAACAAGCGTTACACAATGCGTGACATTGGTAAACTAGAATCTCGTATCAATAACTTAGAGTACTACACTTCTCTTTCTCTATTAGAACAAGAGACTCAGTCTTTGAAGATTACTGATTCTACTGGTATGGATAGAATGAAGAACGGCTTCATTGTAGACAACTTTACTGGTAACAATATCGGTGACGGTTCTTCTAAAGATTACTTCTGCTCTATCGATATGGAGAATGGACAACTACGCCCATTCTATACTTCTCATAACGTAAACCTCCTAGAGAAGAATTCTAACTCATCTCAACGTAGTGCAGCTAACTACCAATTGAACGGTGATATTATTACATTGCCTATCATCGATACACCAGTATTGGTTAAGCAAGAATACGCGTCTCGTTTGGAAAACATTAACCCGTTTGCCATCTACACATTCTTGGGTAATGTAAATATTAACCCACCTTCTGATGACTGGTTCGAGACAACTCGCTTACCAGATATCGTTCAGCAAGTAGAAGGTAACTACAATACTATCAAGCAACTAGCCGAAAAGTCTGGTATTCTTGGTACAGTTTGGGGATCTTGGAACACTGAATGGATTGGTACACCAGTTTCTAAGGGTGCTGAGACATTAACTAACAACAATGCTTCTAGAGACAAACTTAACTCTATTGCTGGTAACTGGTCTTCTAACGGTGGTTATAACCTTAGAAGCGTTAAGGTTGAAAACTTCGCTACACCAATTGGTCAATCTCGTACTGGTGTTAAGACTAGCGTTGCTGTTAAGACAGACTATGAGACTGTAGCTGACCGAGTGGTTTCTTCTGCAGTTATTCCATACATCCGTTCTAGAAACATCTTGATTCAGACTAAGAGCCTGAAGCCTTCTACACGTTTCTATGCTTACTTCGATGACATCGATGTTAATGCCTATGTTACTCCATCTACTAAGATGGTTTACACTGCAAACTCTGGCACATTCGATATCACTACAAACGTAGGTGGTTCTGCTTCTGAAACTAAGCGCCGTATCGGTGGTGATTCTCAGATCTGTTTGAACCGTGGTGATGTTATCACAAACAGCGCTGGAACAGCTTCTGCCGTAGTTGTTGGTAAGTATGTCGACCCAGTAACTGGTGTTCTATCATTAGACCTACAGAACGTTATCGGTACATTCTCTGCAACTCAGACATTTACTGGTTCTGTTTCTGGTGCTTCTGGTACAGTAGTTTCTATCTCTACTCCAACAACACTGACTACAAACGCTAGCGGTGAATTGTCGTTCATCTTCAACATCCCAGAAACAGACGCGATTCGTTTCCGTACTGGTGCTCGTGAGTTAAAACTTATCGACACATCTACATCTACAGGACAATGGTCTTCTCGTGGACGTGGTATCTATCGTGCTGAAGGTATCTTGGATACTAAACAAGCTAACGTCAACGCTGTTCGTAATGCGGAGATCGTTAAAGAGATGGTTGGTCCAAATGATGATCCAGCTGCTCGTCAAACAATTTACCAGACTAGCCAGAAAGTTCTTTCTGACACTGGTTGGTATGACCCTCTAGCGCAGTCATTCTTGGTTCAACAAAAAGGTGGCGCGTTCTTGACTGGCATCGACGTGTTCTTTGCAACTAAAGACGCAGCAATCCCAGTTAGCCTAGAAATCCGTGAGATGGTTAATGGTACACCTGGAAAGAACGTGCTAGCATTTAGCCATACTGTTCTAAACCCAAGTCAAGTTAATCTGTCTTCTACTCTAGTGACTTTGGATGGTACAGACTACCCAACATACGATACTCCTACTCGTTTCACTTTCACAACACCTGTGTATGTAGAAAACAACGTAGAGTACTGTTTCGTTCTTCAGTCTGATTCAAACAACTACAAAGTATGGATCTCTAACATGGGCGATACAATTCCAGGAACTTCTGGAAGAACTATCTCTTCACAGCCATATGCTGGTGTATTGTTCAAGTCTCAGAACGCATCTACTTGGACTCCAGATCAGAACCAAGATATGAAGTTTACAATCTACCGCGCTCAGTTTGATACTAGCGTTGTCGGTAGCGTAGACTTCGTTAACGACGTAATCCCAAAGGATACTTTAGACACAGATCCAGTCCAGACAGTTTCTGGAACTAATACAGTTCGCGTATGGCACTATGACCATGGTATGTATGTTGGTTCTAGAGTAACTATCTCTGGTATTACTGCTGATGTTAACGGTATTCCTGCTTCTGAACTTAACGGTGACCATGTTATCGTTACTGCAGACTCTGACTGCTATACTTTCTCTGCTACGACTAATGCTACATCTAGCGGTTATAGTGGTGGTACTGCAGTTAAGGCTACAAGAAACATCACATATGATTTGATTAACCCTTCTCTGCAGATGCAAACTTTCTCTGATACTAAGTGTAGCTTTAACATTAAGACTACATCTGGAAAATCAGTTGATGGTGGTCAAACTCCTTATATTGCTGATACTACTGTATCTCCTTGCTTAGTTAAGGAAGATACTTACTTCTATACTCCACGTGTTATCGCTTCTGAGATTAACGAAGTCAACTCTGCTCTTGGTGGCGCTAAGTCAGTCACATTTACTGCTCTTATCTCTACAACTAACGATGCAGTTTCTCCAGTGATTGATACTGCTCGCGCGAGTTTAGTTGCTATCTCTAACTCTATCAATTCTCCTACTGAGGCTAATACCAACGTAGCTGCTTTGGACACTAAGACAATCTTCACTGGTTCTACTGGTGCTTATGCGTTCACTGCTACTGGCTTTACATCTACAAACTCTACAGTTCGTGGTTTGATGGCAAGTATCGGTATCGGACGCTATGTAACTCTTGCTGGTTCTTCTAACTCTGGTAACAATGGTACATACCTAGTTACTAACTTTAGTGATAACGGTACTACTGCAACTATCACTCTTGGTGGTTTCACTGGTACAGTTGAATCTGTTACTACTTCTGGTGTTAGCGTTGCTCTACGCGAATTGTTCTTTGACGAGATCGCTCCATCTGGTAGCTCAACTACAAGCAAGTATGTAACTACTCCAGTTAAGTTTAACTTTAGCTCTACATATATGAGAATCAAGTTCGCTGCTAATATCCCTAACGAAGCTGATATTAAGGTTTACTACAAGACTTCTCTGGGTGATAGCGCACAACTGGCTTCTACTAAATATACTCTGATCACACCAGATTCTACAATCACTAAGGTAGAAAACGGTAACGATGCATTCTATGATGCAGACTACTCTTTAAGTGGTATGACACCATTTGATGGTATTGTAATTAAGATCGTTATGCAGTCTACAAATAGCTGTGCAGTTCCAGTAATTAGAGACTTGAGAATTATTGCCTGCCCATAATGGACTACTTAAAGGTACTTGGTAATGATGGCTTAGTTAGAGATACAACTAACGGAGCCATTATAAATACTAGCAGAACAGAATATGAAGAATATATGACCCGACGCCAAAAGGCTGAGGATCGTGAGAATTTAATCATACAGAACTCACAAGAGATAACAAATTTGAAGACTGAGATGCAAGATATTAAATCAATGCTTCAACAGCTTTTAGATAAAAAAATAAAAGAATGAACCAAAAGGAAATCCTTAAATGGCAACAATTACATTAAGAGCGACTAAAGGTAGTCCACTTACCAACACGGAAGTCGACAATAACTTTAGTAGCCTCAATACAGACATTGGTACTCGTCTATTAGCAACTAGCTATACTGCTGCCGATGTTCTGAGTAAATTGCTAACTGTAGATGGCACTGGATCTGGTCTAGACGCTGACGTCTTAGACGGTCTAAATACCTCTTCTGGTATGCCCGTTGCAGTAGATAAAAGTTCTGTAGTCACACGTGACTCTACAGGTAACTTCTCTGGTGCTACAATCACAGCTACTAACTTCTCTGGTAAGTTTTCTGGTGAAGCTGCTATTACTAGCGGCGCAATTAGCTCTCTTACTACAGCACTGTCTATCCCTAACGGTGGTACTGGCGCTACAACTGCTGCTGGAGCAAGAACTTCTCTGGGGCTAGCTATTGGTACAGACGTTCAAGCATACGATGCTGACCTAGCTGCACTGGCTGGTGTTACATCTGCTGCAGATAAAATTCCATACTTTACTGCAGCTTCTACTGCTTCTGTTACAGACTTCACTGCTACTGGTCGAACTATTGTTGGTTCTTCTACTATGGCGGTTGCTCGTACGAACTTAGGTTTGGCCATCGGTACAGACGTTCAAGCATATGATGCAGACTTGGTTGCCGTAGCTGGTTTAACAACAACTGGTATTATCGTTCGTACTGGTGCTGGTACTGCATCTACTCGTACTTTAGTTGCTGGTACTGATATTCAAATCACAAATGCTGACGGCGTTTCTGGTGATATTACTATCAATACTGATGCTCGTCCAGTAGCTGGTACTGGCGTTACAGTTGTCGGTAAGACAGTTTCTATCGGACAAGCAGTTGCTACAACTTCTAACGTACAATTTAACTCACTAGGTGTCGGTACTGCTGGTTCTGGTACTGCTGGTGAAATTCGCGCAACTAACCAGATCGTTGCATATTATTCTTCAGATAAAAATCTAAAGGAAAATATCACTGATATTCCAGACGCACTTTCTAAAGTAAATCATATCGGTGGTAAGTTGTATGATTGGACTGATGAATATATCTCCGCCCATGGTGGTGAAGATGGTTATTTTGTTCAGAAAGCAGACTTTGGTGTAGTCGCCCAAGACGTAGAAGAAGTATTCCCTATTGCTGTTCGTCATCGTGAAGATGGTACTCTAGCAGTAGATTATCAGAAGCTGTGCGCTCTAGCATTCGCAGCGATTAAAGAACTAAATAAAGAAGTAGAACTTCTAAAGAATAAGGGGTAATAACTCATGGCAGTTACATTAGGAAACGGTAACATCACTTTTGGTGATGGTACAGTACAATCAACAAGACCAACGTTACTTGGTGGATCTCAAGCTACTGGATATCTTGGCCAAAACATAAGAGGCACAGTAAACTATAGTGCTTCTGAAGTTACATATGCTGTGCCAACAAGTTGGATTGGTCCTACTCTTAACTTCGGTTTAAGTCCATCAACTATGGTACTGGGTGGATTTGGTTGGTATCGTTCTGCCAACGTAGATACTACTGGTGATAGTACGGTTGACGCTGGTACTATTCAAGTTCGTGTTTACTATAGAACAATCGGTTCAGCTTAAGGAGATAAATAAAATGTATTTTTTGATTAACGATTCAGATAACAGCGTTAATGCTTGGTCTAATGAACCAATACCATCTTTTATGAATCACACTGGAACTACAGCTATTGAAAAATCAGTAGATCAGTTTCCAGATGATACAGATTGGCATGATTTATTTTATGATCCATCTACAGACACAATGATTCCAAATAAGTTGGGTCTAATTAAAATGGAAACAAAAGAAGTTATTGAATATATCGAACAACAGAAACAAATTCAACAGGCTATAACTCAAGCTGAAACAAAGAAATATCAAGATCTTGTTACACATTTAGCTTCATTATTTCCAAATGACCCTAAGATTAAAGAAATTCTTTCTGATGGTGTTGTTACACAAGATGAGTTACAACAAATTGAGAATATGCTTAACGCTAAGTAATGTCAAAAGTTAACGTGGTATGTGTAAAGTGGGGAACCCTTTACACAAGTGATTATGTAAACAATCTATACTCCATGGTCAAGAGGAATCTTACCATGGAGTTTGACTTTTACTGTATAACAGATGACCCTTCTAATATTAGACAAGAAGTGATTTGTAAGCCATGTCCGATAGATTGGTTGCATGATGTTGGTTCTCATGAGAATCAATGGTATAAAGAGTCTATGTTTGTTAAGGGGACACTACCTGAACGAAAAACATTATACTTAGACTTAGATGTAGTTATTGTCTCATCTTTAGATCCTCTGTTTATATTCCCTGAAGAAAAGTGGTGTATGTCTCTTGATTTTTTAAAGAGAGATATTACAACATATCATGGCGCAGTAATGGTATTTAATCCAAAATATTGGTACGACTTTTTTGATTTCTTTAAGAAAAAAGTAGCTAGTGGGTATAAACTTATTAGAGGTAATGAACAACCTCTTATTGCATTATACCACTTAAGTAGAAACCAAAAAGATATTAAAATTTTACCAAATGAGTGGATTTGGTCTTTTAGGTTCGGACATAAACGAGATGATATAAATGTATATAACCAAAACATTTATAGAGGATATAAACCACCAGAAAACGGTATGATTTGTTCTTTCCATGGGTTTCCAAGTCAGCATCAAGTTTTAGAATTAGAATACATAGATAAACAAGCTGTGAAGTGGATATCAGATAATTGGAGAAATAATGATTAAGAAATCTATTCCATCAGAAAATATCATTAAAATTCTGACAGAAGAAATTAAAAACTTTGGATTAGAATTTGCTAAAGGTAAGCCTATTGGTAATGTCAGTAAATTAGCATTCGATAATTTTATAACTGCTATTCCAAAGACGCAAGATAATACTAAAGCATCTATGAATTTTGGTGCATTTGATATGCAAAGAAAAGATCAACCTTTCGTAAAAGAAGTTATCGATATTCTTGGAGCTAAATCTTGCACTAACACAATGTATTATACTCAAAATAGTTGCATAGATTGGCACACAAACTCAGATAATGTTGGAACTAGAGTCTACATTATTTTTACCAATAAACCTGGGATTTTCAGATATAAAGATCCATTTACAGGTACTATTGTTGACGATATGGATTATATTGGATGGACTCAGAGAGAATTCAAAGTAGATAAAAATAATTTACTTTGGCATTGCGTACATTCACCTTCACCAAGATTTGCATACGGTTTTAATAGATGATACAGTTTGATAAAGTCGACGGACAAACCTATAAAGCAGAACGTCTCGATCAAATATTCAAACATAGAAATGTATCTTATATTGAACAGTTTAATAGCGTAATAGAATCTGCTATTGAAGGATTAGATGTAGATGGTATTATTCGATACAAAAATGGTGATAAAAAAGAAAATATAGATCAACCATTTTTGTATTATAACTATGGTTCTCCAGCTCCATGGTTAGGTAAACTTCTGCCACAAGGTTATGGATTTTTAAACTTTCAACCAAATGACATTTATAAAAAGTGTAAGGTAGAAATAGGAATACAGAAAAAACTATTAGACTTATATAATTCTGGAAAATTCACAAGATATACACAACCGCCACTTACGCAAGTATATCTTCCAGAAAACTTTATTTTAGTTTCTATGCAGAATACAGGTTCTACTGTTTGGTATAGAAAAGATTTTAGTAAACTAGCTAAAGAAATTATATCATGGTCAAGAGAATCTAAAAGACATGTTATATTTAAATGGCACTCTGGATGCATTGATCATCACAATCCAGTTAGATGGTTTTCAGAATTAAATGAACATAGTTTGTATGCCTCTATTGATTATACTACACCACTCTACCACCTAATTAAACATTGTGATATGATGTGGACAGCTTCAAGCATGTCTGGAATTGAAGCACTAATATGTAATAAACCAGTTGCAGTATTCGGCGAGACTGAATATATGGAAATGGCAGTTGTTTGTGATTCTCCAGAACAGGCTATAAATACTACTATTCCAGTAGATTTAGAACAGTGGTTAACTTATTACGTTAGACACTATTGTATAAACATATATGCAAGTGATGCCGTGGATAGAATTAGAACACGAGCAATTTCTCATTTTGAACAAAGGTTACCCCTAGATGAACTTATCTTACTCTAACGATCCATTCCCACATATAAAAGGTAGCATAGATCAAGATTTATATGAAGATGTTATAAAGGAATGGGATAATATCACACATAAAGAATATAATGTTGCAACTGGCAATCGATCTAACATTCCCTTAGAAAACTTAGAACTTTTTTCTAAAATCTCATCTATTATGATGCAATGTTATGAAGTGTTCGCAAATGACTTTATTGTAGAATATCCTAAATTAGCAGATAAACAGTTTAAACTTAAACCAAGAATTTTATACTCTGAGAACAAGGCTTCAGAGTTACCGTATAAAATTAGAGGATGGCATTTAGATACTGGTGATAAATTTTTAGTAGGATTATGGTACTTCAAACACCAAGATGAGGAAGAAAATTCTGGTGGTGATCTGCTTCTCATGAACCCTACTACTAAAAAAACTACAGTAATTAAATACGAAGCGAATAGTTTTATCATATTCCCAAACTTAACTTCTTCTTGGCACGCAGTTACACCAAGAAAACCTTCTAAGTATCCAAGAAGATATATTAACCTCCTTTTAGAGTCTCCTGATATTAGACTGCACAATTATATGAGAACTGGTAATACAGTAGACGATGAATTCAGGGGTAAACTGGAAAACTACTACAAATAATCAGCGCCTTCGGGCGCTTTTTGCATTCTCCAAGATTATAAATAAGAAGATAAGAATCGTTTTAGGATTAAGACATGGCGACAATCAGTAACCTTTTCGTGGACGCTGGAGCAAACTACAGTAATATCATCACTGTGGCTGCAACTAACGGACAGGCTCTAAATTTAACAGGATATACAGTGGCTTCTCAGATGAGAAAGTCATACACATCCTCAACTGCTTATAATTTCACAGCTTCTATCTACGATGCTGTAAATGGCAAAGTACGCCTACAGCTTGACTCAACTCAATCGTCTACCATTCCAGCTGGACGATGGTTATATGACGTAGAAATCACTTCTCCTTCTGGTTTTAAAACTAGAGTCGTAGAAGGAATCGTGACAGTCTCTCAGCAAATTACACAGATTTAAAACATAATGTCAGATACAATCGCTATTGTACAACCCGATGAAGCACTTCAGGTAGCAGTCTCTGAGGGTGTTCTTACACTTTCTTCATCAAATGTGGCTAACCCTGCTGTTGTTGAATCAATGTCTGATATCGCAGACGTTGATGCCACAATTAAGGTTAATGGGTCTATTTTGGTATACAAAACAACAACAAACAAGTGGACATCCACAACCACCCTCGATGCTCAGAACATGGAAGGTGGAGAATTTTAATGGAGAAATAAAAGATGGCATCAATTATTAGAATTAAACGCTCATCAGTATCTGGGAACCCTAGTACCCTTGGAGCTGGTGAATTAGCCTATTCTGCTTTAGCAGACAACGGATCCAACGGTGGTGACAGATTATACATCGGTATGGGTTCAGAAACTGCAGGTAATGCTGCAAGTCACGTAGTCATCGGTGGTAAGTTCTTCACCGATATGGTTACTGCTGCGACCAACCTAAACACAGCTTCTACTTTAGTTAAGCGTGATGCTTCAGGTAACTTTACTGCTGGTACAATTACTGCATCATTGACAGGTAATGCTGATACTGCAACTAAGCTAGCAACTGCCCGTACTATTGCCTTTACTGGTGACGCTACTGCTTCTGGTTCTTTCGATGGCTCTGCTAACTACAGCCAAGCAATCACATTAGCGACTGTTAACAGTAACACTGGTCAATTTGGTTCTGCTACTGCGATTCCTATTATTACAGTAAACGGTAAGGGTCTAATCACTGCTGTCTCTACAGCAAATATTGCCACAACTCTAAACATTACTGGTGATACTGGATCTGATGGAATCTCTCTTCTAAGTGAGACACTAGGTTTCGTTGGTGGTACTGGTATTACATCTAGCGTCACAGCAAATACAGTAACATTCGATATCGATTCAACTGTAGCTACGCTAACTGGATCTCAGACTTTAACAAACAAGACTATTAGTGGTGCTTCTAATACGCTAACTAATATCGGAAATTCTTCTCTTGTTAATAGTTCTGTAACATTCGGTACTACAACTATTGCTCTTGGTGGTTCTTCAACTACTATTGCAGGTCTTACTCAAGTAGATGTTGGAAATATTCGTGTTACTGGTAACGCTATTTCTTCTACTGATACTAATGGTAACATTGTTCTAGACCCTAATGGCACAGGTACTGTTGATGTTTCTTCTTCTCGTATCACTAACTTAGCAGAACCTGTAGCAGACTCTGATGCTGCTACAAAGTACTACGTTGACGCTGCTCGTTCTGGTTTAGATATCAAAGGTTCTGTTAAAGTTGCTACAACTGCTAACATCACTCTTTCTAATACACAAACTATTGATGGTGTAGCTCTTTCTGTTGGTGACCGTGTTCTTGTTAAAGACCAAAACACAGCATCTCAGAATGGTATCTACGTAGTCGCTTCTGGTGCGTGGGTTCGTTCTGCTGATGCAGATAACAATCCAGGTGGTGAAGTCACTTCTGGTATGTTCTGTTTCGTTGAACAAGGTACTGCAAATAGCGACACTGGTTTCGTTCTAACTACTAATGACCCAATTGTTCTTGGTACCACAGACTTAGCATTCACTCTATTCTCTAGCTCTGGTACTCTGATTGCAGGTAACGGTCTTTCTAAGAACGGTTATACTCTAGAAGTAAACGTTGCTTCTACTGGTGGTTTAGAGATCTCTGCAGATAATCTACAGTTAAAGTCTACTGTTGCTGGCGACGGTCTAACACTAACATCTGGTGTGTTGGCTGTTGTTGGAACTTCTAACCGAATCACTGTTAACGCTGATAGTATCGATATCGCATCAACTTATGTTGGTCAAACATCTATCACTACTCTTGGTACAATCGGTACTGGTACTTGGCAAGGTGATTTAGTATCTCCAACTTATGGTGGTACTGGTGTTAACAACGGCACTAAGACTATTACTCTTGGCGGTAACCTTACTACTGCTGGTGCTTACGCAAGTACATTGACAATGACTGGCGCAACCAGCGTTACATTGCCAACAACTGGTACATTAGCTACACTTGCTGGTGATGAGACTCTCACAAACAAGACTATCACTGGCGCTACTGTTAGCGGTGGATCTGTCAATAACACTCCAATCGGAGCTTCTACTGCTTCTTCTGGTGCGTTTACAACATTGAGTGCTACTGGTACTATTACTGCTTATGGTAATATCACTGGTGCTGGTGCTGGAACATCTACTCTAGATGGTTTCAACATTGACGGCGGCACTTATTAATACTGACTAAATACAATTAGTTCGCTGGGGTTTTTACCCCAGCTTTAACCTTTTTAGGAAGATGGATGAGTAATACTATCATACTCAAAAAGTCATCAGTTGGCGCAAAAGTTCCACTGACGACTGATTTGGCTTACGGTGAATTGGCATTAAACTATGCTGATGGTAAACTGTATTTCAAGAATTCTTCTAATCAAATAAGTTATCTCGGTTCTTCTTCAGCTACTGAGACTCTAACTAATAAAACTCTCACATCCCCTTCTCTTAATAGTGCTACTGCCGACAACTTAACGTTGACTGGCACATTAACAGCAAACTCCACGACTGGCACTATTGGCCAACATTTAACTTCTACAGGTACTGGGGTTAAGTGGGAATCAAATACAATTGTTAACCTAGACGATGTCGCTCTGGTTAACCCACAACCACAACAAGTATTAACTTACACTGGCTCTAATTGGATTAACGCCGATTCAAATGCTGTTGTGGCATCTGCTGTTTTCGCTACATCTCAATCAGACTTGGGTTCTGTTGCAGATTCAAACGTCACAGTATCAGAAAATCTTGGTTTATTGACTGAGGTTTCTAGTAACATCTACGACTTAGGTGTATTGAGCTTTACGGGTATTATCTCGTTAAACAACATTGACCAATCAGTCAAATCAGACTATCTTGGTTATTCTATTATTTTTGGTTTCTAAGGATATAACATGGCACGTCAGTTAATTGAAAAATACATATTCTCCCCTAACGCAGCAGGACAAGGTACACTCAAGTTTCCTGGAAAAGTTGATCTGACTCAACTATTGATTATTGCGAACAAGACACAACAAACAAACATCTATGCGATTGGTGACCCTACTAAGAATGGTTCAATCGTATACGATCCAAGCGACATCACTACGTTCTACTCAGAACAGCCTGGAGTTTCAACTGTAACATTCGCAGCTGATACTTCTACTATGCTTAGCACAGATAAGATTGCGATCTATACTGATGCTCCAAAACAAGTCGGTAACATTATTCGTCCTTATGCATTCGGCGTCGATGCTATTGAACGTATGCGCGTTGCTCAACCACAGTCATTGATTGACGCTGACTTTGAATATGGTCTACAGCCAACTAAGTGGCAGAACTACTCTGACATCCGCGGAATTCCAGGTATTTACGAAAAACCAGGTCTTGACTTGTTCGTATCTAACATCACATCAGACGGTGGTAACCCATCTGTTATGACTGTGACTTGTTCACAACCTCATGGTCTTGCCGTAGCGCAGCCAGTTATTATCTTCGGTACTGCTGGTGTTTCTAATGCTGCTCGTGCTGAAGGTGCTTTCGTTGTAGCTACTGTTCCAGATACAGTCACATTTACATTCTTCGCCAAGGGTATCGTTGGTGTAAACGGCACTTCTGTTTACAACCAATCAACATATGCTCGTCGTGGTGGTTTCTATGCTGGAGCTGAACTTCCAATTACTGGATATGTTTCTGATGCTAACTCTCCATCTAAAATTACAGTGACTTGTTCCGCACCCCATGGTTTAGTTCCAGGTGCTCCTATCGTTAACGTTGTAACATCTGTTGGCACTAACCACACACTAATGGGTGGTAACTTCTTTATCGAAACTGTTCCATCTCCAACGACATTTACATTTACTGCTCGAGTTGGTGGAGCAGTCGCTAACTCTGCTATTGTAGCTAAAACTTATACTCGTTCAGACGCTTACGTTCAACATCGTCCATTTGACGGGGGTGTTAACATTGGCACATTCCTACCATCACATGGTGCTTCTGTCTCTCGTCAGACTAAGAAGTATATGCGTTACCAGTCTGGTAAAGGTATTCTCTGGACTTCTGGTGTTTTGTTTAACCCAGTTCTAAACCTAGACCAGATCTCTGCATCAGGTACAACTGTTGGTTCTGTTATTACAGTATCTACTGAAATTGACCATGGTCTTCAGGTTGGTGCTACTGTTCAGATTGCTGGTGTTGTAACTTCTGGTTATAATGGTACATACGGTGTTACTGGTATCACAAACGAATCTACATTTACTGTTGCTGCGACTACTACACTTGGTGGAACTGCAGCTGTTATTACTAACTTACCACGTGTAACTGTTAAAAACTGGATTGGAGCAACTACTCGTTGCGGTCCATTCGATGATCAAAACGGATTATTCTGGGAATTCGACGGACAAGAACTTGCTGTTGTTAAACGTTCTGCAACATACCAGTTGTCTGGCTTTATTACTGCAACTGCTGGTTCTCAAGCTATTACTGGTACTTCTACACGATTCACGCAACAGCTAAAGGTTGGAGATTCTATCGTTATTCGTGGTATGACTTATCGCGTTGGTTCTATCACTGATGATACTACTATGACAGTTAATCCAGAATATCGTGGTGTTAACAACGCATCTGGTATTAAAATTGCTCAAGTTCTAGACCAACGTATTCCACAGTCTCAGTTTAACATCGATAAGATTGATGGTACTGGTATTTCTGGTTACAACATTAACCTAAACAAGATGCAGATGCTTGGTATCTCATTCTCTTGGTATGGTGCTGGTTTCATCGACTTTATGTGTCGTGGTGGTGACGGTAATATGATTCTTGTTCATCGTATGAAACAAAACAACGTGAACGATGAAGCGTATATGCGTTCAGGTAACTCTGCTGTGCGTTACCAAGCTATCAATGAATCTGCTCGTGATCGTCTAGCTAACTCAATGACTAATACTGCTACAAGTATGGATCTGGTAGATGCTACACGTTTCCCTTCTACTGGTGGTGTAGTTATGGTAGAAAACGAGTGTATTGCGTATACAGGTAAGTCTGGCAATACACTAACAGGTCTTACACGTGGCGCGTCATTTACGATGTTCGTTGGTGGTTCTAATAAGACATTTACTGCTGGTTCTGCTGCAGTCCATGCTGTTGGTAACGGATACAACGCTGTAACTTTAATCAGCTGTACTTGCTCTCCCGTTGTTAACCACTGGGGTTCTTCTTATATTATGGACGGTAACTTTGACTCAGATCGTGGTTACTACTTCAACTACGCTGCAACAGGTATTACACTTGCTGGTGGACAGTCTAAAACTGCATTCTTCTTGCGTTTAGCTCCATCTGTATCAAACTCAATTGCTGGCGCGTTCGGAGACCGTGACTTAATTAACCGTTCGCAGTTACTGCTACAAAACTTACAGATTCAATCAGACGTGCCTGTTCAGGTATATGGTATCTTGAATCCAGGTAACATTGACGCATCAACACTAACTTGGCAAGCTGTTAACACAGCAGCACTTGGTTCTCAACCATCATTTGCTCAGATTTCTACGAGTACTACTACTGCAGCAACTCCAGGTGAGCAAAACTTCTCAACACTTGGTCAGCCAGCTGGTTTCGCTGAGATTGACTTGAAGAACTTGAAGGAATTAACAAACTCTGCCATCGGTGGTTACTCAAACTATCCAGATGGTCCAGACGTTTTAGCTGTTGTTGTTAAGAACATCGCTTCGAGTGGTAGTGCTTCGAACGTTAACGTAAACTTGTTCTGGTCTGAAGCACAAGCCTAAATATATCGAATTAGAGGAAAACTATGTCAACACAAGTACAATTTAGACGAGGTACAACAACACAGAACAATGCGTTCACTGGCGCAGCTGGTGAAATTTCTGTTGATACCGATCTTAAAACCATCCGTCTACACGACGGTACTACAGCTGGTGGCGGTGCTACCATGCTTAACAACATCTCTGCGCAAACAGCACTGAATAAAACATTCAGTACAGGTTCTGTTTGGCAGGGTTCTGCTGTTGGTTTAGGGTACGGTGGTACTGGTTCTGCTCTTTCTGCAGTAGCTGGTGCTGTTGCATACTCTGGTGCTTCTGGTTTGGCATTAACTGCAGCTGGTACTTCTGGTCAGATTCTAGTATCTGGTGGTACTAACTCTCCAACTTGGGTGTCAGCTTCTTCTATCTCTGCTGGTACATCTGCTCTTGCTGCTACTGCTACTAACATTGCTGGTGGTTCTGCTGGACAGTTAGTTATTCAATCAGATACATCCCTAACTACGTTCATTACTGCTGGTGCTGCTGGCACATTCTTGAAGTCGGCTGGTGCTGGTTATGCTCCTACTTGGGCAGCTGGTGCAGTTACTATTGGTTCTACTACAGTCGCACTTGGTGCTACTGCTACTTCTATTGGTGGTCTAGATATTTTAACTGCAACTGGCAATAGTAACTGGACACTCCCAGTAGGTACTACTGCTCAGCGCCCAGCGACTCCAGCTGTTGGTATGGTTCGTTACAATACTGATACTGTTGGTTTTGAAGGTTATGCGTCAGGTGCGTGGTCTTCTCTTGGCGGTGTTTCTTCTGTAGACAAATTTACATATATTCGTGCAGAAACATCTGCTGGTGCATCTAACGGCGAATTGGAATTCTTTGCCGAAAATGCAGCAGGCACTGCAGCAGCTAAACAAGGTGGTTGGAACTATACACGTCTATTAACTAACACTCCAATCGACTTTGCAGGTTCTACTTCTGGTACTACTCGTTTGATTGCAACAGCTGCTGCTTCTGGTACTCTGACTTTACCAGCAGCAACTGATACATTAGTTGGTAAAGCTACCACTGATACATTAACAAACAAAACATTAACTAGCCCAGTACTCACAACTCCTGTTCTTGGCACACCATCTTCTGGTACGTTGACTAGCTGTACTGGTCTTCCACTAACTACTGGTGTTACTGGTACATTACCTGTTGCTAACGGCGGCACTGGTACAACTACATCTACTGGTAGCGGTAGCGTAGTTTTGTCTGCTTCTCCAACTATTACTGGTACACTAACAGTTACTGGTAACATTACAGCAACAACTACTATTGCTGCTTACTTCTCAGATGATCGTCTAAAGACCCGTACTGGTTTGATCGAAAACGCTCTAGAGAAAGTTCTTTCTCTAGATGGTTTCCATTACCACGCGAACGAAACTGCTGTTGCTTTAGGATATGATGCTTCTATCCAGCAAGTCGGGGTTTCAGCGCAACAAGTTAAAGCAGTATTACCTGAAGTTATTGCTCCAGCTCCTATCGACCCACAGTATATGACAGTTCAGTACGATCGTATTGTACCATTGTTGATTGAAGCTATCAAAGAACAACAAAAACAAATCGAAGAATTAAAAGCTAAGCTAGGAAACTAATATGGCAATTCCAACATCACGAGAATCACTAAAGCAGTATGCTTTGAGAGCACTCGGTGCTCCTGTTCTCGAAATCAACGTGGACGATGACCAGATCGAAGATCGTATTGACGAAGCTCTGGATTACTGGCGTCTGTACCATTACGAAGGTGTTGAAGAGATTTATCTAAAGCAGCAGATTCGTGCTTCTGAGATCGTTCTAACTGACCCAGTCGCAAGTCAGTTTAAATTAGAAGAACATATCACTGGCGCTACTTCTGGAGCTAAAGCTACCGTAACTCGCGAATCACAACGTATGTCTGCTGGCACTCTATTGCTAGTTAAGAACATCGTTGGTACATTTATTCCAGGTGAAGCTATCCACGGCACAACAGTGACTGCAACTACAGTTTCTATCACTCCACGTGAATATGATAATCGTTACATCAATATCCCAGACTATGTCTATGGTATTACTGATGTACTTTCTATCGGACAAGCATCATCTTCTAAGAACATTTTCGACTTACAGTACCAGTTGCGTTTGAATGACTTGTATGATTTAACATCTACATCTATCATTTACTACACAACAGTTATGCAACACTTGGACTTGCTAGACTGGACTCTAAACGGTAAGAACAATTTCCGATTCAACCGTCTACAAGACCGTATGTATCTCGATATTAACTGGCAGTCTGATGTACAGTTTGGAGATTACATCATTATCAAATGCTACCGAGCAATGGATCCCGCCCAATGGTCTAAGATCTGGAATGAGGCTTGGTTAAAGCGTTATGTTATTGCTTTGATTAAGAAACAGTGGGCTGTAAACATTAAGAAGTTTTCTGGTATCCAACTTCCAGGTGGTGTTACATTGGATGGCGATAAACTATATCTTGAAGCTACAACTGAGATCGCTCAACTAGAAGACGAATTGCAAAACAAGTCTGCGCCATTAAACTTTATGATGGGCTAAGATGTCAACAACTAATGTTTATTTCACACAGGGCACTAGAGGCGAACAGTCTCTAGTCGAAGACCTGATTATTGAATCGTTACGTATATACGGCAACGAGGTTATGTACATTCCAAGAACATTAGTTTCAAAAGACGAGATTCTTGGTGAAGACCGCCTATCAGAATTCAAGTCTGCATTCCCTATTGAGATGTATTTCGAGAACGTCGACTCTTTCGGTGGACAAGGTGCATTCATCCAGAAGTTTGGTTTAATGGTCGAACAGTCTGCCACGTTGGTTGTTGCTCGTCGTCGTTGGGAACAATTTGTTGGTCGCTACGGTGTAACAACTGTACCTTCTCGTCCGAACGAAGGTGACTTAATCTATTTCCCACTATCAAAAGGTTTGTTCGAAATCAAATTCGTACAACACCAAGACCCATTCTATCAGTTGGGTAAGCTGTATGTTTACAAGCTACAAATTGAATTGTTCCAGTATGCTTCTGAAGCTATTGATACTGGTATCCCTGCTATTGACACGTTCGAGTCACTAAAGACATTCAACACAAATACAACAAGAAACCCTAATGGTCAGATTACTCAGATTGTTATGACTTCAAATGGGTCTGGTTATACCAATGCAACTGTTAATACAACAAGTAGTTCTGGATATGGAGCAGTATTAACACCAGTTATTAGCAATGGGCAGATAACAAGTATCACTATTCAGAATGTAGGCAATCATTACCAGACACCTCCTGTATTAGACATTGTTGGTGATGGTATTGGAGCAGCAGCTACTGCTATTATCCAAGCTAACATCGATGTACCTAGCTCATATGGAGATAACAACAGCTTTAAAGAAGAAGCTGCTTCGGTAATAAACTTCGATGAAACCAATCCATTCGGTGAGATTAAATAATGCTTAACGGAAATATCTACTATCACGGCATCATTCGTAAAAGCATTGTCGCTTTCGGACGACTATTCAGTGACATCTATATCGATCGCAAACAAGGTGATTCTGTTACTGGTCAGACTGCACAGCGTTTACAGATTCCATTAGCATACGCTCCAAAAGAAAAATGGATTGTTCGTTTAGATGGGGATCCGAACCTAGAGAATAATACTTACACGACTCTACCAAGAATGTCGTTCGAGATTACTGGCTATAACTACGACCCTTCTCGTAAGACTAATCGTATGCAGCAAGTTAAATCTGGCACTGGCACATCTCAACCGACTGTGTATACTCCAGTACCTTACAATCTTGATATGTCTTTGTATATCTTAACCAAGACTCAAGAAGATGGTCTACAGATTTTGGAACAAATTCTTCCAACGTTCACACCTGAGTATACTCTAACAATCAATTCTATCCCAGAGATGGGCATTCAATCTGATGTGCCTATCGTTTTACAGAGCGTTCAAGTTGAAGATAACTATGATGGATCTTTTCAAGATCGTCGTTTTGTCATACACACTTTGAATTTCCAATTGAAGATGAACCTATATGGTCCAATCTCTGATAAAAACGTCATCACTCAGGTTAATGCTAACATTGGTCAGAACGAGAACTTTAATGCTCCGAATAGAGTATATACCGCACAGGGTGACGCAACTACAGTAACAGTATCCAACGAGAGCTGGATGAACAATTTCTAATGGCAGAAAATTATAATTCAAACGCGAACTTAAAGGCAGCTGGTGTTCAGGTACAATTTACTCCTGAACAGGTTCAAGAGTATATCAAGTGTTCTCAAGACCCGATCTACTTTATTGAGAACTACTGCTATATCGTTTCTCTTGACCATGGTCTTATTAAGTTTGCATTATATGATTGTCAGAAAAACAAAATCAATGTCATCCATAATAACCGTCGTGTTATTCTTATGGAAGGGCGTCAACAGGGTAAGACTACTACTTCTGCCGCCTACATTCTCTGGTACACTCTATTCCAATCAAACAAAAATGTAGCGATTTTGGCTAACAAAGCCACTGCTGCACGTGAAGTATTGGATCGTTATCAGACTATGTACGAGGCTCTTCCAATGTGGTTGCAACAAGGTGTTACAACTTGGAACAAAGGTGACATCGAATTAGAGAACGGCTCTAAGGTATTCACTGCAGCGACGTCTGCTTCTGGTATTCGTGGTAAGTCTGTAAACTTATTGTACGTTGACGAAGCTGCGATTATTCCAAACACTGTTGCTGAACAGTTCTTTACTTCTGTTTACCCTACTATTTCTGCGGGTCAAACAACAAAGATTCTTTTATCTTCTACGCCACTTGGTTACAATCACTTCTGGAAATTCTGGAATGATGCTGAGAATGGACGTAACGGATTCGTACCACTATTCATTCCTTACTGGGAAATTCCAGGTCGTGATGAGAAGTGGGCAGCTGAACAAAAGGCTATGCTCGGTGAACTCAAGTACAATCAAGAGGTTGTATGTAAGTTCTTGGGTTCTAGCTTAACACTGGTTAACGCCGATGTTATCGCTAAAATGTCTGTAGACCCAATCATCTATCAGAAAGATGGTCTAGATATTTACGTTCGTCCATCTGCTGGACACGTATACTGTATTATTGCTGACGTTGCTAAGGGTGTTGGTGGAGACCACTCTGCCTTCCAGATTATCGACATCACAGAAGTACCTTACCGAATTGTTGGTAAGTATAGAAATAACGAGATTAGTCCCCTATTGTATCCTAACGTTTTATACAAGATTGGTAAGGAATACAATGAGGCATATATCTTAATTGAAACGAACATTAGTGAACAGGTTGCTCACATCCTTTATAGTGAACTCGAATACGAGAACATTCTAATGGTCAACCGTCAAACAAATGGTCAATATATCGGTGGTGGCTTCGGTGGAGGTAAAACTCAACTGGGTGTGAACACTGACAAAAAGGTCAAACGCATTGGATGTCACAACTTCAAAGCGATGGTCGAAGAAAATAAGCTGATTGTCAACGATGCTGATACAATCTCTGAGATCTCCACGTTTATTGAGGTTAAGGGGTCATATGCAGCAGACGAAGGTTATCACGATGACTTGGTAATGCCCTTGGTTCTCTTTGGTTGGCTCACAACTAACCCATATTTCAAAGAGCTAAATAATGTAAACCTCCGCGAAATTATGTATAAGAAACAAATGCAAGCTATCGAAGAGGAACTGACGCCATTCGGATTCTATGATAATGGAGACGGCGATGCCGAGCCATTGAATTTCTGAGTTGAAAACTTGTAAAAACTAAATAAAATGTAGACACGATTTTCTGTCTAAAGTAAAAACTTATTAACAAGGAGAATTACAATGCCTTTCCAATTATCTCCAGGCGTTGCAGTCGTAGAAAAAGATTTTTCATCAATCGTTCCAGCCGTGTCTAGCTCACGTGGAGCTTTTGCTGGTGCGTTTGCTTGGGGTCCAGTTTTGGCTCCTACATCTGTCACTTCCGAGAACGAATTAGTTCGTCTATTCGGTAAGCCACAAGACGCCAATGCCCAATCTTTCTTTACTGCAGCAAACTTCCTGTCTTATACAAATAGCCTATTAGTTAGCCGTGCTGACACTGCTACACAACGTAACGCTGTTGCAACTCAAACTGGTACTGTTACTGGTGTCTCTGTAGGCAACCAAGGTTCTGGTTATACTTCTATTCCAGAAGTAGCATTCTCTGCTCCAGACATTGCTGGTGGCATTCAAGCTACTGGTACTGCTCGTCTTTCTGGTGGTGGCGTTACTGGTATCGCTGTTTCTGGTGGTGGCGCTAACTATGCTTCAGCTACAGTAAACATCTCTGCTCCACAAGTTGCTGGTGGTACTACTGCTACTGCTCACGCAACTATCTCTGGTGGCGCTATTACTGCTATCGTTATCGATACAGCTGGTTCTGGTTACACTTCTGCTCCAACAGTTCAGATCGTTTCTGCTACTGGTGCAGGTGCTACTGTAGGATCTGTTTCTATCTCTGCTTCTACTGTTACTGGTATCGTTATCAACGAATCTGGTACTGGTTACACTTCTGCTCCAACAGTTACTGTGGCTGATCCAGATTCTGGAACAACTGCTACTGCTACTGCTGAAATTACAGTCGGTGGTGTTAAGATTAACAACTCTGACGTTTACCTACAATCTTTCTCTAATGGTGAAGGTGTTGTTGGTGAATTTGCTGCTCGTTTCCCAGGAACTTTAGGTAACTCTATTGCAGTTTCTATCGTTGACTCAGCTACTTGGACTGCATGGAATGTTGCTTATAAATCTAACTTCGATGCTGCTCCAAGCACATCTACATACGCTGCTAATGTTAATGGTACTAATGATGAAGTTCACGTTATCGTTGTTGACGAAGGTGGCGCATGGACTGGTATTCCAGGAACTGTTCTAGAAAAATTTGCGTTTGCTTCTAAGGCATCTGATGCTAAGAAGTCTGACGGTACAAATAACTACTACAAGAACGTTATCAACACAAACTCTGAATACATCTACTGGATGGATCACCCTGTTGGTGGCACTAACTGGGGTGCTGCTGCTCAGTCTACAACTTTTGCTACTCTTGGCTCTGCTGTTACTCGTTCACTATCTGGTGGTGTAGATAACCTTACTGCTACTGATGGCCAATTGATGACTGCTTACTCTTTGTTTGCTGATGATGCTCAATATGACGTATCATTGATTCCAATGGGTAAGGCTTCTGCTGCTGTTGTTGACTACGTTATCAGTAACGTTGCTGAAGTTCGTTTGGACTGCGTTGTATTTGCTTCTGCAGAAAACGTTTCTACTGGTGAACCAATCATCGGTACAGGTTCTAACGCTACTGACAAGATTGTTGCATACCGTAATGCTCTACCAAGCACTTCTTATGCTGTTCTTGACTCTGGCTTCAAGTACCAATATGACCGTTACAACGATAAGTATCGTTGGATCCCATTGAACGGTGACACTGCTGGTCTATGTGCACGCACTGATTACACTAACGACCCATGGTTCTCTCCATCTGGTCTAAACCGTGGTCAAATCAAGAACGTTGTTAAGTTGGCTCACAATCCAACTAAAGCAGATCGCGATATCCTGTACAAAGCTGGTGTAAACCCAATCGTTACATTCCCAGGAGAAGGTACTGTTCTATTCGGTGACAAGACATTGTTGGCTAAGCCATCTGCTTTCGATCGTATCAACGTTCGTCGCTTGTTCATTGTTATGGAAAAAGCTATCGCTACTGCTGCTAAGTATCAATTGTTCGAATTCAACGATCCATTCACTCGCGCTCAGTTCAAGAACTTGATCGAGCCATTCCTACGTGACATTCAAGGTCGTCGTGGTATTACAGATTTCGCTGTTAAGTGCGATGAGTCTAACAACACTGGTCAAGTAATTGACTCTAACAACTTTGTTGCTGACATCTTCGTTAAGCCAAACCGTTCTATCAACTTTATTACTCTAAACTTCGTGGCTGCTCGTTCTAGCATTAGCTTCAGCGAATTAGGTGCTTAATTAGAGAATAAATAAGAAAGAATAAGGAGAATTTAAATGGCAAATATTGCTGATTTTAAGTCACAGATGATTGGCGGGGGCGCTCGCCCTAACCAATTCCGTGCCGAACTAACATTCCCATCCTTCGTTACATTGGGTGCGGTAGCTGGACAACGTGCACAGTTCTTGTGTAAGGCTGCTCAACTACCTGCGTCAACTATCGAGACTATTCCAGTCTTGTTTAAGGGACGCCCAGTTAACTTTGCTGGTGAACGTACATTCCAACCATGGACTGTAACAATCTATAACGATACTACTTTTGGTATTCGTAACGCATTAGAACAATGGCAATCTGGTATCCAGAACTATGACACTACTAACGGTCGTGTTAATCCTTCTGACTATCAAGTTGACTTGCAAATCCACCAACTAGATCGTAACGGTGGCATCATTAAGACTTACAAGTTCGTTGATGCTTTCCCTACAGCTATCGGTGCTATCGGTTTAGACTACGAGCAACAAAACGCAATTGAACAGTTTGATGTGGAATTCACATACAACTTCTTCACTTCTGCTACTGGTGCTTCTTCTGGATTCGGTGTTAACGTTAGCGTTGATACTCCAGTTGGCTCTATCCCTCTATAATAAACTGAAGGTTATATAATGCAATTTTTTGGGTTTGAAATAAGCCGTAAAAAAGAACTGCCGATCGGGAGCGTTGTCTCTCCTTCGGCAGGAGATGGCTCAACTGTAGTAAACACTGGTGTTAATGCTGGTGGTTACTATGGTATGGTTATGGACTTGGATGGGGTCATTAAGAATGAAAATGACCTCATTCGTCGTTATCGTGAAGTTGCTCAGTACAGCGATTGTGATTCAGCTATTGAAGACATCGTAAACGAAGCAATTATCGTTGATGAAAAAGGTAAGTCTGTAAACATCAATTTAGACGATGTAGAAGTATCTGAATCTATCAAGAAGAAGATGCGTGATGAGTTCGAAACTGTGTTGAAACTTATCAAACTAGATTTCCGTGGACACGATCTATTCCGTACTTGGTACGTTGATGGTCGCCTCTACTATCAGATCCTTTTGGATGAAAAGAATCCAAAGAACGGTATCGCAGAATTACGTTACATTGATCCACGCAAGATTCGTCGCATCAAGAACGTTATTAAAGAACGCTCTCCTAAGGGTGTTGAAATCATTAAGCAGATCGAAGAGTACTATCTGTTCAATGACAAAGGAATTACAGAGCAAACTACACAGGGTGTTAAGTTATCCCTCGACTCAGTAGTTTATGCTCCTTCTGGTTACCTAGATGCTAACACTGGTATGATGTTGTCATACCTACACAAAGCAATCAAGCCAGTAAACCAACTAAAGATGATCGAAGACTCTATGGTCATCTATCGTATTAGTCGTGCCCCTGAACGTAGAATTTTCTACATTGACGTTGGTAACTTACCTAAGGTTAAAGCCGAACAGTATGTAACTGACATTATGAACAAGTTCCGTAATAAGATAGTTTACGATGCTACTACTGGTGAAGTTCGTGATGACCGTAAGCATATGTCAATGATGGAAGACTTCTGGATGCCACGTCGTGAAGGTGGTAAGGGTACTGAGATTACTACACTTCCAGGTGGTCAGAATCTCGGCGACATTCAAGACATCGAATACTTCCAGAACAAATTGTTCCACGCATTGAACGTACCTGTTGGTCGTATGCAAGAACAACAAGGGTTCTCAATCGGTCGTGCAACTGAAATCTCTCGTGATGAGATTAAGTTCCATAAGTTCGTTGCTCGTCTACGTAAACACTTTGCTAATCTGTTCACAGATGCATTACGTGTTCAGATGATTGCAAAGAATATTATTCGCGCCGATGAATGGGAAGACATCAAACAAGACATCCGTTATGACTTCGTTGAAGATAACCATTATGCTGAACTAAAGGATAATGAAATCCTTATGGCTCGTCTTGGTGCTCTACAACAAGTAGAACCATACATTGGTAAGTTCTACTCTATGCAATGGATCAAAGAAAACATTCTGTTCCAAGATGAAGAACTCATCGCTGAGATGCAGAAACAAATGGACGCTGAAGAAGATTACCATATGGCTAATGCTCAGTTCGATGGCACATTGGCTGCTGTTGGACAAGCTGCTAGCGATAATTATATGGCTTACAATGCTCCACAGATGGATGATAATCAACCACCTGAACCAGAAGATAAACCGAAAGGAAAATGAAATGAGTGAAACTACACAACAATTAGTAACAGCAATGCTTCAGAAAGATGCAGTTGCTTTAGAGGGTGCATTCCAAGCTGCAATGGCAGAAAAGATTTCTGCTAAGCTAGACGATATGCGTGTTACAGTGGCACAGAATATGTTCGTATCTGTTCCAACTGAAGTATCAGATCCAATGATCACTGCTGAGTCTGTTGAAACAATGACTGAAGAACAGTTGGATGAAGTTATTACTGCTAAGACTCCAACTAGCGCAGTTATCAAAGACTTCGTTCATAGCGATGACCCTCGCTTCGAAGGTAAGTCTAAGAAAGAACGTATCAAGATGGCTCTTGGTGCATACTACGCTAAACACCCAGAACAATCTAAAAAATGAATTACAACGAGTTCACCAGTAAACTACACAGCGGAGAAGTTCTCCGCTCATATGGTCGCCTAATTGAAATGGTTGACGGTACTGTAACAATTGATGGTGAACCAACAAAGTTCAAGTCTTTGGAAGAAGCAAGGCTCGACGTTAAACAAGAATACACTGCGCAAAAGATAGAAGAACAAGTCTCAAAAGAACTATACGAAGAAATATCAGACGCTAAAGTCGCTAGTATCATTAAAGAATACCACGATGTTAAAGTCACAGATACGTTAATCGAAACATATATCCAACTTGCTTCTTCCAATATGTTCAGTGTTGACCCAGTTGTTCAAGACATTCGTGCTCTGAATAAACTTGATAGAATTGTTGAAGGTAAACTGCATTATGTGCTTGCTGATGATAGCATTGTAGCAATTAGCGAGCAAACGCAAGAACGCCTAAATAAGTTATTAGGTAATCAAACAGAGATTATTGAGTACATGAGAGAGTCCAAAGAGAACTTTCTATCTGTGCTTGAACAAATAGAGGAATAAAGATGGCTGTAATTTTCACAACAGTTAAAAATACAAACCAAGAAGTTATCGTACACTTCGACACAGTCGCGGCTGAGTCTGGTACGTTGGCTCTTAACACATTGGGTGCTGCTACTCAAGCGTTGACAGTTGGTGGTACTCCGAAGGTTAATATCGTTAAGTTTGTTTCTACAGGCGAACTTGGAGCTGGTCTCCGTATTGTTCGTGACGGTAAAAACATTATCGCATGTGCTCCAGAAAACGCTCCAATGTTAGACCTAAACTCCATCGGCATTTCTGATAATACTAACAACACAGCAGACATTGTTGTAACAAATGATGTAGCTAAAGCCGTCACTGGTTATTTGGTTCTACGTAAAGTCGCTGGATGGGACACTAAAGTTGAGACTGTTACATACGGTGCTTACGACGACGAAAGCCGTGTTGGTGCTTCTACCACACTAAATGGTTCTCCAGATAAGGTTTAAATATGAAGCTGATTAGAGAAACAGTCGAAGAGACTAAACTTATTGTTGAAGAGAAATTAGGTAAAGGTAAACAATACTTTATTGAAGGTGTTTTTCTACAATCAAATATTGTTAACCGCAACAAGCGCATGTACCAAGAAGGTATCATGGATCGTGAAGTTGGTCGTTACCTTAAAGAATCTGTTCAATCTAACCGTGCATACGGTGAACTAGGACACCCAGATACTCCATCCATCAATTTGGATCGTGTGTCTCACCTGATCGTTGATCTTCGTAAAGAAGGTACTAACTGGATCGGTAAAGCAAAGATTTTAGAAACTCCAATGGGACAAATTGCTCGTGGTCTATTAGACGGTGGTGCAAATCTTGGTGTTTCTTCAAGAGCCATGGGTTCTCTCAAAATGAATAATGAGGGAATCAACGTTGTTCAAGATGACTTTATGTTATCTACTGCTGCTGATATTGTAGCAGACCCATCTGCCCCTGACGCATTCGTTCGTGGTATTATGGAGGGCAAAGAGTGGATTTTTGTTGATGGAAAGTTTGTGGAACAAAATATCGAAGAGGTAAGATCTTTCGTTAAGAGAACTTCTTCTAGAAACCTAGAGGAAGCAAAGATTCAGGCTTTCCAACACTTTCTGAGTAAAATCAGATAAATAATAAATAAATAACAGAACTATCCAGTTACAGGAGAAAACGATGTCAATCGAACAAAAAATTGCCGAAATTTTGGCAGAATCTAAAAAGTTAAATGAAGCTAAGTTTGCAGGCAAAGAAGGTGGTAGTGATTCTACTACTGGTAATGCACATGCTGGCGATCAATCAGTTATTCGTCAAGGTGATGCTGTTCCAGCACAATCACCTGCTGCTAACCCAGACAGCGCACGCAATAACGTAGAAGATGAAAAAGATGCTGAGAAGGCACCAGAGGGTTCTGCGAATCCAAAGAATGGTGACCAATCTCCAGTACGTAAAGGTAATGCCGTTAAAGGCGTTAAAGAAGATATCGACGCACTTATGAATGGTGAAGAACTCTCTGAAGAGTTCCGCGAAAAAGCGACTACCATTTTCGAAGCTGCTGTCACTACACGTGTTGCTGAAGAGCTAGCACGTATCGAAGAAGAATTCGAAGCTCAACTTGCTGAGCAAGTTGAGCAGAATACACAGGGAATTGTTGAACAAGTTGATGGATACCTTGGCTATATTGCCGAGCAGTGGATTGCACAGAATGAAATCGCCCTTGAGCGTGGTATGAAGTCTGAAATCATGGAGAGTTTTATCCTTGGTATGAAAGACCTATTCGAAGAACACTATGTTGAAATTCCAGAAGAGCGTTACGACGTTCTTGGTGAAATGGAAAACACAGTTGCTGAACTCGAAGCAAAACTAAACGAGCAACTAGAAGCTAACATCGCTCTTTCTAAGAGCCTGTCTGAGTCTAAGCAAGCTCAGTTGGTAAAGTCTATCTCTGAAGGTTTGACTGATACTGAACAAGAGAAATTCTTAGGTTTGGTTGAAGAACTATCTTTCGAAGATGAAGCGTCTTTCGAACAAAAGTTGAAGACTATTCGTGAAAATTACTTCACAACAAAAACAATCGCAGAGCAATCTGTGGTTACTGATGCACCAGTAGAGATGTTGGCTGAAGGTACTACTGTGAAAACAGTTGACCCTAAGATGTCTGCATACCTATCAGTTCTCAACAAATAAAAATTTTAAAGGAAATATAAAATGACAACACGTCAACAATTAATGGAAAAGTGGGCACCAGTTCTGAACCACGAAGGTTCTGCCCCAATTAAAGATAACTACCGTAAGGAAGTTACTGCTGTTCTTTTGGAAAACCAAGAACGCGAAATGGCTAAGCAAGCCGAAGCATTGTTTGAAGGTTCTCCTACAAACGGTACTGGCGGTCAAATCGGTACTGTTGGTGGCGGTGCTACTGGTGGTGTTGCTGGTTTCGATCCAGTATTGATCTCTTTGGTTCGCCGTGCGATGCCACAATTGATCGCTTATGATGTTGCTGGTGTTCAACCAATGACTCAACCAACTGGCTTGATCTTCGCTATGAAGTCTCGCTACACTACTCAAAACGGTACTGAAGCATTGTTCAACGAAGTTAACTCTGGTTTCTCTGGTGACGGTACTGACGCTTCTGCTGGTTCTGCTCTAGGCGGTTCTGATGCAGTTGGTCGTGGTATCTCTACTGTAGCTGCTGAGCGTTTAGGTCAAGGCGGTTCTGGTGACGGTTCTTTCGCTCAAATGGCATTCTCTATCGAGAAGGCATCTGTTGTTGCTAAGACTCGTGCTTTGAAGGCTGAATACTCTATCGAGTTGGCACAAGACTTGAAGTCTGTGCATGGTTTGGATGCTGAAGGCGAGTTGTCTAACATCTTGTCTACAGAAATCTTGGCTGAAATCAACCGTGAAGTTATCCGTACAATCTACAACACTGCTAAAGTTGGTGCTGCAGTTGGTACTGCTACTCAAGGTACTTTCGACTTGGACGTTGACTCTAACGGTCGCTGGTCTGTTGAAAAGTTCAAAGGTCTAATGTTCCAAATCGAACGTGAAGCCAACGCTATCGGTCAACAAACACGTCGTGGACGTGGTAACATCATCATCACTTCTGCTGACGTTGCGTCTGCATTGGCGATGGCTGGTGTTCTTGATTACCAATCTGGTATCACTGGTAAGAACGCATTGACTGTAGATGACACTTCTACTACTTTCGCTGGTGTTCTAAACGGTAAGTACAAAGTTTATGTTGACCCATACACTTCTAACGTTTCTAACAGCCAATTCTTCGTAGTTGGTTACAAGGGTGCTTCTGCATTCGACGCTGGTTTGTTCTACTGCCCATACGTTCCATTGCAAATGGTTCGTGCTGTTGATCCAAACAGCTTCCAACCAAAGATTGGTTTCAAGACTCGTTACGGTCTAGTTGCTAACCCATTCGTTAACTTGGATGATGGCACTTCTGGTCAAGACAATTTGACTGCGAACGCAAACTACTACTACCGTAAAGTTAAAGTTACTAACTTGCTGTAATCGGTTAGACTCCTATCGTAAGATAGGTAGTAATCTAAAGGCTCCTTCGGGAGCCTTTTTTCATTCCTAAATAATTGTATGGCTACATCTATTCCTTCCAATTTAAGTCCTCTGTCACCGAATGGGTTTCAGTTTAGTATCACTAAGCTACCTGATATTTCATTCCATTGTCAAGAGGTAACTCTTCCAGGGATTAACCTTGGAGAACCAGCGTTTTCTACGCCATTCTCAACGCAACCAGTTCCAGGTGATACGTTACAGTACGATCCACTGACAGTACAATTCTTGGTTGATGAGAATATGACTAATTACAGAACAATGTATAACTGGATCGTCGCTCTTGGATTCCCAGAAAGCTATGATCAATACATCGCACACAATGCATTGGATACTACTGCATATGGTGAATTAGCAAAGAACTATTCTGATGCTACGCTGCAGATCCTAGATAGTAACAACCAAGCTATCCAGACTATACAGTTCTATGATGTGTTTCCAACTACTATCGATTCGATGAGATTCGCTTCTACAAATGACGATGTCAGCTACGTTGTTGCATCAGTAACATTTAAATTTGGATGGTATAAATTATTGTAATTGATGTTTAGCCACTAGGCTTTATAAAATGGAGTTATTATGAATATTGAGCAGATACAAGAAATGTGGGACGTTGATTGCGAGATCGACGACAACTACCTCGGTGAGACTACCACCGCTACACCAAAGCTACACGCTAAGTACGTCAAACTTTTAGTCAATGTAAAACTGAAACATACAAAGTTCAGTTCTGACTACAACATCTTACGCAAAAACAAATTCAGATACTATCGTGGTGAACTCTCACGTGAAGAGTTGACTGCACTCGACTGGCCACAATGGCAGGGTGTTAAACCACTAAAGAATGAGATGGATGAATTCCTCTCAGGAGACAGCGATCTTAACACAATGAAAGTAAAGATCGACTACCTTGAAACAATGATATACTTTTTGGAATCAATTCTCGGACAAATTAAAGCCAGAGACTGGCAAATTAAGACTGCCGTTGAATGGAAGAAGTTCCTAGCAGGGATGTAATGATTAAGATTGAGAAACTCGATGAGGTTTATGTAAGAGTCTTTTCTGATGCCAGCATCGAACAAGAACTAGCAGACTTCTTTACCTACGAATATCCAGGTGCTAAATTCACTCCACAATATAGAGCGCGTTTGTGGGATGGTAAGGTGCGTTTGTATGACCAAATAAGAAAGACATTGTATGTCGGTTTGGTGGCATACGTTGAGGAATTCGCTACACGTAACGGATATGAATTAGAGTATGTAACTCCAGTTCTAACACGTAACGGTATTACAGCAGAACAGGTAGAAGCATACGCCAAGTCACTAAACCCTATGGGTCGTGGCCAACCTATCGAGATTCGAGACTATCAGATAGAAGCAGTAAAGACTGCTCTCGATCAAGAGCGCACACTGCTATTATCTCCGACTGCTTCTGGAAAGTCATTTATCATTTACACGACAATGAGATACCACGTTGCGAATAAACGTAAGTGTATCATTATTGTGCCAACAACATCTCTTGTTGAGCAGTTACACGCAGACTTTAAAGATTATTCTTCTGCTAATGGATGGGATGTTGACCGTAAGTGTCAAAAGTTATACGCTGGATTCAGTAAAGACTTTACATCAAGCGTCTTGATTACTACTTGGCAGTCGGTATACCTACAACCAAAGTCGTGGTTCGCTCAGTTTGATGTTATCTTCGGAGACGAGGCTCACCAATTCAAAGCAAAATCCTTAACAACAGTTATGGAAAAGATGGACAATATTCGTTATCGTATCGGGACAACTGGTACGCTAGATAACAAGAAGGTTCACCGTCTGGTTCTTGAAGGTATGTTTGGTCCAGTGCATAGAGTTACCACTACTAAAGCATTGATGGATTCTAACAAACTTGCTACGCTAAACATCACTTGTATCTTATTGAAGTATAATGATGAAGTGCGCAAGGTAAGAAAGAATAACACATACCAAGAAGAGATGGATTTTATCGTTGGACAAGAACAACGTAATAACTTTATCCGTAACTTGGCTATAAAATCAGGTGGTAACACTCTTGTGTTATTCCAGTATGTTGAGAAACACGGTAAAGTTCTATACGATCTAATCAAAGACAAAGCCCATAATAAGAGAAAGATTTTCTTTGTTTATGGTGGTACTGATACTGCAGATCGCGAAGCAATTCGTCATATTTGCGAAAGCGAAGAAGATGCTATTATTGTTGCATCATACGGTACATTCTCTACTGGTATTAACATTCCTTCGATCGAGAACGTAATTTTCGCATCACCATCTAAGTCTAAGATTCGTAACTTACAATCTATTGGTCGTGGCTTGCGATTGAAGAGTGGCAAGACGCATTGTAATCTCTATGACCTTGCCGATGATTTACATTGGAAGTCTTGGAAAAATCATACGCTGAACCATGCTGCAGAACGTTACAAGACGTATGCAGAAGAAGAATTTAAATTGAAAGTCGTAGAGGTAGTACTATGCTAACTGGAAAAGAAGTTTTCGTTGTAGTCAAATTTACTAGTGGTGAACAGGTAATGTCTGCCTTGCAAGAGGAAGACGATACGTATATTGAATTGCTGCATCCGATGGTTGTAAAGACAACACCGAACTTTGCGACAGGAAAAGAACACGTGACAGCTGCTCCATTCTGCCAGTTTTCGAGAGACGATTCTTACTTGATAGATAAGAAGAATGTGTTATTCATAAAAGCGATGCATTCATCGTTCGTGCCTCACTACATACGAATCGTGCAGGAGCACAATGATGTAGAGTTAAGAGAACCTTCTAAAGAAGAGAAGCAAAAGATTGCAGCTCTGGTTGAAGCATTCGGGGATGCTCTCGATGACGAGATCGAACCAGAAGAAGGAGATGGAGAAGGAATCTATATCGAAGGAAACGATACTAGACACTAACTAAGTTACTCTATTCAGCATCAACCCTAACACAGTGAATTATGCCCTAAGTCAACTAAATAAGCAAATCTAAATTGCAATGCAGATAAAGTTGTCTTGCAGTTGCTACAGAGGTATACTTACTGTTGCTTTGTTAATCAAAGGAAAATATCATGTATGGCACACTACGTAAATAACGCTGACTTTCTGGTGGCAATCTCGGAGTATCGAACTAAAGTCCTCGACGCTAAGGAGAAGGGATTACCACCACCCCAAGTTAGCAACTACATCGGCGAATGTATTCTAAAAATTGCCAATCACCTTTCGTACAAGCCGAACTTTATCAACTACTCTTATCGTGAGGAGATGATTTCAGATGGAATCGAGAACTGTCTACAGTACATCAATAACTTCGATCCATCTAAATCAAACAATCCTTTCGCTTACTTCACTCAAATCATTTACTATGCTTTCTTGCGTAGAATTGCTAAAGAGAAGAAGCAATCATACATTAAGGGTAAGCTGATTCAGGACATGCCGTTTGAAGCGTTTGAATTGCAAGACCAAGACGATGGTGGCGAATTCCATAATGCTTATCTCGACTTTATGCAGAACAACCATACATTCGATGATTCCTTTATTACAAAGAAGGCTGCAAAAGCTAAAAAGAAGCAAACCTCTCTAGATGATTTTATAGGTGAAGTAGATGACTACCAAGGCGATACAAACCCGTCCAGCGGCGACTCCGAGTGAAGTAAGTTCATTCCTTAATCGGATTCGATCTGGTTATGCTGGTGGGCGACCAAGAACTGCAAGACGCAATCGTGTAAGAGCAGCTGCTGGTTCTAAGCGAACGTTGAAAGGTTATACGTTCGATCATTATGATGACATGACAAATTTGAAAGAGTTTATGAGTAACAGTGATAATAAAGTTTTCATGGGTGTTTCTGATTTCAGTGACTTGATCACTACAGAAATCTTACAGAAACGAGTGGCTGCAAACAAGCAGACTTTACACCGCGAGACTACTGTTCTTGCCAACCGTAAGGCTTGGGCTGAATGGTCTGAAGAAGAATTTGAAGGTTGTCTCTTCGTGCAAGGTTCTGCGTCTTCTGGATTCATCGTTGAAGAAGAAGACTTAAACTATGTCACATACTCTGTGAATAGTAACTCAACAACTGTACGTGCATTTGGTGATGAAGTGTTTGTTGAATACATCATTGACTTGGTTACAGGTAAGTTCGACATTGTAACTTCTTACATCGAATGGATCTACTCCAGCGATGGTAACTCTGTCAACGTTCCACTCAATCGTGATCGTCTCCCAGTTGACGAGATGTACCCATTCCTCAATGGCGAAAAGTTGACTGACTACTACGATCGCTTCATGGAATCTTCTGCAAACATTCTCCTTTTGATTGGTCCACCTGGAACTGGTAAGACTACATTCATTCGTGGTCTGTTGTCTCACACTGAATCATCTGCGATGGTTACATACGATGCAGCTATTCTTGAGAAAGATTATTTGTTCGCTCGCTTTATCGAAGACGACACAAGTGTTATGGTGTTGGAAGACTCTGACGCATTCTTGAAGTCTCGTTCTGACGGCAACACAATGATGCATCGTTTCTTGAACGTTGGTGATGGTCTTGTGACTACCAAAGGTAAGAAGATGATCTTCTCTACTAACCTGCCATCTATCCGTGACATTGACTCTGCACTGGTTCGTCCAGGTCGTTGTTTCGATATCGTTACATTCGATAACTTGACTCTCCCACAAGCACAAACATTGGCAGACAAATTGAATGTCTCTCTGCCAGCCAAGCCACGCGGTAAAGAAACTGAAAAGTATTCAATCGCTGAAGTGTTCCACGTTCAGCAAAATCAACCAACTGCAACAGCAAACCGAAAGGTGGGTTTTATCTAATGTATAAAGTTAGTTATTACATGGCAACAGGTAGCAATACCGTTGTCACTAAAACTTTCAAAACATTCCAAGAGGCATCTGAGTTTTCTCTGACATGTCCTAGAGAAAGTGTTATTGAAGTTAAACTATATCCAGACAATGAGGTTAAGAAGGAAGATCGCACATGAAGGTAGCCATTATTACAGACATGCATTTTGGTGCACGTAATGATAGTATCGCTTTTTTAGACTTCTTCCAAAAGTTCTATGACAATACATTCTTTCCTACTATTGATGATAATGGTATTGACACCGTTCTTATTCTCGGTGATACTTTTGATCGACGCAAGTACGTCAACTTCTATGCCCTCGACAGAGCTAAGAAAATGTTTTTCGACAAACTTGAAGAGCGTGGCATTACTGTTCATATGTTGGCTGGTAATCATGACACTTATTTCAAAAATACTAATGAGGTAAACTCTCCAGACTTACTTCTACAAGAATACAGTAACGTTATCGTTATTGATGAACCAGAAACCATCGTTGTTGATGGTACATCCATTTGCATGATGCCATGGATCTGTCCTGAAAACTATCAAGAATCACTTGATATGATGCAGAACACTAAAGCAGAAATTTGTATGGGACATTTCGAGATCGCTGGCTTCTCGATGTATAGAGGAATGGAATCGCATGATGGACTTGATAAAAGCATTTTTGAAAAATTTGATCTTGTATTCAGTGGTCATTATCACCATCGCTCTTCTGACAAGCATATTCATTATCTCGGAAATCCGTATGAACTTACTTGGCAGGACTATAACGATCCCCGAGGATTCCACCTGTTCGATACAGACACTCGAGGACTCCAGTTCATACCAAATCCTTATCGAATGTTCGAAAGAATCGAGTACGACGATAAAGAAGTCGAGCCGATTGACCTCGACGTAATTGACTTGAAGAATATGTATGTGAAGTTAATTGTTCTAAACAAAACTGACTTCTACAAATTTGACAAATTCATTGCCAAGCTGTATAATAAAGGATGTGCTGATATTAAGATCGTTGAAGATATGTCTGAATTCAGCGAAGGCGAAATTGGCGAAGAAATTTCTCTAGAAGATACTGTCTCTGTTCTTACTCATTATATCGACTCTATTACAACTGATGTCGACAAAGAACAGATTAAGACATTCATGCAAGGTTTATATACCGAAGCAGTTAACATCGAGGTTGTTTAATGATTCTATTTAAGTCTGTCCAGTGGAAAAACTTTCTATCCACTGGAAGCTCGTTCAATAAAGTATTACTGAACAAATCAAGCACGACTCTTATCATCGGTAAGAACGGTGAAGGTAAAAGCACAATCTTAGATGCATTGTGCTTTGGTCTATTCGGCAAACCCTTTCGTAATATCAACAAGGGTCAGCTTGTAAACTCTATCAATGGTAAGGGATGTGTTGTTGAAATTGAATTCTCTATCAACAGCAAAGAGTATAAAATCATTCGTGGTATCAAACCAAACGTCTTTGAGATCTGGTGTGATAACGAGATGGTTAACCAAGACGCTGCCAGTCGTGATTACCAGAAGGTTCTCGAGCAACAGATTCTACGATTGAACTACAAGACATTCACTCAAGTAGTTATTTTGGGTTCTGCTTCTTTTGTTCCATTCATGCAGTTATCTTCTGCGCAACGACGTGAAGTTATCGAAGACATCCTTGACATTCGTATCTTCTCTACAATGAATACGATTTTGAAAGAAAAAGCTAATGAGACTAAGGACACTATCAAGAGGATTGAGGGGGAGATTACAACTGCGAAGACTAAAGTTGATGGACAATCTCTTCTCATTAAAACTCTTACAGATGCCAAGTCAGAAGCTATTGAATCTTTACTTTCTAAAATCCAAAGTAATAACTCAGAAATACAGCGAAGCGAAATTACGGTGGCTCAGGCACTTGCTGAGATTGCCACACTCCAATCACGCACTGAGAAAAAGAGTGAGATTGATAACGACATTGAAAGAGCGAAGGGGCTTAAATCTAAAGTCGTTGCCAAAGTTGAACACTGTACACATCACACCGAGTTCTTCAATGAGAACGATGTTTGCCCGTCCTGCTCACAAGACATTCCAGACTCTCATAAAGAAGCGTTACTTAAAGAGTTGAATGATAAGATCGAAGCTGAGAATGCCAGAGTAGAAGACTTGAATAAAGTTCTTACTAAGTTGAATACTCAGCTGTATGACATCAATGAGATCCTAAAAGAAATTACTGATAAGAACATCACTGTCTCTACATACAATGCTCAAATCAGTATGCTGAATAAACTCAATGCTTCTATGCAAAAAGAGATTGAAGCAGCAAAGGCTGACACAACAAATGTTGATGAAGAAAAGCGTAAGTTGAAAGAGTTGGCACAAGAAGCAATGAATAAAATCAATGCTAAGACTCAACTCCAAGAGCAACGTAACATCGAAGAAGTTGCCGCTGTTCTTTTGAAAGACACTGGTATCAAGACTGCAATCATCCGTGAGTATCTTCCCGTGATGAATAAGTTGATTAATAAGTACCTGACTGCGATGGATGCGTACATCCACTTCGAGCTAGATGAAGCATTCAATGAGATCGTTAAGTCGCGTCACCGTGATGATTTCACTTATGCTTCATTCTCTGAAGGTGAGAAGATGCGTATTGACTTAGCGATTCTGTTCACATGGCGTCAGGTTGCTAAGATGAAAAACTCAGTGAACACCAACCTGTTGTTGCTTGATGAGATTTTCGACTCTTCCCTCGACACAGCTGGTACTGATTATTTCTTGAACCTGATGAATGGCTTCGGTGACAACACCAACATCTTTGTCATCTCTCACAAAGGTGATCAACTGTTTGACAAGTTTAGAAGTGTGATTAAGTTTGAGAAACGCAATGACTTCAGTGTGATTGCTGCTCCCTAAAAGTAACTCTTTTGGTTTCCATAAATAATAACCCTACCCTGTGTAGGGTTTTGTCATTTATCCCTTGCCTTTTATCACCAACTGGAGTAAAATAATGTCTACGAATTCGAGATACCTGATTGTAAAAGAGGGTAAAATAATGATGTTTTGGATTCGGGCATGTGCCGAAATTTATGCTAATGGTTGTGAAGTGAAGGAATTGATATATGATGCAGACAATCGCCACTATGTGGAAAGACTTTAACGACTTTGAACTTGCATCACTAGCATTTGACTATGGTTTCAAAGATGAGGTAGAATTTGATCTACTGAACGATGGATTCAGGTTGGTCGATCGTGGGTCGTTGGAAAAGATCCTAACTGATTATGAGATGGCGCAAGCCTTTGAGGTTTAATAATGGAAATTCAAGCAAGTGACTTGTCAGCACGTTTGCTGGCTACAGAAAACCTGAACGTGGTTCGTGCTCGTGCACGCACTGCATCGTTCGACATTAAGAATCGTGTACTGACGATCCCAGTCTGGAAAGATATGACTCCAGAGATTGAGGATATGCTCATCGGTCACGAAGTGGGTCACGCCTTGTATACAGGCGAAGAGTACCTAAAACCAATCAACGAAAATAAGAGCATGATGTCTTATCTCAACGTACTGGAAGATGTGCGTATCGAGAAGATGATCAAGCGTAAGTATCCAGGTCTGCGTAAACGCATGAACGAAGGCTACAAACAACTGAACGATCGTGACTTCTTTGGTGTGAAACAAGTCCAAGATTTTGACCAGTTGTTGCTCATCGACAAAATCAACTTGTACTTTAAAGCTGGTTTCCAATGTGGTGTAACATTCGATCCAGATGAAAAGCCATTCGTTAATCGTGCTGAGAAGACTGAGACCATCGATGAAATCATCGACTTGGCTAAGGACATCTACGCATACTCAAAAGCTAAGGCTGAAGAAGAAGCTGAGAAGGCTGCAAAGCAACGTGCCGAAGAAGGTGACGCTGACGAAGAAGCTGAGACTGATGACGACTGGGATCCAGATTCAGACGATGATATGGAGCAGGAAGATCGTGGTGCTGGTAAAGAGCAACAGAAGGGTACTGCTCCCAAACAGAAAGATGTAACTGATGACGACTTGGAGTCTAAGACAGAACGTTCTTTCCAAGACAAGTTGCAAGACTTGGCAGACACTGATACTCAATACTTCTACCATAAGATTGATGATGCTTATGTTTCTGATCCTATCATTCCATTCAAACAGATTCTAAAAGAAACTTCTGAGAAGACTGGTCTTGCTTGGTATGATAAAGAGACTTTGGAAAAACGTCCAGACTATATCGAACAACAAAATAAAATCGATGCGGGCTTCGAGAAGTTCAAGACTGACTCTCAACGCGCTGTGAACTACTTGGTCAAAGAATTTGAGATGCGTAAGTCTGCGCAGATCTACAAACGCGCTCAGATCTCCAAGTCTGGTTCTTTGGACATGAAGAAAGTCTACGCCTACAAGCTGCAAGACGATCTATTTAAGCGTGTAACTGTTCTACCACAAGGTAAAAACCATGGTATGGTTTTCTTGTTGGACTGGTCAGGTTCTATGTCTGGCGTTATGGAAGACACGTTGAAACAAGTTATCAACTTGGCAATGTTCTGTAACCGCACTCAGATTCCATATCGTGTGTTGGCATTCACTTCTCAATACAATGAGCGTGACTATAATCATGCTTACTATGAGAAACAACGTGAAGTACATCGTGCTCGTGCTGCTTCTGATGAGTCATATCTGTCGAATGCCACGAACACTATGCATATGTTGGAGATCTTCTCTAATCGTATGACCACTTCAGAGTTCAACACTATGTGTAAACGTGTGTTAGACTTTAAGTTCTTCTGGAACAAAGGCTACTCCATGGGTGGCACTCCATTGAACGAAGCACTCGGTTGGATCTACCATAATCTTGGCACTTACATCAAGAACAACAACATCGAAAAGATGACGTTGATTACTCTTACTGATGGCGAGGGTGGCGCGATGACTTCTCATAAGACTGGTAATCTGCATGAAGTTCGTAATGAATATGTTGGCTCGACATATAAACGCATCAAGCTGAAGCATTACATCCGCGACGATCGTACTCAGAAGACATATGAGATCAACCGAACTTCTAGCAAACAAACAGAGGTTCTGCTGCGTATGATCAAAGATCGTCACGACATCGTTGTGCTTGGTTTCTACGTTACACGCAATGCTCGTCGTGATTTGGAATGGGTTATCAGTTCCAATCTACCAGAATTTACTGGCAGCAAAGACTTGTTGGTTGACACATGGCGCAAGGAATTCAAGGCTGATGGTTTTGCTTCGGTAAAGAACACTGGTCGTGATGAACTTTTTATCATCCCCCAAGAATCTACCAAGATTGAAGAGGGTGAGTTAACAGTCACTGGTGATGCAAACGCTAAAGCCATTGCAAGAAACTTCAGCAAATTCCTGAACGTTAAGAAGACTAGTCGTGTTCTCTTGAACCGATTCATCGGCTACGTTGCGTAAGTTGTTGATTTTACAGGGGATTTATTCCCCTACTTTTAGTGGGGTTATTGCTTGACATTAATCCTGAATTGAGTAATAATTAGGTTATTGATTGGTTGTTTATTATGGAGAATTTGATGGCGAAGACCGATGTGGCGTTTCGTGAGACTTTTGAGGCTAAGATGCATGCAATGTATCCTGACGTGCAAACGAAGGGTGTTGTAAGTCGTCCCCAGCTAATGGAAGTTATGGCTAAACTAAAAACAGAGAAGTTCCCTCTCTGGCTTATGAAGACTAAAGCTGGTCGTGGCTTGTACGCCATCGATGGTAATGCTGCAGTCGCAGTGAAAACTGAAGACGTGAAAGAATCATTCCAAGTGGACTTAACAAATACAGACTCGCTCATCCCGAAAAAAGATGCAAACTTCGTGCCATTCGGCAACTATACTGACTTGGAAAACATCATCAAGTCTAAAATCTTCTATCCTGCCTACATCAGTGGTCCAACTGGTAACGGTAAGTCTACGATGATCGAGCAAATTTGTGCTAAACACAAACGCCCTCTCATCCGTGTTAACTTGAACATGATGACTGACGAAGAACAACTCATCGGTACTAAAACTCTGGAAGACGGCAACGTGAACATTGTCGAAGGTCCAGTGCTCATTGCTATGCGCAATGGTACGACTCTCTTGTTGGACGAAATTGATGCTGGTTCTGCTAACACTCTGTTGTGCTTACAACCCATCCTCGAAGGTAAGCCATACTACTTCAAACTGAAGAATGAGATGATCGTACCCAAAGAAGGTTTCAACGTGTTCGCCACTGCTAACACTAAGGGTAAAGGCTCAGACGATGGTCGATACATTGGTACCAACGTGTTGAACGAAGCATTCTTAGAGCGATTCGCTGTGACGTTCGAACAGGATTATCCTTCTGCAAAGATCGAGCAGAAGATTATCGAGAATCTGATGGTTTCCTACGGTTGTGAAGACCAGGAATTCGCAGAGACATTGGTGAAGTGGGCTGACGCTATCCGTCGCACCTTTGCCGATGGTGGTGTGGATGAAACAATTACGACTCGTCGTATGATCCACATTGTACGTGCTTACGCTATCTTTAAGAAGCGTGAGAAGGCGGTAGAACTCTGTTGTAATCGTTTCGATTCGGCTACTAAAACAGCCTTTATCGACCTCTACGACAAGGTTGCAACCCCTGCTCCAGAGGTTGTCGCCCCTGTTCTACCCACAGCTACAAACCCAACGGACGAGATTCCCTTCTAATCCGTAGGGGATTACAAATACTTGTTGACTTGTAATCCCCTTTGTAGTATACTAATGTCTTATCTTGAAAACTCTTTGTAAAAGGAAATTTATTATGTTGAAATTCGCTGCTTTGTCCCTCGCCCAGAAACGTTTCGTTGTAGCCACTTTGGAAGCTGCACCTCAGTATAAGAAGTCACCTCAGATTACTCTGAAGGAATGTGCTGCAATCTACTACGAATTCCGTGACCAACGTACTGGCTCCAAGGGTGAGAAGATCGGTTATCCTAACTGGTTGTTCGCTGCAAACAAAGTTGAGCGTGGTGTGTACCAACTCCCAGTCCCAACTGCAGATGAGTTGAAGGCATTCCACAAGGAAGTTGCAGATAAAGCTGCACCTGTCGCTAAGGCTAAAGCCAAAGTTGCAAAACTTGCTAAGGCTAAGACCGTCAAGGTCAAGTCCACTCCAGCTGCAAAAGCTGTGGAGAAAGAGACTAAGTCTGACCTGAATCGTCTACAGAAAGTTATCGATGAGTCTATGGCTTACGATGACGAGACTGAAGACTTCAACCAGATCCTACGTGAGAATGGCATCGAAGTCTAATTAAAAATAAGTTTAGTGTTCGCTGACAAGAGATGCCATCCTCTTGTCAGCTTTTTTCGTTGATGGTTTATTATGGAGTTTATTATATGTCTAAACAAGCTAAGTTGTTGAATTACTTGTCTACTGGTGCCGAAGTTACTGCTAAGCAGATCTCTGGCTCATTTGGTTTGAAGAATCCACACGATGCAATTCACCAATTGCGTAGTCAAGGTCATTGCATCTATAGCAACCGTGCTAAGTTGCATGACGGTACAGAAACTACTAAGTACCGCATTGGCAAGCCAAGCAAGCGTATCATCGCTGCTGCTAATGCACTCTTGGGTGCTACTGCTTTTACAGCACAACGCTAATCGAAATGGGGGATTCGTCCCCCATCTCTTGGAGAGACAATGGCAACTATCGACGAAGTTAAAGCATCCCAGTTAGCTACAACTGGTGGTCGCAAATTTGATGGTGGTAAACTTCAATATGGTTTACTACCTCCACTCGCTTTGGCTGAGACTGTAAAGGTTCTCACGTTCGGAGCCGAGAAGTATGAACCAGATAATTGGAAGCAAGTTCCAGATTCTAAGCGTCGTTATTTTGATGCGATGCAGCGTCATCTCTGGGCATACAAAAGTGGAGAACAGATGGATCCCGAATCAGGTATCCACCACTTAGCACACGCAATGTGTTGCTTGATGTTTTTGTACGAACACGATGTAAAATACTCAAAGGAATAATATGAGTCTGTGGTCTTGGGAAAAGAAAGAGGATGACCAGTCCTATAAACTGGCTACTGAAAATGTTGCGCTTCAGCAGAAGATTAATCTGCTCGAAAATAAGTTAGCTGCATACGAGAGTCGTCTTGAAGGTGAGTATGCATCTGCTAGTTATTCTCTTGACTGGGCTACAATGAATGCATTTTCTATCGAGCGCAACAAATGTATGGATGGTACTCAGAATCATAAAACAATTATCGGTTATATGATGGCAGAGCCTGTAACAACTATCGAAGACAATGTCACATACAAAGATGTTGTTCGTGAATGGACTCTGTACTGCTCACATCAAGAACACGAGCGTCTTGTTGCTGAGTTCAATGAGTACAAAAAAACAAAATAAATTTGGCTAAATGAGCCTCTTGACGTATAATCTTTTATACATAGTATATTATCACTTGGAGAAAATATGAAATTATCTAAAGAAACAACTGCCCTGATTAAAAACTTTGCTAGCATCAATAGCAATTTGCTTTTGAAGTCAGGTAACAAGTTGGCTACCATCTCTGCACAGAAGAACGTAATGGCTGACGCCACTGTGTCTGAGACTTTCCCAGACTTCGGCATCTATGACTTGAATGAGTTCTTGGGTGCGATGTCTCTGTTCGAAGATCCAGAGTTGGACTTTAGCGAGAAGTATGTTACCATCAAACAAGGTAATATGAGCATCAAGTATTTCGCTGCAGACGCAAGCGTATTGACTGCTCCACAAAAGTCTATCACATTCCCAGAAGCTGAGATTGAGTTCACAGTTACTGCTGCGATGTTGAATATGATTCATCGCACTGCGTCTGTCCTTCGTGCATCTGACGTTTCTATCGTCGGTGATGGTTCAACAATTACTGCAGTTGTTGGTGACAAGAAGAATGCCACTGGTAACTCTTTCAGCGAGCCAGTCGGTACAACTGACAAGACTTTCAAAGTGAACTTGAAAGTAGAAAACCTGAAGATGATTCCAGGTGACTACACTGTTAGCATCTCAAGCAAGAAGATCTCTCGCTTTAAGGGTAACGGCGACTTGGTCTATTACGTTGCGGTTGAAGCTGACTCTACATTTGAGTTCTGATTGAAGAGGGAGTAATCCCTCTTATTTGTTATGGAGTTGTGATGAATAAACGTAAGAATCATATTGCTCGGGTCGACAGAAAAGTTTTACCTAAAGATGAGATCTACACTACTGACTTGTGGGGTAATCGTCAGGTTAAAATGAAGTGGTGTAAGCATCATAAAAAGTATGAAGACCCGCGATTGTTTTTTGCTGAAAGTGCTTCTAAGAGCAGACACAAATACCAACTACGTAATATGTGTATTGAGGCTTGGGAATTGACTAATGGTAAGATAAATTTCAAACCAGATGACGATAACTCTGTGCCATTATTTTTGTTTATGAAAGATTGATTATGATTGACTCCCGTGAAGAACAGTTTCTGTGGGTAGAGAAATACCGTCCACAAACGATCGATGAGTGTGTCCTGCCAGATGCACTTAAGAAGACGTTTAAAGAGTACATTGCTCAGGGCGAGCTACCCACTTTTTTATTCTCTGGTACTGCTGGTGTAGGTAAGACTACTGTAGCAAAGGCTCTCTGTAACGAGATCGGTGCTGAGTATATTATGGTAAACGGATCCGAGGAAGGTCGTTCAATCGACGTTCTTCGTACCACTATCAAAGGTTTTGCTACGACTGTTTCATTGACAGACGCTAAGAAGATTATCATTATCGACGAAGCTGATTATATGAATGCTCAGTCGGTTCAACCTGCGCTACGTTCGTTCATTGAAGAATACAGTAACAACTGTCGCTTCATCTTTACTTGTAACTACAAGAACAAGATTATCGAACCTCTCCACTCTCGTTGTGCAGTTATCGACTTTAAAATCGACAACAAAGACAAACAGCAACTGGCTGGTACATTCTTTAAACGTGCTACTCAGATTCTGAAACAAGAGGGTGTTGAATTCGATCCAAAGGTAGTGGCTGAATTGGTCACTAAATACTTTCCAGATTATCGTCGTATGTTGAATGAACTTCAACGTTACTCTGTTTCTGGTAAGATTGATTCAGGCATTCTCCTGAACCTCAACGAAGAATCCTATAAAGACTTGGTAAAGAATCTCAAAGAGAAAGACTACGCCAACGTCCGTAAGTGGGTTGCTAAGAACTCAGATGCTGATACAGTTTCATTGTTCCGCGAATTGTACGATACTTCTGCTTCGACGATGGAAGCTGGTTCAATTCCTTCATTGGTTTTGATCCTAGCTGACTATCAATACAAAGCTGCATTCGTCGCTGACCATGAGTTGAACATTATGGCTGCGCTGACTGAGATTATGATGCAATGTAAATTCAAGTGAGGTTGATATGGAAGATTTTTTGTCTATCTTTGGCGTTTTCGCATTAGGCTTTATTCTGGGTTGGGTTCTCCGCGAGGAGTTAGCCAAGCGTCGAGTTGATTACATAATGAAACAACTCGACCAAGACCTTGGAGAAATCGAGGACGAGCTAATCAATATCAAGATCGAACAACATAGTGGTCAATACTATGTCTTCAATAAAGAGACCGATGAGTTTATGGCTCAGGCTCCAACTCGTAAAGAGTTAGAAGACTCTCTGGCATCTCGTTTTCCAGATACAAGATTCGCTGCTACTCCAGAGAATCTGAAGGAAGTTGGGTTTGCTAAATGAGCCCATTCGACTATGTGAAAGCCATCAACGAAACCAAAGTTGATTTACTAGCAGGAGATCCAGAAGCAGTTAAAGACTATAACAAGGTGAAGTTTATTGTGAACCGAGCCTTGGGATATTTCCCCGATACAGTTATGCAGGCAAACTCGATGAACCAACATCACCAATGCCCACCTGACTGGCAATTTTCTTTTTTCCTAAATACTATTTCGAAGAAGCGTCGTTTCAGTAAATGGGCAAAAGCCGACGCTGAGTCTGCTTCTTTAGAACTCGTAAAAGAGTACTATGGGTATTCAAGCGAAAAGGCGAAAGAGGCACTGAGTGTCCTTTCCGATGAACACTTGATTATGATAAAAGAAAAATTATACAAAGGTGGAAAATCATGACTGTTGAAGTGATTTATTACGACTGGACTCCTGAGTCCATGCTCGAGGTGACGTTGCCTGAACCAGATGCATTTCTGAAGGTTCGTGAAACTCTAACCCGTATCGGGATTGCCTCAAGAAAAGAACAAAAGCTATACCAATCTTGCCATATCTTACATAAGCAAGGTCGGTACTTCATCGTGCACTTCAAGGAATTGTTTGCGCTCGATGGTAAAGAATCGAATATCACTGCAGGTGATATCGAGAGACGTAACGCAATTGCTAGTTTGTTACAGGACTGGGATCTGTTAAAGATCCTAAATACTACGCAAGCTGATCAAAAGGCTTCGCTATCTCAAATTAAGGTGGTCTCTTATAAAGAAAAAGACCAGTGGGAATTAGTACCCAAGTACAATATCGGTAAGAAAGCTAAGTGATTAGTGCTTCGCCTTTATGTGTCTAGTTAAATTACCTAGATTCATAAAGATACCGCAATGGGGGCATGGAGATTTTTGACAATTCAGTTTAGCAAAAACGCCATGCTCTTTGTTTTTATGACTAATAGTTTGTTTTGATTCATTAGACATTTTAACTTTACGAGAAATTTTGGTTCTACCAAGAACCCATCCTTCTGGTATCGGTGAGTTGAATTTAACTCTTTTGTGATTTTTACCGTCATTTATCCAAACAGTTTCGGTATTAACACCAAGGACTCCTGCTCCACCTTTCGTGGTATTATAGCCAGAATTGATGGAATCAAATTCCTCTATAAAGAACTGCTCCATTGCATTAAGACAGTGCTCTTTATCGGTAGAAACATAAATCTCTTCCCATAGAAAAGCACCCCAGCCATATTTTCGTATAGCTGTGTATAGTTTCTTTGGGGAATTTGGATAGAGTGCTTTATGACGAAGTACTCTTTGATGGAAGTTGGTTGCGAAACCAACATAAACTTTCTTTGTTATTTTGTTGGTAGCGGTATAGATTGAATAAATACTCATGCTGGTTCTCCTAAGTAGATCTAGAATGGGTAGAGACGGCAATCTCGTGACCCATACCAATATTTATAACATTGGGAATTTCACTATAACATAGGAAAGAAAACAAAATGATTAAACTTGAATTGACTATTGCAGAAGTAAATACTATTCTTCGTACACTTGGTAAACACCCATTCGATGAGGTTGTAGCTTTGATCGGTAAGATTAAAGAACAGGGCGACCCACAAGCACAAGCATTAGAAGCAGAAGCACAAGCTGCTGCAAAAGCTGCCCAAACAGCAGCGTAAAGAACCCACCTTAGGGCTGTTGTCGTCTACGGTATAGGCGTCCGAGAGATTTCACTGGCATTCGTTAATTGCCGCTGGATAAAGTAACCAGCACTGTCTTGCTTTCGAGGAGACAATTTTTATCACTTACTCGCTTAATAGGAGAAACTCAAATGACGAAATCATTCGTACCTGCATTCTTTAGCCAAGACCTTTTCAAAGACTTCGACAAAGTGTTTGTCGGTTTCGATGACCAATTCAAACGCATGCAAGCATTGCATGATGACTTGACTAAAGACATCCCAAACTACCCACCATTCAATGTCCGTAAAGACGGTAACACTTACACAATCGAGATTGCTGTAGCTGGTTTCGCCACAAACGAAATCGACGTAACAATCGACGGTGGTAAGCTAATCGTTAAAGGCAATACTCAGTCTACTGATGTAGATGAGACTGCTGACTATTTGTTCAAAGGTATCGCCAACCGTGCGTTCACTCGTGCATGGGCTATCGGTGATTCTTATGAAGTTAAGGACGCTGAGTTGTTCAATGGCATCTTGAAGATCGCTTTGGACAAATTGGTACCAGAAGAGCAAAAAGCTAAGAAGGTTCCAGTTAAGGCTGGTAAAGGCAAGCAACTTCTAAACGAAGGTGAATAATGTTACAAGCACTAAAACAATTCTTTGTTTATGTGTTCCGTGATAGATCCCAAACTTTAGAAGAATACATTTTAGCTCATGACCCTCAGACACCAATGCATGTCGAACAACTCGAACGACAGTATTATGCGAGAGCGTTAAGAAACAAAATGGCTTAAAAGAATGGGGACGCAAGTCCCCATCATCAATTATGATTCCAAGAAAATTAACTCAAATAGATCAAGACAAACTTGTTGCGCATTTAACATCGCTACAGGGAGAAGATCGTCGCCTACGTTTTGGTGCGATGGTTTCTGATAACTTTATAGAGAACTACATCCACTCTTCATTCAATGACGAGTCAAAGTGGTTTGGTTGTGAAGATGTTGATGGTAATATTATTGCTGCTTGTCACGCAGCAGTTAAAGATTCTGATGCCGAACTTGGTTGTTCTGTAGATAAACAATATCGTGGTAATGGATTAGCTCAAGAGATGTTCGATCGTGCAGTAACTTGGTTACGCACTCAAGGCATCAAGGAAGTGTTTATGCACTGCTTGACTGAGAACAAAGCCATGCGTCATATCGCCAGCAAGAATGAGATGACGATCGTTAGTGAGTATGGTGAGTCCGATGCTACAGTCGGCATCCAACCAGCAACCACAGCGACAGTGATGAAAGACGCATATTTAGATAGAATGGCAGTTTATGATATGATCATAAAAACAAATTATAATGCTTTCGACTTCTACTGGAGACGTAATCGTACCTAAATATTAGGTATGAAAGCAAGACTATCACCCAACCTTATCTCGTTCGTCACCGTCCGACGTGGCGATTGGATACTCAAGGTATCTGTTTATAAGAACAAACAGATTATGGTAGTCGCACAACACTGCTTCGATATGGAAACTACTCACATAAAGTTTTTCCAAGACCAAAACGCAGCAGCAGATTTTATTGAACAACTTGTTATAGAGGAATGAAATGATTAAAGTATTTAAATTGATTAATGGTGAAGAACTTATTGCTGATGTATCCTCATCTTCTGATAGTGGTTATCATTTAGACAACGCAGCTAATATCGTATTACAACCAACAGACTCTGGCATTAGCGTAGGACTGGCACCATACATGCCATACGTTGATGGTAAAATCTATCTGAATAAGTCAGCAATTGCATCAGAAGGTGAACCAGCAGTAGAAATGCGAAATGAGTATAGCTCTCGTTTCGGTACAGGAATCCAGATCGCTAACGTGATGCCTTAATCATGCAAGGCGATCTTGCAAAATCCATACTAGAAAAGTATGGTGGAAATTTAGAACGTCTAAATGTCCATACACATATGGGATGTAACCTAACTTGCTCTGGTTGCTCTCATCACTCAGAGTTTGTTGATGTCTCCGAATCTGTAGACATTGAACAGCTTATCAAAGACTTAGAAATCCTTCTAGAAAAAACTGAGATAAGAACATTCCACATTCTTGGTGGAGAGCCATTGCTCAACCCCAAAGGCACTAAAGCTGTATGTGAGTATCTTATCTCAAAGGGTAAGAAGGTTAAGTTGTTGACCAATGGTTTCTATGTTAATAAGCATGACGATTGGTTGCTTGATTTAGTTGAACGTGGAATGACTTTAAAAATATCAGTCCACGTTGGTCCAGGTGATAAGAGTAGAGACAATCTTGCTGAGAAGGTTTTAGATTTTTATAAGAAAGCTATAGCCAAAAATATTAAGTTCATGCGAAGAAACACTTTGTATGAAGATCAAGACTTTGGATGGATTGAGATCTCCAATGAATGGCAACGTAAGAAAGAGATCTGGGGGCATATCATCAAGTATGAAGGTGATAAAGTCTATCCATTTAACTCTGACAAAGACAAAGCATTCAAGATCTGCGAGACTAATTGCCCTCAGTTGTATAAGGGTAAATTATATAAGTGTTCTCATACAGCGTACCTTTCAGATATGCTAGCTATTAAAGAACAGCTAGATGATCCAGAGTGGGCTCCATATTTAAAATATGATGGTGTAGATATTAATGATAACTCTGCTGTAGAAGAATTCTTGCAGACTGTTTACACTGCTGAAGATGTATGTTCATCTTGTCCTGAGACAAAACAGTACATTACAATGAATCAAGACATTTCTATTAAAAAGAAAGTTATCCCAATTAAACATCTTTGATATGAAAAATGTTCTGTTCCTGCATATCCCAAAAACAGCTGGGACATCCATTCGTACGGCACTTGTAGATTCTCCTGATCACAATTTTCCTATTGAGTGGATGGTATCTCATCTAACTCATGCACAGTTAGAGGCGAGATGTAGGTTCCATAACTTCACACCAGACTACTCATTCACGTTCGTGCGCAACCCATACGATAGAGCAGTCAGTACATATTTCCATTTACAGAAACATATCAAGCCACCGCATTTTATGCGAAGAAAGTCTATTGAGTTTTATCAGAAATTTCTAAGTTTAGACTTCAAAGAGTGGTTAAAGTTCTTTCACTTTAACACATTCGAGTTAGCCAACTATCTTACGGTGTCACACCACTTTCTTCTTCAGAGCAGTTACTTGGATTCTAAATCTGATATTAGAATTTTCAAGATGGAAGATATGGAAACATTCCAACGTGAGACTGGTATTGTAGTTCCACAAGAACGTGTCAATCCAGATAGAAAACCAACTGAAGAAATGTATGATGATGAAAGCCGAGAGATGGTAAGAACTTATTTTAAACAAGATTTTGAAATGTTTGGATACGAACAATGATACACATTTGTACTCTCAAGTATGGTACCAAGTACCCATCAAAGAATGTGAATCGTTTATACAATAGCATCAAACACATTCCAGATATTCGATTCATTTGTATGACTGAGGATGCTTCTGGATTAGACGAAAATATTGTAGTCATACCTATTGGTGAGGATCCTCTTTTAAAAAGACAGTGGAACAAACTTCGTTTCTTCGATCCAAACTTTATTGGTGCTTCTTCTGATGATGAAGTTATCATTATGGATATTGATCAAGTGTTCATCGGAGATCCAGAGAAACTTATCAAGTACCCAGTCAATACTGGCGAACAGTTATATGCATTCAGATGGTGGACGAATCAGATCGGCACACCTATTAACTCTGGTGTATCAAAGTTCAAAGCAGATGGATCCAACCTCCATGTGCTACAGAAATTCTTAGAACGTCCAAGCTACTGGATGATGCATTATCATCTAGGTTCTAAAAGTGGTTTGTATAAAGAGAAGTTCCCACCATTCTTTGGTGAGCAGAGATTCATCTGGCAAAACCTTCAGAAGACTCATGACATAGTATTCTGGCCAAAAGAGTATATCGTTAAGTATGATTCTTCTTTAGGATTTATGGATAAGATGGCTGACTTATATCGAGACAGAGTCGGTGGTGAACTTATTGTTGGTGATAAGCTAAACCCAAGATCTGTTCTTGTTCACTTTGCTGGACCAAACAATGACTACGTTGATGATACCTTTATCTGTTTACCGAAAGACTATAGCAAAGTAGTCATTGATTCTGAAACATACAAACAACAGATTGGTGGTAAGGCAGAACGATGGGATAAACGAGGACAGTTCCAACTTCAACTTCTTATCGATAATGGATTAAAACCAGAACACAAACTGGTTGATGTTGGTTGTGGTCCATTAAGAGCAGGTGAACATCTGATCTCTTACTTGAACGAATCGAACTACACAGGCGTTGATTTTAACGACAGCTTCATCAAAGTTGCAAAAGAGCTAACCGAAGGTTCTGAAAAGAATCCAACTCTATATGTCGTGAAAGATTTTCAGTTCGAAGGTAAGTTCGACTACATCCTGCTCTTTTCCGTTCTGAACCACTGCACCTCAGAAGATCGCCTGAAGTTCTTTACGAATGTCCGAGCAAACCTAAAAGAAGGCTCTAAAATCGTCATCTCGCATGCTTGGTGGCTTACCGAAGACCTGTACCCTAAGATCGGTCTAAGACCCTCTAAAAGCCTCTCTAAAGGTTCCTACGACCTCCCAGAGTGGGGGTTCCAGCCCCTGAATGACGTGTTCCCTATACACGTCCTAGAAGCCTTCTAAAATCCCTTATAAATCAACAACTTACAATCCCCTCAGGATTGTAGGGTTATTGCATTTAGTTGTTGCCTTTTATTTGATTCTGAGCGATAATATATCTAATGAATCGAGAAAAGGATCTGAAAATGAGTTTCGAAAAAGACGTGTTGGTTGAAGTGTCTAGTGTTTTGGGTAATGTTCCTGCATCGTTTACTTGCGGTTCGCTGTTCGTTGAGTGTTCAGTACCTGAAGCTGTCAAACTCGAAACTGCCTTGCTTAAAAAGTTGAAGTGTGGTATAATCATCTCTCGAGTTGGTTCTGAAACTGCGTACGATTTTGTTTAATGAAAGGGTGACTATGTTCCAAGTAAAATCCAAAGCTGAGTTGCGTGCTGAAACCGAAAAACAATTGAAGGCTTTTCTCAAACGTGGTGGCACAGTCCAAGTCATCGAAACCAAAAAGAAGGCTCCATCTGGTGCCCGTACTTGGATGAAGAAATGAGAGTCTTGCAAGAGACAACCAAGGATTGGAGCCAGAAGGTTTCTAATCACATCTACTATGTCACTGACGATAAGTGCAAGCTGGTTGCGTTCTACAATGTCGATACAAAGACAACGAAGAAGTTTTCCAAGCCTCTGCCCTTCTACACCAAATATAGAACATTCAAAGAGTTAAAATGAACATCCACAAATTCCTCGAATCCCTCGCTGCTAACTCATCTCGCAACTTCAAACGTGATCAGTTGGAAGCAAACAAAGACAATGAGTTGCTACGTGAAGTGATTCGACTGGCATTGTGTCCATTCACTCAATTCTATCAACGCAAGATTCCAGCGTACACACCTAACACGACTGGACATCCTGCTTCATTAGCATCAATGCTCCCTGCTCTCTACGATCTGCGTGAGCGTTTGGTTACTGGTAACGCAGCCATTGACCACTTAACTAATATCCTACAAGCCCTCTCGCCTGATGATGCTAAGGTTATGGAGAGAATCATCCAGAAAGATCTGAAGTGTGGTGTGCAAGCATCTACTGCCAATGATGTGTGGATGGGTTTGATTATAGAATATCCTGTTATGCTCTGCTCACCTTTCGAGCAGAAGCTAGTGGATAAGATTAAATTCCCAGCAATGGTTCAGCTGAAGATGGATGGTATGCGATTCAACGCTATTGTTCGTGATGGTAAATGCGAATTTCGTAGCCGAAATGGTAAAGAGATTCAACTGCTTGGCAACCTCGAACAAGACTTCATCGATATGGCTGGTCCAATAGACTGCGTGTTCGATGGTGAACTTCTGGTCATGGAAGGTGACAAGATTCTCGATCGTCAAACTGGCAACGGTATTCTTAACAAAGCAAACAAGGGTACAATCTCTGCAGCCGATGCAGCGAAGGTTCGTGCCACTGTTTGGGATATCATCCCTTATGTAATGTTCGAAACTGGATACTGTGGTACACCATATTCGAAACGAATCGAAACTCTGGCTAATCTTCTGGCTACTCATGAGCCAGACAAAGTTTATTTGGTCCAAAAGACTGTTGTTCAGAATATCGAAGAAGCCAATGTAATCTTCGAACGATATCTGTCCATGGGTCAAGAAGGTATCATCCTGAAAGACCTCAGTGGTGTTTGGGAAGATAAACGATCCAAGACTCAGATCAAATTCAAAGGTGAGTTGGAATGCGATCTGAAGATTGTAGGTATCGAAGAAGGTACTGGTAAGTATGCAGGTATGCTTGGTGCAATTCTCTGTGAATCTGCCGATGGTGTAATTAAAGTTCGAGTTGGCTCTGGCTTCTCTGATGACCAACGCAAGACTCTCGGTAAAGAAATAATTGACAAGATCGCAGCGATCAAGTATAATACTAGAATCAAGAACAAAGCTGGGGAAGAATCTTTGTTCCTCCCTATCATTCTCGAGATTCGTGATGACAAAGAAGTTGCGGACTCGTCTAAGGACATTAAATGAAAGTTGTAATCAATCGTTGCTTTGGTGGCTTTGGTTTGAGCCATGAGGCTATTGTGAAGTATGCAGCACTGGCTGGTATCACCATGATCGTTGTGGACAAGTATCCAGAACGAAGCATCATGCGTTACGAGTACTACAGAGATAGTATTTCTGATGAGAACTACTGGAGCGAGTATGAGATCGAACGGACTGATCCAAACCTCGTGAAAGTTGTCGAGCAGATGGGTGAGGCATCATGGGGTGATTGCGCAGAGTTAGCTGTTGTGGAAATCCCAGATGGAATTAACTGGCACATCGGAGAGTATGATGGTATTGAACACATCGCTGAAAATCATAGAACTTGGGGATAATAATGGATGATATGAAAGAGTATGACGCCTTTGCTAAACGGATGGAGGAAGAATATCCTGCTATGTTCGTTGGTGCTTATGGTGGCTTTGCCATAGGTAAAGGTTGGTGGCCAATCATTAGTGTGCTTTGTGCCAATATCCAACAACACATTGACTGGGCTAACCGAAATGATCAAGTTGTACCTCAGGTAGTTGTGGCTCAGATTAAAGAGAAGTTCGGTGGACTGCGTTTCTACTATGATGGTGGAGATGACTACGTTCGTGGTTTAGTACAGATGGCTGAAGACTGGGCTAATCGTACATGTGAAACTTGCGGTGAACTTGGTAAGCAACGTGGTGGTGGATGGATTCGCACTCTGTGTGATAAACACGAAGCAGAATATCAAGCAAGAAAGAATAGCAATGACTGATCGATTTGTTTTAGAGCAGCAGCTCCTCGATGCATGGAAAGTTACTGATGACATCCAGCTAGCATATGAATTGTCAATGGAAGGTAATGATCCAGATCAACTGGCTAATCTGTTGCTCGGTTTGAAGACTTTGTATGATATCAAATTTAATAAATTGTGGGATACATTTGAGAGTTGCGTTAGCAACCGAGAGGTTTAATTATGTTTATGTTCGACGTTGAAACACTTGGTGTTGAGTCCAATGCTGTAGTTCTATCTGCAGCATTGGTCTATTTCGATCCAGAAAAGAAACCATCCTACCAGCAGATGTTGGATGAAGCATGCTTTGTGAAATTCAAAGCCAAAGAACAGGCGAAGATCGGGCGCACTGTAACTCTGTCCACACTTGAGTGGTGGCAGAATCAACACGAGTATGTTCGTCGTGTTTCCCTTGATCCATCTAGCGAAGACGTTTCAGCCGAAGATGGTATGACGATTCTTCATAACTATATGAACAAGTACCCAGACTCACGTAAACAAACTATGTGGGCACGTGGTTCCCTTGACCAGTTAGCCATCGATTCATTGGCTACAAAATTAGGCATGGAGCCGTTGACAGGATATGCACAGTGGCGTGATGTACGCACTGCAGTAGATATCTTGTACGGCACAACAAATGGTTACTGTGGTGTTGATCATCCAGACTTCGAGCGAGCACAAGTTATCAAACACCATCCAGTGCATGATTGCGCATATGATGCTATGCAACTACTTTATGGTAAAGCAGTTAGCTGAGCACACCTGTTGAAATGATATCTAGTCATATTACCACCTTTGCCAGATTTACCACAATGCGGGCATGTAACTAAGTTTAGCGTCTTGGATATACCTTTTCTAGAATCTGACATTTTCTGTTTTACTTCAGGAGAATGTTTCTTACCCTGACGATATTCTGATATTTTTCTTAGATGTTCTTCAGAAAATGGACCACGTTTTATTCCTAGTTGCCCTTTGCTAATATTTTCTCGATGGGATTGTGATAACTTTTTACCCAAATTTCCATGGTGCCCTCTCCCATAGAATTTCTCATCTCCGTTATGCCTGTTTAGCCATTTATCTGACTGTGCTGCTTTGACTTTATTTAAGAATCTAGATTCCCATTTTCTAGCCTCTTCTGCTGTATTAAATATCTTTCTCACAGATACCGTGAACGCATCTTTACCGTGTTCTAAGATTAGTTGTTTTATAACTTTAGATGATGTATAATATACTGACCATAAGTCAGATGGGTTGCATCCTTTTCTATATCGAGAACCATAATAATATTGGTCTGTCGCTTTGAAGTGGATAAGATAGGTAAATGGGATAGTAGGTTTCATACTTTTATTTATAATTTTTAATGTTTCTAATGTACGGAAAGAACTAATGGAATTTTACACATCAGCCCACGCAATGGGGGACAAGATCCTTGTGCGTGGTTACGAGAATGGTCGTCCTTACAAACGTAAGATCGACTTCTCCCCAACTCTCTATGTCCCAGCAAAGAAACCCTCCAAGTGGCAAACACTGGAGGGCACATTCGTTGATGAAGTCAAGCCTGGATCTATTCGAGAGACTCGTGACTTCATTAAACGTTACGAAGGTATCGAAGGTTTTCCAGTCTATGGACAGACCAACTACGCCTACCAATATCTCAGCGACACTTACGACACCCTTGTTAACTGGGACATGGATCTATTCAAGATCTTCACTATCGACATTGAGACAAAGACTGAATCTGGATTTCCAGATATCAAAACTGCCAATGAAGAAGTGACACTGATTACGATTAAAGATCTATTCACTAAGCGTATCATCACGTTCGGTGTTGGTGCGTTCGTTCACAATCGTGACGATCTAGTTTATATCAACTGTGCCACAGAGCATCAACTCCTTAAAGAGTTTATGATTTTCTGGCAGGGTAACTATCCAGATGCCATTACTGGTTGGAACACTGACTTTTTTGACGTGCCATATTTGGTTCGTCGAATTGCGCGTGAACTTGGTGAGACTTTTGCTAATAAGATTAGTCCATGGGGCTATGTCAACGAGCGTAAGACTTTCATTAAAGGTAATGAAGAGATTCATTATGACATCGTGGGTATTGCTCAGCTGGACTACCTTGAACTTTACAAGAAGTACACTTACCAAAAGCAAGAGTCATATCGTCTTGACTACATTGCCGAGCAAGAACTTGGAGATCGCAAGAAAGAAAATCCAGGCGAATCATTCAAAGACTTCTACACGAACCATTGGCAACAATTCGTCGAGTATAACATCCATGACGTAGAGTTGGTTGACCGAATGGACGATAAGATGCGTCTGCTTGAATTGCATCTGACCATGGCTTACCAAGCCAAGATCAATATGGAAGATGTCTACTCACAGGTACGTATGTGGGACTCTATCATCTATAACCATCTGCGCGCAAAGGGTATTGTCATTCCAGCCAAGTCTTACTCTGGTAAAGATGCTCAGTTTGAAGGTGCGTTCGTTAAAGATCCATTGATTGGTCTACACAAGTGGGTTGCTTCGTTCGACTTGAATTCATTGTATCCTCACTTGATTATGCAATACAACATTTCACCAGAGACTCTGACTTCAGAGAAACTCCCAGTGACTGTTGAGAAGCTACTCAACCAAGAAGTTGATACTAGCTACGCTCACAAGCGAGACCTAACTGTAACTGCCAATGGTTGGTGTTATCGTAAAGACATCAAAGGGTTCATGCCCGAGTTGATGGAGAAGATGTACAAAGACCGTTCTAAGTTCAAGAAGCAGATGCTTGGTGTTGAACAAGAGTATCAGAACGATAAGTCAAAGGTTCATCTCCTAAAAGAGATTAGCCGACTGAACAACCTGCAGATGGCGATGAAGATTGCTTTGAACTCTGCTTACGGTGCGATGGGTAATCAGTATTTCCGATACTTCGATATTCGTATGGCTGAGGGTATTACTACATCGGGTCAGTTGTCCATTCGTTGGATGGCTAACAAGATCAATGCATATATGAACAAGGTGATGAAGACTGAAGGTAAAGATTACATTATTGCGATCGATACTGACTCAATCTACCTGACTCTGGAAACTCTGGTTGAACATACTTGTGCTGGTAAGACCACTGAACAGAAGATCAAGTACATGGACAAAGTCTGTGAAGAGATTTTCCAACCATTCATTGATACTGGTTATCAGGAATTGGCTCAATATATGAATGCGTATTCTCAGAAGATGGTTATGAAGCGAGAAGTTCTTGCTGACAAAGCCATCTGGACTGCGAAGAAGCGATACATTATGAACGTCCATAACTCCGAAGGTGTGCAGTTCGCTAAGCCTAAGGTTAAGGTTATGGGTCTTGAGATGGTCAAGTCATCTACTCCAGCCGTCATCCGCGACAAGCTAAAGGATTCCATTAGTGTTATTCTAGAAGGTGATGAAAAGAAACTCCATAAGTATGTCACAGACTTCAAGATGGACTTTGACAAGATGCCTCTAGCTGACGTAGCATTCCCTCGTGGTGTCAACGGTATGAAACAGTATGCTGGTTCTCCAATTTATACGAAGGGTACTCCAATCCATGTTCGTGGTGCGTTACTTTATAACCACTACATCAAGAAGCATGGACTTGATAAGAAGTACGCTGCGATCCGAGATGGTGATAAGATCAAGTTCGTGTATGTTCGTACTCCGAATCCTCTGCAGGAAGATGTGATTGCGTTCAGCCAAGAGCTACCTGCCGAATTTGGATTGAATACATATATTGACTATGACAAACAATTCGAAAAGGTATTCTTGGATGCCTTACAAATTGTCATTGAGCCACTAGGTTGGAAGACGCAAGAGGAAAGTTCGTTAGAGGGTTTTTTCGGGTGATGTCTTGCAGTTATTGAAGTGCCATCTAAGCATTGCGTTTAGTTTACCTTCTTTACTGCAATGTGGACATTTTGTTATAACTTGTCCTTCTTTTAGGTTTAACTCTGTTATTAGAGGGGAATCTTCTGGAAGATAATAAGACTTTTTACCGTCGTTATAATGTTTATGTTTTACTTTGTAACGATCTTTCATAGACTGTTTATGGGACTCGCTTTTAGGTTTTCTAAAATTAGTTTTCTTAGACTCTGGTAGTTTATATCCACCTTTGTTTTTGAACTTGTAGTCTCCATTTTGACAGTTTAGCCAGACCTCTGACTTAGCAGCATTAAGTTTAGATAAGACTTTAGTCTCCCATCTAACCGCTTCTTCTGCAGTTAAGAATGTCCTTCTTATCTGAGTTTGGAAGTTTTCTACTCCATATTTTTCGATTAGAGTATGAACTCTTTTAGATGATGTGAAGTATGAGTTCCAGAGTTGGTCTGGGTGGCAGTTTGATGAGTACCGAACACCATAGTAAACTTGGTTAGTTGGGATACACTTAATAAGGTAGGTAAATGGTTTCATATAAGTATATAGGAATTTAACCTTTTTGGATTACTATGAAGAACATTAGAATCATTAAGACTGGTTTAAATGTGTCAAAGATTTTGGCACAGTTAGAAAAATACCCAGAGGACTGGGGAGTTCAGAAAAGAGTAGATGGAGTTAAGTCCATGCTCTCATATGGATTCCCCGAAGTTCAAGCTGGTGTATTGCAGCTTGTGATGGGTGGTGTTGAACATATAGACCAGTACGTTGGAGACACAGAGTATTGTATTCCAACTCCAGCTATTCAACACCACACAGAAGTCATTGGCTTCGTTAAGCGACACTTTAAGAAAGTCAGTCGATGTGGTTTCCTATCTCTGCCAGTTGGTGGAGAAGTTGGAACGCACATTGATATTGGAAGTTACTACCAAACTAGAGACCGCTATCATCTGTCCATCCAAGGCAGATACATATACACAGTGGGAGATGAATCTGTTACGGTAGAACCTGGAACCCTGCTATGGTTCAACAATAAACTACCCCATGGGACTAAGAACATAGGCGACTGTGTTCGTGTAACCTTTGTATTTGACGTACCACATAAGAAATGAACGTTCTATTTTTACATATACCTAAGAATGCTGGCTCTGCTGTCCGCCATGCTATGATTGATAGTCCAGACATCAACTATCAGAAGTGGATGAACAATCACCATTTCTTATCTACTTTGGTTAATCGTTGCGAGTATCATAAGTATAAACCCGACTTCTCTTTTTGTATTGCAAGAAACCCATACGACAGAGTCGAGTCTATCTTTTCTTACTCTAGGATTATGTACAAAGATTACTATGATACATATTCTTTACAACAGAAGAAAGCTGACTACCAAGACTACGTGGCATATATGAATTTTGATTTCAAGCCATGGTTAAAGTACGTGCTGTTTAATCGAACTAAGAATTCTACAGACAGCATCAGCCGAACTCAGAGTATGTTCATTGACTGCGATTATCCGATTGAGATATTCAAGTATGAAAACTTGGAGCCTCTGGAAAGTCGTCTTGGTGTTAAGTTACAAACAGTCAACTCCCATCCGAAACAAAAGGTTGAATGGGATGATGAGACTAGAGATATGGTTCGTCTTTACTACAAGAAAGATTTTGAACAGTTTGGTTACGAATTATAATTGCCTTGCATACGGTGATAGTGTATAATATATTTTTAGGAGATAAGTTATGAAAGTTTTTAAATTTTATGCCGAATGGTGTGGTCCATGTAAAGGACTCAGTATGGTTGTTAAAGGCGCAGCCGATAAGATTACAATTCCTATCGAAGACGTGAACATTGACGAGAACATTATGCTTTCTCAAGAGTTCAAAGTTCGTTCTGTACCAACTATGATTTTAGTTGATGACCAAGAGAATGAAATCAAACGCCATGTAGGTTTGATGAATGAAGCCCAACTATTGGAATGGTTGAAATAAATGCGTGACCCATTAAGGAATGTTATGAATAGTGTAAAGATGAATCGTCTTGAGTTGCTCAAGATCGTGAAAGAAAATGCCACCAAGCATGTGGCTGATTATGATGAAGCTGTAGCAGATTACAAACTCGCAGTTGTGAAACTTGCTAAAACGAATCTGAAGTTGGCCAACACTGGCGAATTAGAACAGATTCGTAAGATTAAAAATCTTCCACAAAGCCCACAGAATTACGCTGACAACTACAGCCGAGCGATTCGTATGCTTGAGTTATCGGTTGAAGAAATCATCGAAGTCGAAGAACACATCTTTAATCAGTTGGTTCTCGACGAGTGGGGTTGGAAGCAACAATTCGTGGCACAATCTGCCTTGTATAAATCTCTGTAAGGATAATAATGAGCATTCTTGATAAAATCAAGAAGAACACTACGATTAAGGACTCTGCAGTCCTTAACGTATCTAAGTTCTTCACTAAGAAGGATATGATTCCTACTTCTATTCCAATCATCAACGTTGCCTTATCTGGTCGTCTTGATGGTGGTCTAACTCCAGGGCTTACAATGTGGGCTGGTCCATCTAAACACTTTAAGACCGCATTCAGTTTGCTGATGGCCAAGTCTTACCTTGACAAATATCCAGACGCTGCTCTGTTGTTCTATGACTCTGAATTCGGTACTCCACAGTCTTACTTTGATTCCTTTGGTATTGATACTAACCGTGTTCTCCATACACCTATTACTGACGTAGAACAATTGAAGTTCGACATCATGCAACAGCTTCAGAACGTAGATCGTGGAGATCGTCTGATGATTGTTATTGACTCAATCGGTAACTTGGCTTCTAAGAAAGAAGTTGAAGATGCTTTGGATGGCAAGTCTGTTGCCGATATGTCTCGTGCTAAACAGATGAAGTCTTTATTCCGCATGGTCACACCTCACTTGTCTATCAAAGACATCCCGATGGTTGTAGTGAACCACACCTACAAAGAAATTGGTTTATATCCAAAGGATATCGTTGGTGGTGGTACTGGTTCTTACTACTCTGCCGACAACATCTTCATTCTTGGTCGTCAGCAAGAAAAAGAAGGTACTGAAGTTATCGGTTACAACTTCATTATCAACGTAGAGAAAAGTCGTTATGTTAAAGAAAAATCTAAAATCCCTGTCAGTGTATCTTTCGATGGCGGTATTAGCAAGTGGTCTGGTCTGCTTGATGTTGCACTCGAATCAGGACACGTTATCAAGCCTAGCAATGGTTGGTATTCGCAAGTAAACCAAGAGACTGGTGTTGTTGAAGACAAGAAGTATCGTCTCAAGGATACAGATACCAAAGAGTTCTGGATGCCTCTGTTGACTCAGAAGTCGTTCTATGATTACATCAAGAACAAATACTCTATGGGTCAATCTGATATGATTCAATCTGACGATCTAGACAAAGCCTTAGAGGAATTGGAATTCGATGAGTGACCATCTAGCTAAACCACCATTCGTAGTCTTGGAGAGTCGCAGTGGCGAACAAGACCGAATCAAGTTGACAGAAGGTGAATACTCAGGTATAATCTTCTCTTACGGTGCGGTTAGCTTTGATGAAGACGGTGACACCTGCAAAATGCATTTCGATTATGAGGTGCATGAAGATGCAGGTGTCACTTATATCAAAGAAGAACTAGAGCACTATCTCGGTGACTTGCTCCAATTTATAATTATGGACCAGTTACAAAAGAATAGTATTTCCTACACAGGCGGGGTTGATGAGATTAGAACAACAGATTCTGAGCAGACTGATTTATGATGAGAACTACTGCCGAAAAGTAATTCCGTTTTTGAAGCGTGAGTATTTTATCGACAGAAAAGAGTCGATCATTATCAACGAGATTTCAGAATTCTTCACGAAGTATAACAAGCCAGTAACAAAAGAGATTCTGGCAATCGAGGTAAGTAACCGAACTGACATCAACGAAAAAGAACTTGTTGAAGTCAGTTCGTTTATTGATACGCTTGTTGATGCACCAATCAATGAAGACTGGTTGCTTACCAACACAGAGAAGTTTTGTAAAGACAAGGCGGTGTATAATGCAATCCTTACCTCCATCCGAATCCAAGAAGGTCGGGACAAGACGTTCACTACTGATTCAATCCCATCTATTCTCTCTGATGCTCTTGCCGTTTCATTTGATAATCATGTTGGTCACGATTATCTTGATGACGCTGACTCTCGCTATGAGTTTTATCATCGTGTTGAAGAGAAGGTTGCTTTCGACCTTGAGATGTTCAACAAGATTACCAAGGGTGGTCTGTCCAAGAAAACTCTCAATATCGTCCTAGCTGGTACTGGTGTTGGTAAGTCTCTGTTTATGTGTCACGTTGCTGCTGGTGCTCTAAGTGCTGGTAAAAATGTTTTATACATAACAATGGAGATGGCTGAAGAACGTATCGCCGAACGTATTGACGCGAACCTTCTTAACCTGACCATGGACGAATTGAAAGTGATTGACAAGGATATCTACGAATCACGACTGGCTAAGTTGGCCAAGAAGACTCAAGGTAAGTTGATCATCAAAGAATACCCGACTGCTGGTGCCCATGCTGGACACTTCAGAGCCTTGTTGGAAGAGTTAAAGTTGAAGCGTGAGTTTAAACCCGATATCATTATGATTGACTATTTGAACATCTGTGCTTCTCAACGAATGAAGCAAGGTGGCTCAGTTAACTCTTATACATATATTAAGGCAATTGCTGAAGAGTTACGTGGTCTTGCAGTTGAGTATAACGTACCGATCGTATCGGCTACTCAGACTACTCGTTCAGGTTATACAAACAGCGATCCAGGGCTGGAAGATACCTCAGAATCTTTCGGTCTACCTGCCACTGCTGACTTTATGTTTGCGTTGGTAAGTAATGAAGAATTAGAGCAGTTGAATCAGATTATCGTTAAACAACTCAAGAATCGTTACAACGATCCAGGTTTTTACAAACGATTTGTTATCGGAGTTGATCGAGCTAAGATGAAACTTTACGATGTGGAAGCATCCGCACAAGAAGGTTTGATGGACGCTGGTCATAAGAAGGATGATGTTCCGATGTTTGATAAGAGTGATTTTGGTCAACGTGCTAAGGCTGAGAGTTTTGACGGTTGGAAATTTTAAGGAGAAGAGAAATGGTTAAAGTAATTGTAGCAGAAAGAAAATATGACTGCGCTCATCTTGAGGGTCAATTCCTAGATGAATCACATTACGACATTTTGGTTGATGAAGACGCTGACGTTTATATGCCAGCTAACTGTGACATTGCAACTCAAGCTGAGTGTGGTACTGGAAGAGACTGCTCATCTTGTGACAAGGGTACTGACGAACTGCGCATCGCATTTAAGTTCCGTAAGAACTACTTCAGTAAAGAACAACAAGACGCAGCTTATGCTGGTCTGCGTGAAGCTGCAGTAGAGACACAGAACCGTGGTATGGCTGCTGGTCCACGTGGCGAGAAGCTAGGTAATCGTGAGTGGGTTACTGAGTACGAGTACGATGTCATCGACTATTTCTCTAATCCATCTGCCAACTTGTTTGGTGAAGATCCAATTGAAGAGATCCGTGCATCGCACAAAGGTAAGAAAGAACAACCATCTACACGTAACAACGTTTGGGGTATCCAAGCAGTTAAGAAAGATGGCTTCGACTTCGAAACTTGGGTTGATGCAACTAAGAAACTCTCAAATGATGAGATGAAAGCAGAAGCAGATCGAATCGTTAAGAAGTATGTGTGTTCCACTACTTACGCCAATGGTGTGTTCTCTGGTATCGCTGGTTGGTTCGATCGTTATCCACGAATCCCTTATGGTCGTGCAACATCTTACACTCAACGTGAACCAGAAAAGTTTGCGATGGCATTCCCATTCCTACAGACTCTTGCTAAAGGTTTCAAGGACTTGCTCCCATGGCGTTACAACAACCAGATGGAAGCTGCCAAGAAAATTGATCAAGGCTTCTTAGTTCCAGGGACTCCATTCACTACAATCACTGTGAACAAGACATTCAGAACTGCTGCTCACTACGATGCTGGTGACTTGCAGACTGGTTTATCTAACCTGTTGGTTCTTTCCAACAATGGTAAATACTCTGGTGGATATTTGATCGCTCCTGAGTATCGTGTTGCTGTGAACGTGCGTCCAGGTGACTTACTCTTGATCAACAACCACGAAGTTATGCATGGAAATACTCCGATTGTTCTTGAAGACGAATCTGCCGAGCGTATTTCTTTGGTATGCTATTTCCGTGAGAAGATGCTTGAGTTAGGTTCTAAGGCATACGAAGATTGTCGTTATGAATATGTTGAATCTCGTCGTCTTGATAAAGAACATCCAGGTCATAAGAATGAAGATGGCTCTGCTCGTCACTTGTGGAATGGTGTGAGTCAAGGTATGTGGGAAGACAAAGAGTGGTATGATTACCTAGAACGTAAACTTGGTACTGAAGAATTGCACAAGTATCATCCACAGTCTATCAAGTCCAACGACTTAGAAAGTTTCTTTTAATGTGTGCTGTTATCGGTGCTGTGATTCAAAAACCCACAGCAACCCACTTTGATATGATTAGAAATGTATTCCACGAATCTCGTATTCGTGGACTGCATGCGACTGGATTATCCTACCTCAAAGGTGGGGTAATCCATACTTTTAAAGAACCAGTCCCAGCGGATGAATTCAGAAAACTAGATGATTTAGAGGAGATGGTTGATGACGATGGTACTCTTTACCTTATTGGTCACTGCAGATATAGTACTAGCGATTTATTGTATAACCAACCGATAGCAAATGAATCAACATCAATTGTCCATAATGGTGTTATTACTCAGCACGATCCTGCTGATTGGGAAGTCTTGCACGGATACGCATGCGATGGTAAGAACGACACCGAACTATTACTCCGTTCACTCGCTGACTACAGCCCACTAGAGCACTGGAAAGATGCAAGCCTTGCTGTTTGTGAATTACACACAGACAGAACACTGCGCACATACCGCAATGGTAAGCGACCATTATATTTGACAGTTTTGGATGACGGATGTATAATTACTTCTACGGCTAACGTTGCTAAACGCGCCAACCTAAACTATACAACTGTTCCATTGTCTATGAACATCTACCATACTATCGACGCTGACTTGTCTCATACTCTCGAGAAAGTAGACATCGAAGGTGCAGTAGATTACCAATTATGATTCTTGTAAACTCAACCAAAGTACAACAGCTTATCGGATCGAGTCCAGCTGGTAAGAACACCAAGTTCTTATCGGCTGCACACTCATTGTGGACTCGTTTCCATAACTACGATAAGTCTCTGCCAATGGCTTACGAAGTCAACGGTGAAGTTGTCTCTCTAATCTTTGCTACATTTAATCGGGATGGATATGCCAACCTCTACGAAATCGTCACGCTCGAAGGGCAAGAAGGTAAAGGCTATGCGTCCAAGTGCTGGGACGCGTGGATCAAGTACGCAGTCGAAGAACGAAAAGTCCAACGACTTAAAATCTCTTGTACTCCCTCAAGTGTCGGCTGGCACAATCGGAATGGTTTGGTGTTTTGGGCAGTTGACCCGACTGGTTCACTCCGCTCAGACCAGCCACTATTCGCTACACGTGCCGAACAAATTGCCTACAGAGACAACGCAATCGTAAACCCACTTCAAGCATTACCACCAGCTAAGGCTCGTGCTCAATTCCTTGCTGAAGGTTTAGAGTCATACACTTGGGGCGAAAAGAAGAAAGCTAAGACACAAGCTGCTATTGATACAGTCGGTAAGGCTTGGTTAAGAGAAGCACTGATGGATCAACCATCACTTGAGGACTTTTTGAAATAATGGATTATCGCTTAAAAGAAAACCGACGTGAAGCGTTCATCCGTTGGTATGCTTGGTCATTACAGTATAATGATTGTGACCCAGCTGTATGGGCTACAAACTATCTCAATGATCGCTATGAGCATAACGATGAAGAACGCATCTGGCTTGCATGGCTATATGGAAACACGTATCAACTCCCAACTGCATGGGTGTTGAAGAATGAATTCCCTGACTACGAACTCGCTGACCTTGGACGTATCACTGACTGGAATTCTAAGAACTACAAACGTCTCCGTTATCAGACAGACACTAAGTGGAACAAGGGACATCTACCTGTGATGTTCGAATCATATCAGAAATTTATTGGAAATGGATCACAACGTGAAAAACTCGAATCGTTCTATGTGGGTAGCTCTAAGCAAAACTTTGATGTACTTTGGGGAGTACTTAAGACAAACCTTCACAAGTTTGGGCGTTATTCTACTTGGTTCTATATGCAGCATCTTAAACACACTGCTGCTATTGACATTGAGCCTACTTCTCTCATGCTTGACGATTATGATGGTTCCCGTTCTCATCGTAATGGATTACTTCTTGCCATTGGGAAAGACGACGACTATGATCGAAAACTTACTCAACAAGAATATCGAGACCTTGAATCTATTAGCAGTGGAATTATCGCTGAGATGAAAGATAGGTTTCCACATCTTGCGAGTCAAATTGACTACTTTACGATGGAAACCTGCCTCTGTTCATTCAAGAAGATCTTTCGCCAGAAACACGGACGTTATCTTAGCTACTATCTTGACCGACAAGCTGAAGAGATTCAAGTTGCAGAGAAAGACGGATGGACTGGTATTGAATGGAATGTACTCTGGGATGCTCGCAATGAAACAATAGATTTGCGCTTGGATCGTAAACAGGGTATAATTAAGGAAAGGTTTGGCGACTTCTTAGCTACAGGTAGACTAGATGGGCTAGACTGGATGTTTAATGATGAAGAACGTGTTGCAATTGGATTGGAGAATTTTTTATGACAGATGCTATTGGTGATGTTATTGTTGATAACGGTGATTTGAAAATTATGACTAACAATGGATTACAAACCATTATGTCTAACGCAGTTCTTACTGCTCCATCTTCTATTGGCGTTAGCTCGTGGAGTGCCAATAATGTTGTTACTGCTGGACAAGGTGGGTTCACCATCAAGGTAGACCCAAATGAAATGCTCGAGAAATATGAGTTCAACCAATTCGTTGTTGAGCATAAAGTTCAAGAGCAAGAACTCTTAAAGTTGAAAGAAACCAACGTCAACTATGCTGAAGAAATCAAAGAAGCAATGGCAAAGAATTGTGCACGTGAGTTCATTAAAAAACTATCGTTCTCTAAGAAGCATGACCCTGATACTTCTACTCACTCTTTCCGTGGTCGCGTTTGGGTGTTCACCCGAGAAGAATTGGTAAACCTAATCGAAGACGTCAAAAAAGGTAACGTATGATGATTGATAAATTTGGTGTTCAAGACGAGATCAAAGTCGAGTTGATCAAGAACACTCTGAAGACTCGAAAGATTATTGCCGTTGGTGGTGTTCCAGGGACTGGTAAGACTACACTGTTTCGTAAATACATGGAAGATAAAAACTGGATCGAAACTGCTCCCGCCAAGTTAGTAGTTGCCAGCTATAATACTGACCGAGACTTGTATGTTCTTGGTAAGTACGATGAGGGTGAAACCTTTGCTGGTACAGATCGTCTTTCGATGGCAGTTCAACCTCCACTGCAAGAATGGATCGCGTCCCATAACTGTAATATCCTTTTTGAAGGTGACCGAGTATTTAATCAGTCATTCCTAGAGTTTTGTATGGGTCTACCGAACACCGAACTTCAGGTGGTCTATTTGAAGGCTCCACAGGCTATGTTGGAACAGCGCTACAAGGATCGAGGCTCCGATCAGTCCGAGCAATTCCTAAGAGGTAGAGAAACTAAATATAGTAACATACTGTCTAATTTCGACTTGATGTCCTATATTACTGAGTTTAATAATACCAACTTAGAGGAGCAATCGAAAGTCCTTGCACATTTGGAGAAGCAATTTAGTTAAGCAAGACTTTCTGGGAGGCTATGCAATTCCTAGAAAATGCAAACTACGACTGGCTGGAGTTGTTAAACTTCAGCACACGCCCATTTAGAGCGAAATTCATTCCATCTAAAATTTGGAGAGACCTAGACAGGTATCGTAATGATTCTGTCGGTCTCTCCAACTACGTTAAGAAGTGGCGCACTAAAATTGAGTGGCAACCTCAGAAATCAAAAGCCAAGGTCTATGACACTTACCTTGCACTAGGTGGAGAATACTCTCCCGAAGATCGCCAGTGCATCATACAAATACTAACCCAAGATTTCAAGAACTTCAAGTTCTCAGAAGAGTCATGGGATAAATTCAAATTCCGTTTTATTCAAACTCTTATGCATGAGATGATTCACTTCATGCAATACGATCGTCGAGATGATCAGTGGAGTAACTACGTAGTTCCATACAAACGAGTTGGTCACAAAAAGAAAGACGAAGAGAGAAGATACCTTTCAGAGTTTGATGAGATCCAAGCGTATGCCCACTGCATATATCTTGACTTCAAAATGTATCGCCCGAATGTCCCAATAGAAGTATTACTAAGTCGTTGTAAGAAAAAGATAGACTCAAGAACTCTACACTATGTTCTTAAGACATTTGACTACGATTTTAACAACAACCATTCTCCGCAGATGATCATCCAGCAGATAGGTAAGTGGGACAGGAAGTATAATCGCTTGACCTAAATAGTTAGTTATTACTATAATCGACTAACTATGGCAGCTTACAAATACGGAGAGATGGCTTTAACAGCTAAAAGCATTTCAGACTTTCTAAAGAAGAAGGGTCTGACTGCTTCTATTAAAATATCACGTTATCAGACTCAAATCAAGTCTGTGGAAGTTGCGTTCCCTGGATCTTTAGAAGAAATGCTGAAGAAAGCTGGTATCACTGCCAAGCTAGCAGACATCTCTACTACTGATGAGAAAGCTATCTCAGGTAAGTACAAAGCCAAGTTGATGACTCTATCAACGACTGTTGCTGGTTGTACAAAAGGATCTACTTGTTTCATCCTGAATACCTATACTGAAAAAGGTTCTTTAAAGACTAAAGACTTAGCTCCAGACAAGTTAGATCTTGTTGGAGCAAAAGGATATACCACTCTGGCATCTTTCGATAAGGCAGTCTACTCTGGTATCGAAAACCTTAAAGTTGGTTCAGAGATTAAGACAGCCCTGACTTCTCTGTATAAAACAGTGGCAGACAATAAAGCCAAGACTGATACTGTGGCATTTAACGCTACAGCTAAAAAGGCTATGGCAACAATAAAACCCCAAGACAAACAAGCCATCGGTAAAGACTTCGGTGAGATTCTATCACTGCGTTGGTATCTAACTCAAGACCATAGCAAAGGTTGGAATCAGTTTGGCTTCTCAGTTATCTCAAACGAAGCTCTTGTTGACTTCTACGTTAATAAATTGGTTGGTGGTAAGAAAGTCAAGACAGATGTATCTGCTAAGTTTGAAGCTGGTGCTGCTCCATCCATCGGTGCCATTGTTGATAACATTGATAAGGTTTACAAGTCACCAAAGGCTGAAGAGAAGAAAGCTATTGATGTTCTAAAGGCTCTTGCAGGTAAGGATGATAATACATCCACCAAGATCCTGAAGGCGTTCGAGACTCTTAAGCTGCCTGCATATAACAAACTCAAATCAGTTGTGGGTGCAAGAGGTGCGTTTAGTATCTCCGATGTATCATCTTCTATTCAGAAAATCGCTTCTGCATCAAAGACTCCAGCCAACAGAATCAAGATGTTCAATACTGAATACTCTAAGATCTACGAAGAGCTAGGAAAGAATGCCAGTCCAGAATCATTGAATGTTGTTTTCAGCACACCAACCTATAAGAAGTACTACTCTTTGATTCTTGCTCCGATGGGTTATGCCCTCGTGGACTATATGAACAAGAACAAGATCTACCAAGATATCCTAAACAATATCAGCCGAGAGATGAAGACCGAGCAAGTATATCTAAACTTTGTCGGCGATAAGATGGTGTTCCATAAGAAGCTATTCTCGAATGCTGAGTTTAAGTTCGCTTATGGTGCTAATGCCAAGGACTCTGACAATACTGGTATCAAGTTCTCGATGAAATAATAGCGATTATAAATAACTGTATACTACTTTATAGATGGATTAAATGAAAGATTACAAACAACTTATAAAAGAACTACCATCCAAAACGGTTGTTCTAGCCTGTGGAAAGTTTAACCCTCCAACGATGGGGCACGAACTTGTTATCAAGGCTGTCAAAAAACTCGCCGAACAAAGAAGCGCAGACCACGTAATCTATGCATCCGCTGCATCAGATAACAAAAAGAATCCCCTGTTAGTAGAAAAGAAACTCCAGTATCTTAATCTGGTGTTCCCTAAGACCAACTTTGTTGAGTCTGCAGAGACTTTGCCTAACTTAGTTAAGCAACTCAAAGAGAACTATAAGAATGTCGTTATCGTTACCAGTTCAGATAAGGCTGCTGCATTCCGACGTTTAGGTGTTGAGGTTATCGCAGCTGGTGAGAAAGATCCAGACTCTGATGAATCACTCCGTTCTGCTGCAGCCAAAGGGTTGTATGAAGAATTTAAAAAGGGTCTTCCAACTTCAGTTAGAGAGATCGACTCTCGTCGTTTGATGAACGACGTTCGTATCGGTACTGGCTTGGAAGCTATCAAAGAACAAATTAACCTAGTCAAAGATGATCTCCGTGAAAAGTATTTCCGTGGAGAAATCTTTAAGGTCGGGGAAATCGTAGAATCAAACGGTGAACAATTCGAGATTGTGAAGCGTGGTTCTAATCACTTGCTTGTAAAAGAAGCATCAGGTAAACTTACTTCTAAATGGATTCAAGACTTGCAACCTACTCAAATAAAAACAAGACCAAAGAAGCACCCACAGATTGAGACAGAAAACTGCCCTCAGTGTGGTAAAGAACACACTGGAGTATGTCCAGAAGATTTTAAACAACCGTTTGATCCTATGTTCAAGGAATCATTCAAAGAGTGGAGAAAGAAAAACAAATGACAGAATTAACAGCAGCCCTAAAGGTGGCTTTAGCAAACACCTTCGTAATGTACTTTAAGCTACATTCTTTCCACTGGAATACTGAAGGAAGAGACTTCGCTGAGTTCCATGGATTCTTCGGAGACTTATACGACGATGTTTATGGTGCAGTAGACCCACTTGCTGAAAACCTTCGTAAGCTAGATGTTTATGCTCCAATGAGTTTGATGGAGTTGTATAATAACAAAACTATTATGGAAGAAAGTAGTATCCCAGACATCCAAGGTATGTTGTCTGCTGCATTGGCTGCAAACGATCAAGTCTTGTATAGCCTAAATAAAGTATTCGCCCTTGCTCAGAAAGAAAACAAGCAAGGACTCTGTAACTTTATTGCAGATCGTATCGATACACACGAGAAGCATGGCTGGCAATTGCGTGCTTCGTTAAAGGGATAAGATGAAGTCATTTCTAACTTACTTAAAAGAAGAGAAAGATGCTTTGGGTCATGGATCCAACGCAAAGGATGACCCACAACAACTGAAACATATTCACCATGCCGAAGACCGTCCATTGATGCACGGTGCTGGTGGTTTCGAGCATGCTCGTGGTTCTCTTCTCCAAGCCCATGAACACATGAAGGCTGGTCACCACAATACTAATCTTACTATGAAGTATGATGGTTCTCCATCTGTAGTATTCGGACACCACCCAAAGTCTGGTAAGTTCTTTGTTGCTTCTAAATCTGCATTCAACAAAGACCCTAAGCTAAACTATTCTCATGCTGACATTCAAAAGAACCATGGACATGCTCCAGGTCTTGTCACTAAACTAAGTGCTGCTCTTGAACACCTACCTAAAGTTGCTCCAAATCAAGGTGTTTATCAAGGTGACTTGATGCACTCTCATGGTGATGTACAGCATGATAAGAAAACTGGAACTGCTAAGTTCACACCAAACACTATTACATATACTGCCCATGGAGAAGAAGCTAAGAAAGCTGCTGCTTCTAAAGTTGGTGTAGTAGTTCACCAGAAATATGAACATGGATCTGACAAAGAGTTGCACAATATGTCTGCTACTCCACATCCAGATATGCATAACTTTGGACAACACAAAGATGTCCACTTGAAGTCTGCTGAACACGATACAAGTAAGATTGACTATCCACAAAAAGATCAAGAAACTTTCCACAAGCACATGGCTGCTGCGAAAGAAATTCACGATACTCATGGAGCTAAGATGTATGGTGCTATCCATAAGTCTCATGCTGGTGAAGGTGGACATCTAGGTACTTACATTAACTCTACTGTGCGTGATGCCGAGATCCCAACTGCTGGTGGTTTCAAGAAGCACATGGAAGCTCACTTCGAAAAAGCAGCTGGTAAGCTAAAGTCTGAAGCTGGACAAGCTAAGAAAAAAGCTGAAGGTACAGAACATGCTGCTCATATCGAAGCTAATAAGTCTCATTATGAAAACCTATTGGGAATGCATCAGCATCTACAAAAGGCTAAAGATACATTGGTTACTAACCTAAACAAACACACTGGTGGTTTTGAACATCATATCGACAGTTCTAAAACTGATCCAGAAGGTTTCGTTGTTAATCATGAACACGAAGGTCGTACTGAACCAACTAAGCTGGTTAATCGTAAAGAGTTCAGTAAAGCCAACTTACTAAAAATTAAAAAGTGGAATCAAGGCACATGAAATCATTCATCGACTATCTAATCGAAAACAACTGTACGTGCTGGAAAGGTTACAAGCACAAGCCTGGAACTAAACCATGTGCTGAAGGTTCTTGTGTTAAAGAGTAAGACTATGATTACTTTTAAAGAATTATTCGAAGCTAAAGATGCAGGTGGTCATGGTTCTGAAAAGCACCATGTGACTGCCTTTACTCGTATGAACCCACCTACAACTGGGCACATGCAGGTTATCAACAAGCTACATGCTGTCGCTAAAAAGCATGGAGCAGAACATTCTCTAGTTGTTTCTCACTCCAATGATGCTAAGAAGAATCCTCTGACTCCAGAGCAGAAAATTAAACACCTAAAGCGTTACTCTCCAGAGACTAACGTTTCATCTTCTTCTAAAGAATCCCCAACAATCCTACATCATGCAGCTGAGTTGCATAAGAAAGGTGTTGAACACCTACACGTTGTTGCTGGTTCTGATCGTCACGAACAACTACATAAGCTATTGCACCAGTACAATAACAAAGAAGCTGGCCATGGCCACTATAACTTCAAGAGCATTACAATGCACTCTTCTGGAGATCGTGATCCAGACTCTGAAGGTACTGAAGGTATGTCTGGTACTAAGATGCGTCAACATGCGCACGAAAACAATTTCAAGGAATTCCGTAAGGGTGTTCCATCTCACGTTTCTGACAAACACGCTCATGAGTTAATGAGCGATGTTCGTAAAGGTTCTGGTATTAAAGAAGAAGCCATTAGCTATCAGACATTTATGGAAGTGCGTATGACTGCTGCCATGAAGCTACAGAAAGCATTCCAACGTGAACAAGAGAAAGCTGCTTCTGCACGTAAGGCTGGAGAAGAACTTCTAAAGAAGCCAGCACCACAGAAGACTAACGAGAGCATCACAGAAGAGGAAGAAATGATTTTCACAGAAAGCGTCCACGACAATCGTACAGGTTTTGCTAAACGTCGTCGTGAAGATGACGAAGGTGGTGAGTTGTATCGTCACACTTACAAGTACAATGTATCAAAGCCTGGAGTTAACGATGGTAAGAAACATGAGCGTCATGTGACTACTCCATTAACACCTCGTCCAAAGAAAGACTTGGAACATTTGGCTCGTGCTCACTTGACTAAACAAGGTTATCAGATTCACGAAGAAGAGAAGCGTGGTGCATATAAACAAAAGTCACCAGTAGTTATCGCTCCGAAAGACCCAAAAGCTAAGAGCTATGGTAAGATCGTTTCTAAGATCCGCACAATGGCTGAAGAAACTGGTTCTTATGAAAAGTCAGAAGAGAACAAGAAGTCTGCTGACTCTGCTAAAGCGCAGGGTGATATGTTCGCACACCACATGCACATGGCTGACCATCACGATAACCTATCTCAATGGCATGGTGAGAAGGGTCGCCATAGCGAAGCTGATCGTCATGCTGAGAAATCAGAACAACACCACGAAAAGGCTATGGGATTTAAAGAGTCTGTTGAACTAGACGAAGGTGTAGACCCTAGCGAAATCGCTGGCAACCCACGTATGTATAGCGCAGACTCTGCTAAGAAAGCATATTATCACAAACGTGCCACTGATTCTGAAAGAGAATCTCTAGCACGACATCTAGATCGTCATCATGGTAATAAGAACTGGCGCAAACCAGTTAAAGAAGAAGCTGAGAGCCTAGAAGAATCTATGGCAGCTTCATGGAAATCAGTTCAATCTATGGACAAAGGTTCAGTTACTGGTGACAAGAGTGGCGTTGAAAAACGTCTAGCTTACTTGACAGCTGTTCATGCACACCACAAGAAATTCGGTAACGATACTCACAAAGTTCGTAAAGAAATCGAAAGTATCAATCGTTCACGTATTAAAGAAGAAACTCAGGAGAACACAATGGGATTAAAGTCATTCATCACCCTAGTTAAAGAAGGTACATTGCAATCGTCTGGTGATGATTCTATTCCTACATTGACTAGCGCACCAGCAAAAACAAAGAAGAAAGCTGAAGAAGCTATCGAAGAATCATACGCTAAGGTTGAGACTAAGAAGTATTCTTGGGGTACTATGAAGACTGCCCATCATGGCGCTTCTTTCTCTGTTCCATTACACCCAGAACACCACCAAGCTATCCATGCTTTGAAGCACGATCAAGAACACAAGTTCAAGACTGAAGATGGTCGTCACTGGACTGCAAAGCGTCAAGGTGATGATGTTCACCTACACTCTGCCAACGATGGTCCAAAGACTAAGATCAAACACTCTGATCTAAAGGAAGAAGTTGAACAGATCGAAGAACGCAACAAAGAAAACGCTACTAAGCGTAAGATGATGGATGCTTCTCGTGGTGCTCGTTTCAAACTAAACAATCCAGTACCTGATGCCGAACCAGAACACAAGACTGGTCAAGCACATAACAAGGCTATCGGGCGTGCTCTACGTAAAGAAGATGCTGACTTGGAAGAAGCTAAAATCAACGCAATGACTCCAGACCAGAAAGACAAACCAGTTGCTCCAAAGAACAAAAAGCCAGCTGTTGAGTCTGACTTGGTAAATGCCGCTGGTGATAAACCACACGAAGAAAAGTTCGAAACTGTTAAGAAAGAAGGCTTCTCTGTTTCTGAATTGCTCCAAGCACTGAAAGAAGGTATGTGGCCAGGAACTCCAGAATACAAAGCTAAGTACGATGGTGCTAAGCAAGGTGGTGGTGCTGGTGTTAAGAAGGGTTCACGTTATGGTGGTTCTCTACAGAAAGATGAACCAGAAACTGATAATGATGATGCGCCAAAAGCAGGTCGTAAGGTCGGCTCCAAGTCTGGTGCTCGTAAAAATCTCGGCAACTCTAAGTTGCATAAATAATAATAGTCCAATCAAGGAGAAATAAAATGGCACTATGGGGAAACAAAGACAGCAAGACTGTCACTGGCACTATCGCTGTAACAAACAACAGTAAAGCAGTTGTTGGTACAGGTACTACATTTACAACTGAACTTAAGAGTGGTAACACTCTTGTTATCGCTAACGTAGAATATCGCATCGATTCTATCACCGATAACACTCACCTAACTTTAAACGTAGTTTATGGTGGTACTACAGCTGCTGACTTAACTGTTCTAGCAAACGAACAACCAGCATACATACCAAGCGATTCTTTGGCTCAAGTTTACGGTGTAGACTCTGGTAGCCCACGCTACGAAGCAGAGTTGGCAGCAAACCGTGCTCGTGGTTTGAAGACTCCAGGTTGGGTTAAGTATACTACTTACCAAGACTCTGAAGGTAATACTCGTCACAAAGTTGAGACACTAGTAGCAATGGGTACTATTGCTGGTGATGCTGCTGACGACGCAGTCCTAGCAGACGTCTAATAAGTAGCTATGTAATAATGGGGGAATTGTTCCCCCATTTTTTTGAAATGTGAGTATGACTGAAAAATTAAATGAGAGTAATTTCCTTCTTTATGCGATGCACCACTATGACAATACACAGTGTCATAGCCTTGCCGAGTTTGAAGAAGATCTGAAGAAGATTCTCTATCTTAAAAAACTGCTGTCACGTTATAAGAACAACGGTGAGTTAAGAGAGAGATTGATTTTGAATCATATCATAGTCTTGTATAACATCTTTGGTGATGCTGCTACAAGAATGCTGTTTTATAAAATTGAAGAATCTAGTTGGGATGCCCTGATTACATTCTTAGTATACCTTGAACGTATGCCAGAGATGATTCCTGAATACGGAATTGTTCTCTCAGAAATTAAGTTAGATGAAACTATCATCTCATCATTGAGAAAATTATGATTGAAAATGTTTATACTAATTCCGATGGTACACAAACTGCTAAGTTATGTATCCCAGAAAACCATACAAAATTATGCGTCTCAGTATCGAGTGGTACTGACTCTGCATTAGTTCTATATCTGGTCTGTTCATATATTACAGAACACGATAGAACTGGAGTTGAAATAACTGCGTTGCATTGCGTTGATTTAGTTCGTGCTCCAAAATCCAAACCAGACTTCGACCTTATTATCGATAGGTTTGAAAAAGAATTCCCGAACATTAAATTTGTTAGAAGATATATTCAATTCGTAGAGACCGAGACTGAAAGTAAAGGTTCTGCTATAAAGAGAGAGACTGCTAAGATTATTGCCAACATTGGCATCCAATCATTCTTTGGTGGGCGCACTAAGAACCCTCCTAAAGAAGTTTGCGAATCTTTTGGTATACCGTTTCCACCTGCCCTTGTTAGACGAGAAGGTGAGAACGTACCGCAAGAGCATGTTCTAAGTATGATGGATAAATATAACAAGAAGACTGACAACCCAGATGAGTGTGTTGTTATGATTTCTAGGTTTTTGGGTAACGTTGATCGTTCATTCATAGCTGAGTATTACAATAAGATTGAGTTTCTAAAGAAACTGTTTCCACTAACAAAGTCTTGCATTAGCTCCGACATTCTACAAACAGATGGTTGGAGAAAACCTTGTATGAAGTGTTGGTGGTGTAAAGAGAAGTTTTGGGCATTCCATCAGTACGATGGTGGCTCATTATAATAGGAAAATAAATGTCAAGAATCGTAGACAATTTAATCGCATTGAGAATCGTTAGAATGATCACTCAGAACTTTGAGGACACTGAAGCCTTCAAGTTAGGTATCATCGATCATCAAGGTAACAATCTACGTAAGATGAGCACTCTCACTACTGATCAAGAACGTAGTGCATACACTTATCTAAATCGTCTAGTATTCAACATGAAGAAAATTCTGAACCGTCTTCCAGGTGGTGAGAACAGAATGAAGTCTCTTGTTGGTGCTCTATGGTTAGTCAAAGAATACTATGAGAGTGGTGCCCGCACTACATCTCTAATGGAAGACCGCTACAAGCACATTATGCGTATCATCGATAGCGATGTAGTGCTTGCCGAAGAACAACTGATTGTCAACAAAGTTCTATCTGAAGAAGGTATGGGTGTTGCTGCTGTCGGTGGTGCTCCAACAAACAATACTGCTGGTCCAGTATCTGTACAAGAACCAAAAATACAAAAGAAGAACATTAAGAAGTATCAGATCATGGCTCGCCGTGGCAGCCCAGTAAAGGCTTAATATGTGGATACTTGATTTCCTACCATTCTGGGTATTCCACCTAGTCTTATTGGCTGGTGTTGTCGGTCTTTTTGTCTCATTCTTTGTCGGTTCAATCCCATTCATAAACACATATCTACTCCCTGTGAAGATAGCATCAGCATTTTTGCTGATTTTTGGTCTTTACATGGAAGGTGGTATCTCAAACCAAGATCGTTGGGAAGCCAAAGTAGCTGAAGCTAAACTGGAAATGGCCAAGAAAGAGGTAGCTTCTGCTGAAGCCTCAACTAAGGTTATTACTAAATATATTACAAAAATCGAAATTGTCAAGGAGAAGGGTGATGCAATCCTTAAAGAAGTGCCAAAGTTTATCACTGCGTCTGATGATGGTCAGTGTGTTATCCCTAATGGTTTCGTCTTGCTCCACGACAGTGCCAGTCGCAATGAAGTTCCCAACTCCTCCAGAGGCGTTGATGAAGGAGCCTCCAGCGTTAAACTCTCTGGCGTCGCAAACACAGTCACAGAAAACTATACCCTCTACCACCAAGTAAGCCAACAGTTGAATTCACTTCAAGAGTGGGTTAGAGAACAACAATCAATCTACAATAAGTGAACTATACCAATGGAAACAGAAAGAATTGCTAAATTGGAAGCACAAGTCGAAGGTATCAAAGATGACGTCAAAGACCTTAAAGCTGACGTCAAAGAAGTACATTCCAGAATAACCACTGGCAACAGGGAAATTATGGAAAAGATCGATAACATGGATAAGAGCCTAACTGCAAAGATGGCTACTAATTCAACTAAGAGCGCCGAACAGCATGAAGAGATCCAAAAGGAAATCAAAGCTGACATCGATAAGATTGCAAAACGTGTAGACGTTCTTGAAAATTGGAGATGGATGATTGTTGGTGGTGCAATTGCAGTAGGATATGTTGTAGGACATTTAGAGATTTTCTCAAAGTTCTTCGGCAAATAAAAGTTTGCTTGCAACTCCACGTTAGGGTATAATAGTACCTTATCGTGGAGTTTTTCATTATGCTATACATTGATGCAAAGTATGCTCAAATCTTGGGTGGTCGCCTAAGAAATTTCAAACAAAAGAAAGATTACCTCTGGAACTTCAGTTGTCCAGTTTGTGGGGATAGTACACGCAATAAAAATAAAGCACGTGGTTACATCTATCGTGCTCGTGCTGACCTTCTTGCAAAGTGTCACAAGTGCGGTTACTCGTCCAACATCGGTAACTTAATCAAGTATGTTGACGCAACTCTCTACGATGAGTATGTTCTTGAACGCTACAAAGCTGGAGCGACTCGATACCATGACCACAAAGACGTCTCAGACACTCGAGTTGTTTTAGAAACTCCAACAGTTGACTTGCTTGAAGACGATGTCCTAGAATCTCTGACACGGATGGATAAGTTACCAATGACACATCCAGCACTGAAGACATTGATTGATAGGAAGATCCCCAGAGAGTTCTGGAATCTTCTCTACTTTGCTCCAAAGTTTAAGGCATTCGTTAATTCGGTAACACCGAAGTTTCAAGAGCCGATTGTAGATGAACACCCACGACTGATCATCCCGTTCTTTACTAATGCTGGTAAGTGTTTTGCTTTTCAAGGCAGAGCGTTCGGAGATGAACAACCTAAGTATTACACAATTAAAGTAGACGAGACTGAGGAGAAAATTTATGGACTCGACAGAATTGATTTCAGCAAACGAATCTATGTTGTGGAGGGTCCACTCGACTCTCTCTTCATCCCCAATTGCATTGCTGTGTCAGGAAGCTCTTTTGACACCCCTACTGTGCGGAGCCTTCTTACTAATGCAACGCTAGTAATGGACAATGAGCCTCGTTCTAAAGATATCTGCAAATTACTTGCTAAGAACATTAAGGCTGGATACAGTGTTTGTATGTTTCCCGAAAACATCGAACAAAAAGATATCAATGATATGATAATTAAGGGTGGTTTGACACCCGAGGAGATTCTCGAAACGATAAATACAAATACCTTTTCGGGAATTGAAGCGACACTTAGATTTAGTACATGGAAGAAAATATGAAAGTCAGAATGATTAGTTATAGCAAACCCTCTCGTGAGATGTACGATGAAGGTTTGATGGACGTACAAGAGTTAATTGCGTTTTGTGCCCGAGTGTCCAATCCAAGCAATCAATTCAACACAGAGACATCAGAGAAGTTAATTAAGTATCTCATCAAACACCAACACTGGTCACCACTTGAAATGGTGTCAGCTTGTTTGGAAGTTGAGACTACTCGAGATATCGCTCGCCAGATTCTCCGCCACCGTTCTTTCTCATTCCAAGAATTCAGCCAACGTTACGCAGATCCAACTAAAGATTTGGACTTTGTGCTCCGTGAGGCACGACTACAAGACGAAAAGAATCGTCAAAATAGCGTTGGTACTGATGATGCGGAATTGAAAGCATGGTGGGACGCTAAGCAAAAGTTTATCATCGACATTGTCAAGACAACATACGGTGAAGCTATTGCTAAAGGAATCGCAAAAGAACAAGCGCGTGCTATCTTACCAGAAGGTAACACTGTGTCTCGTTTGTATATGAATGGTACTATCCGTTCATGGATCCACTTTATCCAAGTCCGTGGTGGCAACGGTACTCAAAAAGAACACATGGAAGTCGCAAGAGAATGCGCAAGGGTCATCGCAGAGGTATTCCCTCTAGCAGATGAGTTCGTAACAAAATAATAACAAGAGGCATTATGCAAGAAACAGTGCATGGCATAAAGGTTGACTACACCCGAGATAGTCTGTTCGATGAATTAGGTTTAATTAGATTAAAAGAAAGTTACATGAAGGATGACGAAACGTCACCACAAGAGAGATTCGCGTTTGTTAGTTCTACTTTTGGTAGTAACCCAGAGCATGCTCAGCGCCTGTACGAATATTCAAGCAAGCACTGGTTGTCGTATTCAACGCCAATTTTATCTTTCGGACGTTCCAAGCGTGGTCTGCCAATTTCCTGTTTCTTAAACTACATTGAAGATACTGCCGAAGGTTTAGTAGATAACTACAGCGAAACAAGCTGGTTATCAATGATGGGCGGTGGTGTTGGAATTGGTTTTGGTATCCGTTCTGCCAGCGATAAGTCTACTGGTGTTATGCCTCACTTGAAGACATATGATGCTTCTTCTCTTGCATACAAACAAGGCAGCACTCGTCGTGGTTCTTACGCTGCTTATCTGAACATTGATCATCCAGATATTATCTCCTTCTTGGAAATGCGTAAACCAACTGGTGATCCAAACATGCGTTGTCTGAATCTGCACCATGGTATTAACATTCCAGATCGTTTTATGGAAATCATTGAACGTGCTATGGTTGATGATCATGCTGATGACTCATGGGAATTAAAAGACCCAGCATCTGGCGAAGTTCGTGAAGTTGTATCAGCCAAAGAACTATGGCAACGTATCCTTGAGATGCGCATGCAGACTGGTGAGCCATACATCCACTTCATTGATGAATCAAACCGTAAGCTGCCTAAGCATTTGAAGGATCTGGGGTTAAAGGTTCATCAGTCCAATCTTTGCTCTGAGATTATCTTACCGACGAATGAAGAGCGAACAGCCGTTTGTTGCTTGTCTTCTTTGAACTTGGAATATTATGATGAGTGGAAACACGACACATTATTCCTCAAAGACATTGCTGAGATGCTAGATAACGTACTTCAGTATTTTATTGATAACGCACCCGACTCTATTGCTCGCGCTAAATACTCTGCTATGCGTGAACGCTCAATTGGTATCGGTGCACTAGGTTGGCATGCTTTCCTACAGCGTAACAATCTACCATGGGAAAGTTCTTTGGCTGTTGGAAAGAACAAACAAATCTTCTCATATGTAAGAGGTAAATTAGATGAAGCGAACAAAGAGTTGGGATCTGAACGAGGTGAAGCGCCAGATGCAGTGGGTACTGGGAATCGCTTTAGTCATCTTATGGCTATTGCTCCCAATGCTTCTTCTTCCATTCTCATGGGCAATACTAGTCCTTCTATTGAACCTTATCGTGCCAATGCTTATCGCCAAGACACTCTATCGGGTTCTCACCTAAACAAGAACCGCTACTTAGATGCAATCATTCAAAAAGAAGCAGTCAATCATAAAGAGGGTTGGGCAGATGAAGTATGGTCGAGCATCATTGCGAATGATGGTTCAGTTCAGCATATCGATTGGATGGACGCGTGGACAAAAGATGTTTTCAAAACTTCTATGGAAATCGACCAGCGCTGGGTCGTCCAACATGCAGCAGATAGGCAAGTACATATAGATCAAGCTCAGTCCTTGAATGTGTTCTTTAGACCAGACAGCCACATCAAGTACATCCACGCAGTTCATTTCCAAGCATGGAAACAAGGATTGAAGACTATGTACTACTGCCGTTCTGATAAGATCGCTAAGGCTGACAAAGTTTCTAAGCGTATCGAACGTGAAGTTATGAAAGAGATTGACCTTCATGCTTTGACAGAAGGTAATGATTGTCTTGCTTGCGAGGGTTAAATGGACGCATACGATCTATCGTCTCAGATGAAAAAACTGTGGGGAGAAGAATATCTCCACTGGCAAGATTCAGCTGAGACGAATAAAGAAAAGATAATTGTGCCAGTCTATGTTTATACAGACAAAGGTGCAGTAAAAGTTAAATCTATCGGTGTGGATCCCACACTCGGTATTATGTTGGAGTTAGAAGATGGTAAAGAAGAGTAATAGTAGATTGACGGATGAGCGTACTCACTTCAAACCGTTCAACTACCCATGGGCATATGACGCATGGTTAAAACACGAACAGGCACATTGGTTGCACACCGAAGTGCCAATGATGGAAGACGTAAAAGACTGGAAGAAAAAACTAACAAATGAAGAAAAGAAATTCCTTACTAACATTTTTAGATTCTTTACTCAGGGTGACATTGACGTTGCTGGTGGTTACGTTAATAATTACCTTCCCTATTTTCCTCAGCCTGAAGTTAGGATGATGCTTCTTGGTTTCGCTGCACGTGAAGGGTTGCACATCGCTGCTTACTCTCACTTGATCGAAACCTTGGGTATGCCTGAGTCGACTTATAATGAGTTCTTGGAATACCAAGAGATGAAAGACAAGCACGACTATGTAACTGAGTTGTCTTCTCGTAATGGAACATTGGCATCTACTGCAGAACATATCGCTGTGTTCTCTGCATTCACTGAAGGTATGCAACTGTTCTCTTCATTCATTATGTTGTTGAACTTTCCTCGTCATGGTTTGATGAAGGGTATGGGACAGATCGTTACTTGGTCTATCGTTGACGAAACAATGCATGCCGAGAATATGATTCGTCTATTCAAAGAGTTCATTAAAGAGAATCCAGAGATCTGGAACGATGAACTAAAGGGAAAGATATATACAATCGCTGAAAAGATGGTTGAACTTGAAGATAAGTTTATTGATCTATCTTTCGCTGGTGCTGACATGCGTGATCTAACAGCAGCAGAAGTTAAGCAGTACATTCGTTATATCGCAGACCGTCGCCTAATCTCATTAGGAATGAAGGGTATTTTCAAAGTTAAAAAGAACCCGCTACCATGGGTCGAAGAGATGATCAATGCACCTGTGCATGGTAACTTCTTCGAAAATCGTGTAACCGACTATGCTAAAGGTGCGCTTGGTGGTACGTGGGACGACGTATGGGGAAAGGCAAAATAATGGCAGTCACAAAACATTTCGAATGCAACAGCTGTGAGGCAACAGGTAAGATCGTCGTAAAGGGTGACGATCACAATCTATCTGATATCGTCTACTGTCCAGTTTGTTCAGCAGACATCTATGAAGAAGAAGAGTTCGACGAGGAACAATAATGAAAATTTTGGTAACTGGTGGGTTGGGTTTGATTGGTCACAATGTAGTTCAACGACTGCAATCATTGGGACATGAAGTTGTTATCGTTGATACGAGAACTACATACGGTATCATCCCACAAGCTGAGATTGATCATTTGATGGAAGAACGTATGAAGAAGATCGCTCCTTATACAGTAATCTATCCATACGATATCTCAAATTCTGATGATATGGATTTTGTTATGGCAACTCACAAGCCAGATGTTGTTATGCATCTGGCGAGTTTCCCTCGACAAAAGGTAGTAAACTCAAACCCACAACTGGGCGCAAAGACTATGTGCGAGGGTTTGCTTAATCTTCTTGAGACTTCTGTTGCTAATGGTATTGATAAATTCCTCTACATTAGCTCAAGTATGATTTACGGTGAGTTCAAAGACAATGTAAAGGAAGACGCCATCTGTAAGCCAGAAGGACAGTATGGTATTATGAAGTACATGGGTGAGAAGTTAGTGCAAGACTACGAACGTAAAGGTTTGTTGAAGTCTATCACTATTCGTCCATCTGCTGTGTATGGACCACTGGACGTTGAAGACCGTGTTATCTCTAAGTTCTTACTCACTGCAATGCGCGGTGGAGTTCTTAAGGTTAATGGTGTTCACGAGGTTCTAGACTTTACTTACGTTGACGATGCAGCTGATGGTATCGTTGCTGCTGCTCTCTGTGAAGAAGCATACGGTGGCACTTACAATATCACTAAGAGTCATAGTGTTTCTCTACATCAAGCTGCTCAGATGGCTGTTAAATTGGCTGGTAAGGGTAGCATCGAAGTTCGAGATAAGGATGCAGACTTTCCTTCACGTGGTGCTTTAGATATCACGAAGGCTAGAACTACATTCGGGTTCGATCCAAAGGTTGATGTCGAAGAAGGATTCGTTCGCTACTATGAGTGGTTGAGGGATTCTAGATACTATAACAAGTAATAAATAGTCCACTATGTGGACATTTAATAACGTTATCGTTGAATCATTACCAGAAGACTGTGTTGGCTTTGTTTATTTAATTACGAACAAAGCCAGCAGTCGTATGTACGTTGGGAAGAAGTTAGCCAAGTTTTCTAAGACAACCTATAAAATGGTTACTCAGAAAAATGGTGTGAAGAAGAAAAAGAAGATCAAGTCGAAGATCGACTCTGATTGGATGGACTACTATGGTTCAAGTATCGAGCTAAATAAAGACGTAGAGTCTCTCGGGAAGGAAAACTTCACTCGTGAGATTCTTTTCTTTTGTAAGTCCAAAGCTGAGTGCTCTTACATTGAGGCAAGAGAACAATTTTCAAGGAGAGTATTAGAATCAGACGACTACTACAATGGGCAGATTTCTGTCCGAGTCCATGGTTCTCATATCAAGAATAAATTATGACATATTTACTTTTCGCTATCGCATTAGGTTTATCCACAGTCGCCGAATGGTACGCCATTGTCGGTCTAATGGCTATCTTCGCATCAGCTCCAATTCCTATCGCAATTATGGGTGGTCTGCTAGGTGCAGCTAAACTTGTAATCGCATCTTGGTTATATCGTAACTGGAAAGAAATTCCAGTACTGATGAAAACCTACTTCACGATCTCTCTACTAATTTTGATGTTCTTAACTTCAATGGGTATCTTTGGATTCTTATCAAAGGCTCACTTGGATCAGGCTGTCCCATCTGGTGATGTTATGGCTAAGTTGAGTATCGTTGATGAGAAGATTAAAACTGAGAAGGATAATATTGATGCAAACCGTAAGGCTCTTAAACAGATGGACGAGGCTGTTGACCAAACAATGGCACGCACAGATAATGAAAACGGTGCCACTAAAGCAGCATCTCTGCGTAGATCGCAGCAGAAAGAACGTGGTCAATTGGCTTCGGAAATATCCAAATCACAGACTAACCTTGCTGCCTTACAAGAGCAGCGTGCGCCCATCGCTTCTGAGGTACGAAAGGTTGAGGCTGAAGTAGGTCCAATCAAGTACATTGCAGCTGTAATCTACGAAGGTACTCCAACCGATGACATCCTCGAAAAGGCAGTTCGATTCGTTACTATGATGATCGTTGCTGTGTTCGATCCACTGGCAGTTCTTCTATTGATCGCAGCTAACTGGAATATGAAGAGAAAAGATGCTAAAGTTCCAGAGCCTGAAGACGATTATCGATTACCAGACCCATACGTAGCTGATGTAGGTGAGCCACCAACGGCTGAAGAAAAGGTTGTATGGGAAGGTATTGATCATACACGTCTTTCATCAGATTCTGACGAAGAAGATGAGTTACCAGAACCTGCCAAATCGTTGATTGCAGCTGCTAAAGAAGCCGAAGAGAATATTGCTCTAATCAACAATGAGATGGTAGTTGACCCCGAAGATGAACTTGAACTAACTGTTGAAGAACCGTCTAAAGACTGGGAGCCTGCACTCTATGCTAAGAACTACCCTAAGAATACCGAAGAGAATGTCGGCTCTAGAGCACAATCATTCTTGAATAAGGTTAAGGGTGCTGCAGGCGTGGAAATCAAGACTATTGAATCCGAAGTAGAAGAGTTGCAACAACCAAAATCCTAAATATGTTGTAGCTTAGTTTACAACTTAAAGGCTTGCAATGCGCAAAAAAGATCACGGTTGTGGTCTTTTTGTCATGTCTATATCAATCGTTTCTGATTCGATAACACCACAACAAAACATTATTCCTATCACCGAGGGTGCGTGATATGGATCCACTAACACTTTTTATGTTGGCCAACTCCGCTGTCGCAGCGGTGAAGCAGGGGTGTAAGCTCTATAAAGACATCAAGAGTGCTGCTGGGGAAGTCAAAGATGTTCTCAAAGACCTTGACGAACAATTCCATAAATTACACCCACCTGAGAAACCTGCTACCGTAGAGCAGAAGAATCAATTCATCGAAGAAAAGAATAAAGTTCGTGAATTGAACAAGAAAGCCAACTCTGGCGAACACGATGGTATCTACCGTGAAATCGGTGAACATCTTGGTACTTACTACGATAACTTCTACAAGTGCTTGGCCATTATGGAAGAAGAAGAGCGTCGCGCCGAAACTGAAGTTTACACTGGCGATGCCTCTCTAGGTAAACGTGCCCTACAACGTGTTCTAATGCGTAAGCAATTAGAACAGATGTCTGTAGATCTACGTGAACTAATGGTCTACCAATCTCCACCTGAACTTGGAGCACTCTACACTGAAGTAGAGGCTATGATGAAACACATGGGTCAAACCCAACGTGTGCTTATCGCCAAACAGATGCGCGATCAAGAACGCACTGAAAAGAGAAGAAAACATAGAATGCAAAAGCTACGCGCTGAGATCGCTATCGGTATCGGTGGTCTGCTAGTAGCTATATTCATCGGGTCGCTATTCGTATATGTGATTGATGATAGAATTAAGAAGTACCCGCATCTAGGTACTGAGTGGATACCTAAGACAGAAGAGCAGCGAAGAATAGAAGCTGCTCCAAAGATATGGACAGGAAGATAAGATGTCTCTTAAAAAGAATTGGGATGATCTAATGGAATACAGTTTGGCTCTGGCTGCTGGTTTAGTAATGGTTATGGGAGCAGTTGGAGTATTATTCTGCGTAGGCTTGGCAGTTGTAGTATCAAAGGTGATGGATTTCATCAAGTAATAAATAAAAGAAAACATGAGGTAATAAATGGCAGAAGAAATCAAAAAGGCACCAACACGTAGCGAACGTGAAGCCGCAATCAAAGACAAAGCAGGTTTAGTAATCGTTGTTATGGCACTGTTCCTAGCATTGAACACTTACTACTCAAACTCATTCAGCGGTGCTGCAATGACTAACTTGATCGAAGCATCCGACACTTATGGTTTCTTCCAAGCTAAGTCTATTAAGCAAGCTATTGCTGAAGGTCAACTCGAAGAAGCCAAGAGTCCAGAACGTAAAGCTGCACTACAAAAGAAGATTGATCGTTATGAGTCTGATCCAAAGTCAATGGAAGGTAAGAAAGAACTTCTTGCAAAGGCTCAACATCTAAAGGAAATGCGCAACGAGGCTAAGTTACATAGCCCATGGTTGACTTTCTCTGGAATGCTATTCCAACTTGCAATCGTACTCTTGTCTGCTTCTATCATTGCAGTTGACATTCGTATGTACTGGGGATCTTGGGGTGTGGGTGCTCTTGCATTATTCCTAATGACGCAAGGTATGTGGCTCTGGTTACCACTGTAATACTTTAGTTTTCTCTAACCAGAATAACCCCTCTGCAAAGAGGGGTTTTCATTTATCCCTTGACAAAACACTTGACTTAGGGCATAATTCACTGTGTTAGGGTTCATTGAGGAATAAATATGAAACTGTTATTGATTCGTGGTCTTCCAGGTTCTGGTAAGTCCACTTTAGCTAAGAACTTGATCGGATGGTACTGGCATCTGGAAACAGACCAGTTCTGGGGAAAAGACTACGCATTCGATGTAGCGAAGCTGGGCGAAGCCCACAAGTGGTGTCAAGATGAAACACGCAAGCTGTTGACTCGTGGCTTCTCTCCTGTAGTGTCTAACACATTCACTACTAAGAAAGAGTTACAACCTTACTTTGACATTGCAAAAGAATTTGGTATAATTCCAACTGTTATTCTGTGTCAGAACTCATTCGGTTCTGTTCACAACGTTCCAGAGGAAACTCTGAAGCGTATGGCAGATCGTTTTGAATATGACATTGGAGAATTGTATGAATGAGACAGATGAGATTTTGCTTATCGGACAAGAAGAATGTGCCGAAGTAACCCAAGCGATTAGCAAGGTATTTCGTTTCGGTATGGACAGCGAACACAATGGTAAATCTAACAAGCAACACCTAGAAGAAGAACTTGGTGACTTGCTTTGTATGATTGAATTGATGATCGAGAGAGGTATCGTCGATGGACAGGCTGTTGCACAAGCTGGTGTAGCTAAGAAACAAAAACTTGCCAAGTGGTCCAACATCGGGAAATAAGATGACAGAAGATCGTCAAGCAGTAATGCTAAAGGTTATGGCTGGTGAACTACCTGCAACGGCAGTCACCATGGAAGAATTACAAGAAGTAGAAGAACTACTTTTTGAACTAATCGCAGACAGGGTAACACCGTTTGCAACTCACGAGACACTACAATGAAAGTTGCTTTGTAAAAAGTTATGGCGTATAATAAAAGTATGAAACCTAGAGATCTGGTCGCAAAAGACCTTCGAACTCCCAAGTACCGCATGCGTGTAGTTGAGAGCAAGGTTAAGTACACACGCAAAGCTAAACACAAGAAAGAGTCTTATGAAAGAGAGCAAAGTTCTTTACAAGGGTGAGTTGTTTCGTGCTGGTCTTATGACTAGCGTTGATGTGATCGAACACGACTATGATGTCATTGAGGTTACACTTCGAAAACAACTGCCTGATGATACTGGTGATTACATTCTAGACAACAAGTACCAGATGTTCTTCACTAACCGTGAATTTGAAGAGTTTTTTAAACCGTTTTTATATAATATGAAGGAAAGATTTGATGAGTGATATTAACCTTGATCCACTAAAAGAGGCAATTCTTGAAAAACTGCGCACTGACGAAGCAACCGTCAAATTCACAAAAGCCGATGGTACAGAGCGTACCATGCGATGCACCCTTGTCGAGTCTAAAATTCCACTCGACAAGCGACCAAAGTCAACAGAGGCGCAAAGTGCCAGCACTGTTGGATCCGCTGTTCGGGCATTCGATCTCGACAAAGGTGAATGGCGCTCTTTCCGTTTGATGTCAGTTATTTCTTTTTAAAAGGTGATTATTATGGGTAAAATTTTGATTTTGTTGATGGCCATTGCATTGGTCGTGTTGTTCCCCTTGGCTGTTATCTGGTCAGTGAACATGTTGTTCCCAGTTGCTGCAATTCCAGTGTCGTTTGATACTTGGTGTGCTGTGGTTGTGTTGGGTATGTTCTTCCGTGGTGAAGCTAAGTTTAAGGCTTAAACATGGAATATGAAATTGCATTCGCATTAGCGTTCGGTGCTCTTTGCGCTGCCATCTTTTGGGCTCATCGTCGTAGTGCTCGTCTTGAGAAAGAACGACACGATCGTGTGATGCGTGAGATTGAAGAAAACAACGAGCGTATTCGTCAAGCACGTGCTGACCGTCGATCGAAACTGGCTAACTGGGCTACAACCCCAACTCCAGTTTCTGCCACTAAGGTAAATGAGACTCTTGCTCATCGTCGTCGTTACTCTGACGATCGTACTATGATCTACAACGATGATAGTGGTGATATTCTTACTGCAATGATTCTTCAGAATGCTCTGAACAGTCCTTCTGATACTGTTTCTGGTTCTGTTCGTTGGGATAATGATACACCGACTATCACTCCAACTCCATCGTACTCTCCATCTTCTTACGAATCTTCTAGTTCGTCTAGCTCTTACTCTAGCTACTCATCTAGTGATTCTTCTTCGAGTTACAGTTCTTCTGACAGTGGCTCATCTTCTTCATCATGTGATTAAGGACATATATGATTTCATCCCCAGCAGACCGTAAAAAGTTTAAAGACGCTATCCAAGAGATTAGCAACTCAATGACTCGAAAAGAAGCCGAGTCTGATTTGATTCGAGAGATCGTGAAAGAACTCAATGCTGAGTTCCAACTCCCAAAGAAAATCATCAATAAGATTGCAAAGACTTACCACAAGCAGAACTTCACTCAGGAGTTGCAAGACCATGAGGACTTCGAGACGCTGTACGAGGAGGTCACTGGAGTCCAAAAAAGTGCTTGACACTTAACCCGAATTGCGGTATAATATATTATTAATTGGAGGCTAAGAACCTATGGCGACTACCGCAAAACGTGCAAAAGCACACGCAACCCTGCGTAAGACTATCGATGAACCAATGTTGGATCAGGACAACTATAATGTTTCCCTGACCAACGCCTTGGTTTGGTATCGTGATAACCTAGATGAGAAGAAGATTCGCAAATTCGCTTTGGAATACTTCGCAAAACTCGGCAAGAAGAAAGAAGTTCTTGCTATCAATAAAGCAGATGACTATGATGTTCGCCAACTTGGTGTGCTCTGTCGTCTCGTGTCAAACGAAAATGTACTTAGCGATGACCACATGAAGACCATTGACAATATGGTTAATCACATCATCCGCAAAGAAGCATTACCCCAAAAGATTAAAGAAGATAAAACAGTTGCTGTTCCAGTGGCAACAGTATCAATCCAAGACCGCATGGACGAAAAAGCCCATGAGTTGGCTGGTGAGATTGAAGGTGCCATCGATGAGTTCACAACAACAAAATCCTCTAAATTCTCTACAAAGAGTTACCTTGCTGCAAACCAAGTCGCAGCACCCATCGCAAAACGTATCGGTGATTTCTTCGCAGGACGTATTCCAGAAGTCAAAGAAGCACTTGATGGAGACGACAAGCAATTGGTTGAGGGTTACTCCAACTTCACAAAGCGAGAACTAAAGAAGTTCTTGACCTTCTTGGAAGAGATCGTCTCTGACTGCCAACAACAAGTTCAGACTGCTAAGGCTAATCGTGCTCCACGTAAACGTAAAGCAGTGTCTCCTACCAAGCTAGTGTCCAAGATGAAGTTCATGCGTGAGTTCCCAGAACTTAAACTGAAGTCTTGCAAGCCAGAAGACATTATCACCTCCACTGAATTGTGGGTGTATAACACCAAGTACCGTAAGGTCACTGTGTACAAGTCTGATGGTGGTACACTGTCAGTCAAGGGTACAACAATCCTTGGATTCGATATCAAAGAGTCCAAGACACTTATGCTCCGCAAGCCAGAAGAATTCTTCAAGGGTCTTGCGTTAGGTAAGCGTGCACTGAATGGTGCACTAAAGAAAATCACCACAAAGCCTACTGTGCCGAATGGTCGAGTTAACGAAGAATGTATTTTGCTTGGAGCATTTTAATGATACTAATTGATTACAGTCAGGTGGCGCTTAGCACCATCTTGACATTCCAACGAGAGTTGAAGGGTACTGAGTCTGAGGTTAAGAACCTTATTCGTCACGTAACTCTTTCAACGATCAAGTCATACAAAAAGAAGTATGGTAAAGAGTATGGAGAGATTGTAATCTGTTGCGATGGTCGTAAGTACTGGCGCAAAGAATACTTTGAATTCTACAAAGCCTCTCGTAAAAAGAACCGTGATGCTTCTGATCTAGATTGGAAACTCATCTTTGATACACTCACTGAGTTGCGTGAAGACATCGCCAAACATTTCCCATATCGAGTTATTCACGTTGATCGTGCTGAAGCCGATGATGTGATTGCTGTTATGACGAAGTGGGTTCAGACCAATCAGTTAGTCCAAGAAGGGCTTGTTGAAGAGTCTCAGAAGGTTCTGATTCTTTCTTCTGATAAAGACTTCAAACAACTGCAACTCTATCCGAACGTGAACCAGTGGTCACCGATGCTCAAGAAGTACATCAATGCCACTAAGAAAGAGATCCAAGAGTTTATGATCGAGCATATCGTTAAGGGTGATGCTGGTGATGGTATCCCTAACATCTTGTCCAAAGACGATGTATTTGTTATTGGTGAGCGTCAGAAGCCAGTCTCTGCCAAACGTCTTGCTGAGTTCATTGAACTTGGGTACGATGCTTGTCGTAATGACGATGAACGCCGTAACTGGAAACGTAACTCTGTCCTTGTAGCATTCGATAACATTCCACCAGATGTGGATGAAGAGATCGTTGTAACATATCTAAATAACAAACCGACAGGTGATAAAATGTCGATCATGAGCTACTTGATCACGCATAAATGTCGTCTGTTGTTAGATGATCTGGAAGATTTTTAAAACTTACTTCTGAAGTGTTTAAGTTCACCTGATAGATAGCGAGGGTCTTGTTTAGTTATTCTACACATGTTACCATCTCTATCCTTAGCTAGGAATGTTCCTTTAAGTGGACTTGGCACTTTCTGTTTGTATCTTGATCCCTTTGCTACACCTACAAGTTCACCTGATAGATAGCGAGGGTCGTTTTTACTAACTAGGAATTTGTTCCCACTAGAGTCTTTAACCGAAATCATACCTTTAGCGATTCCTACAAGTTCACCCGATAAGTATTTTGGGTCATCTTTACAAACGCTATATGTGATTCCATTAGAGTCTTTAACTGATATTTTACCTAGTCTTGCGTCGCTCATGAGTTTTATAGATTTCTTTGTGTGTGACCTACCATACATACCATTACAGTCGCCAAATAACTTTGGACCAATATTGGTGTATGGAAGTAATGGCTCTAGTTTAGAGTAGTCGGGAAACGTTGTTTTTAGAGATTCGAAGACTGGGTCTTCATTTGGTGTATAAGTATACATGCTGGCATAGTCCTTTTATGTTAGAATAGGTAGAGACGGCAATCTCGTGACCTACACCATTATTTAGTAATTTTAAAATTTGAGGACTTTTAATGAGAAAATACTTAACACAGATGCTTGCAGAGATCAACGATGATCCAAAGCAGATTGAAAAATATAGAGGTGACGCTGTACTGAAACTTGCTTTCGAGTACGCATTCGACCCGAAGAAGAAGATGATTCTTCCAGAAGGTACACCACCTTACAAGCCAGCTGCTGAACCGATGGGTATGACACCAACGAATCTCTTTAGTGAGATGCGTCGTCTATACGTCTTCTGTCGTGCTGACTTGAAACCATTGAAGCGTGAAGGCTTGTTCATCTCTCTGTTAGAAGGTGTACATCCTGAAGAAGCTGAAGTGTTAATTGCTATTAAAGACCAAGTGTTGCATAAGATGTTTAAGAAGATTACCCTTAAACTTGTAACTGAGGCTGGCTTCTTACCACAAGTTGAAAAGAAAAGTGCGACATCTTGAAGATGAAGACAGAGAGTTTCTTCTCTTTCTTTTAAGTCTTCACGAAGACGAATTCAAAATGATGCTGGACAGTATGAACCAAGATGATGCTATGCGAGTCTTGGTTATGATACAGTTGGCCAAGGATGAATTGTTCGACGATGAGATGGAAGAAGATGGAATGAAAGAAGCCAATGAAGTGCTTGACAGGATTATGAGATTATGAAACAAAAGTGGATAGAAGCATTTATGGACACAGCGGAGCGATTCGCCAAGTTGTCCAGTGCCAAGCGATTGCAGGTTGGTGCGGTAGTCGTAAAAGATGAACGCATCACTTCAATCGGCTACAATGGTACACCAGCAGGTTGGGATAACAACTGTGAGTTCGAGTACGTGAACCCTCAGACAAAGGTTGCAGAGATTGTGACCAAGAAAGAAGTTATCCATGCAGAAGCCAACGCCATCTCTAAGTTGGCAAAGTCTGCAGACTCTGGAGAAGGTGCTTCTATCTTTGTTACTCATGCTCCTTGTGTTGAGTGTGCCAAGCTAATCTATGGTGCTGGCATCAAGCATGTCTACTACCGCAACTCCTACCGCAATGAAGATGGGTTAAACTTTCTAGTGAAGTGTAACATCGAGACAGAAAAGTGTTGACTTGCAAATCTACTTGATGTATACTCTTATCTTCGGTTGGGATGCCCTCCCAAAAATAAATTCAAAATACTTGACAAAAAGTTCAATCTGAGCTAAAATTTTGTCTAAATAGATCTACAGGTGGTTAAAAACTGCTTGTCTTCAATCAACTTTTAGGATATAATTCTTTCTACTATGAGACTCTCTTGTTCCAATATGCATAAACAGCTACCGTTGAATAACGGATGGACAAGCACACGCCCATCATTTGTAGAAGGTTCTGGCTATGCGATTGAGGATACGAAGGGTTTTGGTAAGAAGAAGTAAGAGAACTTAGTCTCTTTACCAAAACCCTCGAAGATGTGAATCTCGAGGGTTTTTTGCTTTATAGTCTACCACGATGTGGGGTCTTTAAAGAAGGTGTTGACAGTAAAGCACTTGTGCTGTATAATCAATGCTTAGTTAGTGTGAAGAACGATGAAGAAAGAAACCCTACTGTTAGTAAGGTCTTTCAGAAAGTTGTTGACACTAACGCTGATGTGATGTAAGATTACGTCTTAGGTTGAGTTAGAAATTATTTTTGACTTGTCCTTAGAAACCCCACGAAAGTGAAGGTTACTAAAAATAGGTGTTGACTTTATATCTTAGCTGATGTATAATCAATACCTCGGATGCTCTGCTCTTTAGCGACATCTTTAGATCTTTAAAAATCTGTACCAGTTTTTATTGCGACTTAGGTTAGAAAGTCGGGGTAAGTGATTTGGCTAACGCCGATATCGACCGCCCTGTTAGTATTACCTAAGTCGTATGTTCCCGAGTGGTGTAATGGTAGCACAATTGACTTTGACTCAATTAGCATAGGTTCGATACCTGTCTCGGGTGCCAAACAGAAATATACTCAAAGGCAAGCGCAAGCCGATGTAGCGGATTACAGCCTTTGGTTTCAGAGGTAGGCAGGTTCGACTCCTGCGGAGTATTTTTCTGTTTGGTAAGTTTATTAACAAGGAGAGTAGCATGAAACGTTCAGGTAAACGTTAGTGTCACTCAAGATCCCGTATTGGTCTTGGGTTGGCACGTAAAATCAAAATAATTACGATCAACCCACCCTAGATGTTATTGGTAGCATACTAGACTCTTAATCTACGAGGACTGAGTTCGAATCTCAGAGGGTGGACCAATACGGGTTTATAGTTTAACGGCTAAAACATCTGGCTTTTAACCAGTAAGACTCTCGGTTCGAATCCGAGTAGACCCACCATATAAAAACATACTACTGTGTGTATTTGTGAATAATGAGTACATGAAGGTTTCGGGCGTGATACCTGCGGTTTGGTAGTGTGTTTTTATATGGTTTATGGAGTTGTTAGTTTAGTGGTAAAACCACGGGTTGTGATTCCGTTATCACGAGTTCGATTCTCGTACATCTCCCCAATTTGCCTGTGTAGCTCCAATGGTAGAGCAGTGGATTGAAAATCCATGTGTTAGTGGTTCGAGTCCACTCATAGGCACCAAAGTATTTCCTCTTGTAGCTCAATGGTAGAGCACTCGCTTGATAAGCGATAGACCTAAGGTTCGATTCCTTTCGAGAGGACCAAATTATGGCGCATTCATATAATGGCTATTATCGTGGATTGTCTATCCATAGACGGGAGTTCGATTCTCCCATGCGTCGCCAATTTTAGGATGAGTTCTGCAATTAACTAGAACACCAAACTCTTAATTTGACATGTTCGTCAAAATCATCCTGTTGTTTTTATTCCGAGAAACCCAAGCAAGGTGCAGGGGCTTGACTGTTAATCAATGGTTAGATGAGTTCGATTCTCATACTCGGAGCCAGAGCAAATAGTAATCTTGTTTTGATGCATGGTTACTCAATGTTTGTTAGTTTCAATGGGTGCTATAGAAACTAACACCAATTTGGGGACAGTAGTGGGCTACGGTTCTCCCTTGCAAGGAGGATGTCTAGAAGGATTCGATTTCCTCGGTCTCCACCAAATTACACACTGCTGAGGTGGTGTTAGAAGTTCTGCAGGATGACTAGCATAAGGCTACCCGCCTGATGTTTCAAATACTCTGGGGCGGCAGGTTTCGAGTCCTGCGTAGTGTGGTTTAATATAGAGTTTACATTCATCATCAATTTTCATACAGGTACTATGGAGTACGAGGGGCTTTGAAACGTTCGGTAGGTGCGAGGTTCGATTCCCGCACTTGTGTGAAAATTAATGATTATGGAGCTATCGTCTATCGGTTAGGACACTGGGTTTTCAACCCAGTAAGAGGGGTTCAACTCCCCTATCGAGTACCAATTATCTCTGTAAAGCGTTATCAGGTTGCGTACACCGTTTGGGGCGGTGTGGTGAAGGTTCGAATCCTTCTACGGAGACCAAGAATTAGTCGGAGTAATTAACCGAAAAGTAAACAGTAGACGATCCCGCCATCTCGGTCGTCTTTGCAGTGTATACTGCGTCAGGAAGCTCGCAGGGGTAACTTGAGAAATGCTGGGGTAAGAGTCCCAATTGATCGATGTGCACTAATTTATGCCTCTGTAGTTCAACGGATTAGAATACGGTGCTACGAACGCTGAGACGGGAGTTCGATTCTCTCCAGAGGTACCAGTTATGCGTGGTTAGTTTAATGGTAAAATCAGACGTTGCCAACGTTTAGTTAAGAGTTCGATTCTCTTACCCCGCACCAGTTTTAGGTTTCTTTCAGCAATTAAAATCTTTTTTGGAATAAAAGCAAAGCGAAACCTGTTGTATAATGGAGATATGGTCGAGTCTGGTTTATGGCACTTGTCTAGAAAACAAGCAACCCGAAAGGGTTCGTGGGTTCAAATCCTACTATCTCCGCCAAATATGGAAAGTAATGCAGCTGCGTTGGTGCGGCGACGAGCCTTGAAAACTCGGTTCTCAGAAATGGGATGGGGTTCGACTCCTCTGCTTTCCGCCAAAATTTAGGATGCGTCCAGCAATTTTCCAAATTCAACTTGTAATTGAAAAATAAGCATCCTGTTGTTTAACTTGAAATGGAGTTTGATATGCCAAGTGTATTTTTAACAAGTGATACGCACTTTGTTCACGCTGGTGTATGCAAATTCACTGAAGCTGACGGAGTTACGAAAATTCGACCATGGACTGATCCAGAAGAAATGGACGAAGCCATGGTCAAGATGTGGAATGAAACTGTCCGTCCAACGGATAAGGTTTACCACTTAGGTGACGTTGTCATTAATCGTAGAGCATTAAAGATTATGCATCGGTTAAACGGTGACAAGGTTTTGATTAAAGGTAATCACGACATCTTTAGATTAGAGGAATATACTCCATTCTTTAGAGACATTCGTGGTTCACATGTGATGAATGGTATGATTTTAACTCATATCCCAGTCCATGAAAGCAACTTGTATCGCTTCGGTACTAACATCCATGGTCATACTCATACAGCACGTGTGACAAAGATTGACCAGTATGGTGTTGAACGAATCGATCCTCGCTATCAATGTGTGTGCGTTGAACAAACAGACTTCAGACCCATCTTGTTTGAAGACGTAATCAAGCGCATTGAGAGAGAAGGTGGTACTGTCGGATTCAAAAACGGCAATGGACCAACGATGTAATGTGTTGCAACTAATCTCAGGGAGTCGTCGTTAGCCTGAGTTAAAATGACAAAAATCGTGGCCAACATTAGGAGAATGGAATGCCAAAAGCAAAAGAAACATTAGAAAAAGCGTATGGCTCCATTCCGAAAGAAGTGGGGTTCTATTTTGAGATCCCAGTTCGTGGATTAAAGTACTATTGGTTAAGACTAATACGACGTATAAGATAAGATGGAAGATGTGTTGCAAGGTGCGACAGGAGTTTGCTAAACTCTCGTTCAGAAATGGGCTGACAGGTTCGATTCCTGTATCTTCCGCCAGTTATGCGAGTATGGTGAAATAGGTAGACGCAACAGACTTAAAATCTGTCGGACGCAAGTCCATGTCGGTTCGATTCCGACTACTCGCACCAAGTTAAGCGCCTATAGTTCAGCTGGATAGAACAGCGGTCTTCTACACCGCATGTCGGGGGTTCGAATCCCTCTGGGCGCACCAAGTTTGGGTCAGTAGCTTAGTGTCCCAAAGCAGGGTACTCATAATGCCTTGATCGTGGGTTAGAATCCCACCTGACCCACCAATGCGGATATGATGGAATTGGTATACGTGCCTGCCTCAAAAGCAGGATTCTGCGAGTTCGAGTCTCGCTATCCGCACCAAATTTATGTCTGGGTGCCCGAGTGGTCCAAGGGAACTGATTGCAAACCAGTAAAGCCGTGAGTTCAAATCTCACCCCAGATTCCAGATAGTTGTTGACTTACAAGGTAAGTTGATGTATAATAGTTATATGCACGATTCGTCTATCGGTTTAGGACACCAGCCTTTCACGTTGGTAAGACGGGTTCGATTCCCGTATCGTGTACCAAGTTTTTGGATGTGTAGGAAAATTGGTAACCCCAGGAGACTGTAAATCTTCCGCCTTATGGCATTGCTGGTTCGAGTCCAGCGGCATCCACCAGAATCGAGCAACGTCAGTTGCTTGTCAATCCAGACAAAGGGTCTGGCGTGTTAATTCGGGTTGCTTGCTAGCAATCTTTTCGGTACTCACGATAGAAGTACGGCTAAAGTTCGTAATGCACAATATTCAAAATTACTAAATAGATGTAGGAGGAATAAATGTTCTACTATCTCTATGAAGTAAAAAACGATGTAAATGGTAAAATTTACGTCGTTGTTCATAAAACAACAGACATGAATGATGGCTATATGGGCTCTGGTTCTATTATCAAACGTGCCATCAAGAAATATGGAATTGATAATTTTACCAAAACAGTGTTAGAAACCTTTAACTCAGAAGAGGAAATGTTCCAAAGAGAAAAAGAGTTTGTAACCGATGAGTTCTTAATGCGTGAAGATGTCTACAATTTAAGGCGTGGTGGTCTGGGTGGTTTTGATCATATCAATAAACTCGGTATCAACACCAAAAATATATGGTCAGATGAAGTCTCTGAACGTAGAGCCAAGACTAGAAAAGAGAAAAAGTTTCAACAAGGTTGTAATAATACTCAGTTCGGTTCTATGTGGATAACTGATGGTTCTTCTAATAAGAAGATTCCAAAAGATTCAGAGATTCCATTTGGTTGGAGAAAGGGTGCCACATTGAGTGGACGCCCTAAGAAAGTTTAGGTCTCAAAGTGTTCATGGACGCACGTAGCACTGTCACTGCTAAAGAAGGGGATCGTTACCCCTTGAGACCGCCAAGTTTTGTAAGTGTAGATGTTGAGAAAGCAGGAACTCGAAATCCCTGCGAGTTGTCAGTGCGACAACCTTGTATCAACTATTACTACGTACCTCTAACCAGTCTGCAGCTTCAAAGAAAATACTGGTAAAATGATGGAAAATGAGCGAGGTTCCATTACTTACAAATTTAATTCGTATAAATACGATTATGCGTTTGAAGCTGTATGGTATAGCAGGAGCCTCTAAAACTCTGGATAGCAGGTTCGATTCCTGTCAGACGCACCACTTTTTATTGAAAGGAAAACAGATGAAAGATTTCCGTTTGTAGATTCGCCCTCCGTAAGTTTCTTCTTGGGCATTGAAAACAATTTTATAAAACACAAGGAGAAATTAAATGAGTATCGAATTAAAAATTAAAGCAAAACACCTCGCTCTTGAGCCACAAGTTATTCGTCACGAAGAAGCTAAACTTAAGAAGCAAATCAAGTATCATCGTTCAAGCGACGAAGTATCAGCCTTTACTCTGGCACGAAAGCTAGATGAGTTGATTACCCATCGTCGTTGGAATGTCCGTAACGAATCCCGAGCAACTACCTTGGCAAGAGCGTTTCTTGCAGGTAAAATGTACTCTTCTGTTGAGAAGAGAAGCAAAGCGAATGATATGATGTTCTTTATGTACATCCTACCTCGCATACATGTTATGGTGACAAAGTACGGTAAAGGTGACCAACGCAAGATGACACGTGATGACATCTGGCAATGGTCAAAGAAGTAAATTATTGCGGCGTGGAGAAATGGTATCTCATCAGTCTCATAAGCTGAAGATAGTAGGTTCGATTCCTACCGTTCGCAACCAAGTTTTAGGATAGTTACAGCACTCAAAAAGCTAACTATGGTTGTCTAGCGACAAAAGCTATCCTGTTGATTAAGACCGTTAGAATCGTTACAGCAATTAAAATAATCTTTCTGTAAAAAAGAGGGTCTGGGTTCGAGTCCCAGCGCAGAGTTGGTCTTCTGTGTGGTGTAATGGTAGCACGTAAAAAGCGATTCTGTTATTTGCCCTTGTAGTATATTGGTATTACAGTTGCCTTGTAAGCATCAAAAGAAGGTTCGATTCCTTACTGGGGCACCATATTGAAATACATTCATCATTGATAGTAGACTTCGAGCAACTTGGTTAATAGTTGAGTCTCACTATGAAGCAGCCTAACCAGCGCGATGAAAAGACCCCTGACGTCGAGAGTGTGTTTCAATATGGTGATGTAGTTCAGTTGGTAGAACACCTCCTTCATACGGAGATTGTCGGGAGTTCAAGTCTCTCCATCACCACCAAAGCCTCGCCCTTACACATGGCGTATAATGAGATAAGTAGTGTGTAACGAATTTTATGCCTCGTTAACTCAGCGGTAGAGTAGCTCCCTTACAAGGAGACGGTCGGCGGTTCAATCCCGTCACGAGGTACCAGTTTTAGGATGTTTCCCGCAAATATTTTTAACTTTAAGCCAAACAGCAGGTTCGGTTCGATTCCGACTAGTAGTGTAATGGTAGCACAGCCGTCAAAAGTAAAAAAGCATCCTGTTGATTTCTCGGGTTAGTTTAGTGGTAAAACTCGTGGTTTGGGACCATGGGTCGGAAGTTCGATTCTTCCACCCGAGACCAATATTGAGATACGTGTTTTCCTAAGTAATAGCATGTGCTACAAAAGGTAATAACATGAGAAATGACATAGAACCAAGAAAAGAAGAAATTCTTGGTTGGATTGCAGAAGATAGATCAAAAGCTGAGATAGCTAAACTTCTTTGTTGTCGGGTTGGTACTCTTCAAAATGCCCTCTCTAGGATGGGTATTGAGTATAACGGTAATAAAGGTAGTAGAGGTAGAAAATCAGACAAGAAATATAAATCTGCTGAGGTTTATATGACAGGAGATACCTATATCTCTAGTCATAGATTAAAATTAAAACTTATCAGAGACGGTGTTAAAGAACACCGTTGTGAAGTTTGTGGTACTACAGAATGGATGGGAAATCCTGTTCCAGTTGAATTGGATCATATTGATGGTAATCGCTACAATAATGATCTAAGTAATCTGAGAATTATTTGTCCAAACTGTCATGCACAAACTGATACATATTCTGGTAAGAATGTAGGTAAGTATGGGGATGTGATGTAATTGGTAGCCATGCGAGTCTTAGAAGCTCGTGCCTTGTGCGTGTCGGTTCGAGTCCGACTATCCCCACCAATTATTCTCCTATAGCTCAGTTGGTAGAGCGTTTGACTGTTAATCAAAATGTCCGTGGTTCGAGCCCACGTAGGGGAGCCAAGTTTAATGCTGCTTTAGCTCATTTGGTAGAGCAACGCTCTAGTAAGGCGTGGGTGGTCAGTTCGAATCCGACAAGCAGCACCAGTTAGGAGATTTTTATGAGTGACGGTGGTAAAGGCGACAAACGTCGTCCAGAAGATAAAGATCAATGGGACAACGGATACGATCGTATCTGGGGTAACAAAAAGAAAGTCGATGAGTCTGAAGACAAACCGACTAGAAATAATGAAGAGACCCAAGAAGTCTTGAAACTGAAAGATAACTAATGATTACTGTTGGTATCGGTAAGGCATATCATGACTGCAGTATTTGTGTTAATGTTGATGGTGTAGTTAAATATGCTAAATGGGAAAGACAAGTACAAGATAAACATGCTAAAGCCCCTGACTGGTGGTTTTGGCAAAAGCTATCTGATTGGAATATACCGTTCGACCAGATTGATTTAATTGTAGAAACCGATGGCGGTGGTGTATCAAACTTTCATAAGATAACAAGACTACCATATGGTGGTAATACATCAATTCGAAAGAATAAAAAACATTTTATACTTGATCATCATTTAGCTCATGTGTGGTCTATATCATCGTATAATAATGATAATGCTGTAGTCATTGATGGTAAAGGTTCTGGTGACCATACTGTTATGGTAAAGAATAATGATAACATAACAAGACTAAAGTGTAGTAATCCAGCGCATATTTTTGATAATATTGGTAAGATACTAAATCTTGGTTCTAAGCATACAGACTATGCTGGTAAAGTAATGGGGTTAATCCCATATGGAAAGCCAGTAAAAGAAGTTTTTGATTTACTAAAAAAAATTAGTTCGAATAATTTATCTGATTGCTTAAAATGCGTAAATATAGGTACGAATTCTCCTCCAGACGAGAAATCTTGTTTTGATGATGATTGGATTAAACGTCTAAACGCAATTTCAACTGTTAACGAAATTTGTTATGATTTTGTTAAGTTACAGTTTAGCTCTCTGGACAAATCTAAACCTGTTTATTATTCTGGCGGTGTCGCTTTGAATGTTGACTGGAATCGAAGACTACTAGATGATGGTTACAACTTAATAGTTGAACCTGCTTCTTATGATGGTGGATTGTCTATTGGTTGTATGAGATATGCATGCTACATGCTTAAAGTTGATCAGCCAGTGATTAAAGATTTTCCTTATATCCAAGATGATGAGGCTCCAGATTCCACTCCATCTATTTCAACGATTAAAAAAGTAGCTGAGATGCTCGCTAACGGTAAGATTGTAGGATGGTATCAGGGACATGGTGAACTTGGACCACGTGCTCTAGGTAATAGATCTATTCTAATGAATCCAACGATCAAAGATGGTAAGGATATTTTGAATAGTAAAGTCAAACGTAGAGAATGGTTTAGACCTTTCGGTGCCAGCGTTAAGAAAGATAAAGCAAGTAAGTATTTTGATTTGGATGAAAATCCATACATGCTATTTACTGCGAATGTTATTGATAAGAACTTACCTGCAATAACTCACGTTGATGGCACTTGTCGTCACCAGACAGTTACTGTAGAATCAAACAGATTGTTCTATTCTCTGTTAGATGAGTTTGAATCATTAACAGGATTGCCAGTATTGTTGAATACCTCGTTGAATCTAGGTGGTAAACCTATAGCTGGCAGAATACAAGATGCAATTGAATTGTTCAATACTACAGAGATGGATGCTCTTTGTGTTGGTGATACGTTGTATATAAAATAATGACTCGGTAGCTCCAATTGGCAGAGCAGGGGATTCCAAATCCTCGTGTTGGGGGTTCGAATCCCTCTCGGGTCGCCATTTATGCGGGTATAGTGTTTAACGGCTAGCACGTAAGTCTTCCAAACTCAAAGTTGGGGTTCGAATCCCCATACCCGCTCCAATTTTTTAATGAGGTGAAAAGAGGTGTAATATGCGTAAAATCGATATCGATGAAGTTAAAGCATTCATCGAGGCTCAAAGTCCAGAAACTAAAATCTACATTGGTGGAGATTCTGAACGATTTAATATTGGTAAAGACTGGTATGCAGATTACACACTCGCCGTAGTAGTACACATCGATGGTAAACATGGATGTAAGATCTTCGGTGAAGTACAACGCGAACGTGACTACGATCAAAAGAAGAATCGTCCACGTATGCGTTTAATGAATGAAGTTTACAAAGTAGCAGAATTGTACCAAAAGTTGCATGACGTTTTGGAAGATCGTGATGTTCAAATCCACTTGGACATCAACCCTAACGAAATGCATGGTAGCTCTTGTGTTATCAACGAAGCAACTGGCTACATTCGTGGTATGTGCAACGTAGTGCCAATGGTTAAACCAAATGCATTCGCTGCTTCTTACTGCGCTGATAGAATGAAACACATTCTGAGCAACCGTAAGGCTGCCTAAATAGATTACCAGCTAGACTGGAACAGGTGGAGACACCTTTCGTGCAGAGGAATCCCCTCTGCACTTTTTTTATAAAAAGAACAAAATACTTGTTGACTTACAACGTAAGTTGATGTATAATTTAGTCTGAATTGGGATGATTACAGCATTTTAAACAATACTGTGCTAAGAGTAGTTTCAACAGGAGGAAACGTCGTAAGGCGTCATAACTGAAACTAGGTTGGAAAGACTATTGCATGCTCTTATGCCTTGTGCCCCTATTAGGGGTCAGATAGTTACACCCGAATGTGTACCAAGTTGCCTGAACTTGTCAGGCTATACCAGCGAACTGGACGATTCTCGTGGGGCTAAGCCGAAAGGAGCACGATGGTTTAAGTAACCAAAATTATTTACCCGTTCATCCCGTTATTTTTGTTGACTTTATTCTAGGTGTGAAGTAGAATAGAGTTTCGTTAGGTTAGTTTCAGCAATCAACAGCGACTAATAATCGCATCGTTTGATGATGTCACCGAAAGGTTACATTATCTCTCATGTTAGCTAGATCATGAGAAAATAAAATCGGGCAAAGAACTAACCTGTTGTCCCTTAGGCGAATCCTCGCCTGTTACTTGAAAGAAAATATATGAACACTTTTGTTAATGCCGTTGTTAATCAAGAAGCCCGTACTGAAAATGGTATGCGTGCTCGTAAGTCCACTGCCAATGCTCTTGTAGACCTGTTCTTCAAAGCTGGCGCATCACGTGGCAAAAACATCACCAAAGAGTTCACTGCTGCTCTAGTAGAAGATCAAGACCTTGCCTTGCGCTTGGCTTTGTGGCTACGTGACGCACGTGGTGGTGCTGGTGAACGTGAATTGTTCCGTCAAATCATGGTTCAATTAGAAAACACTCGTCCAGATCTAGCTGCAAAGTTGCTGGCGAAAGTACCAGAAGTTGGTCGTTGGGATGACTTGTTCGTCTTCAAGACTCAACCTCTGAAGGCACAAGCCTACGCTATGCTTGGTGACGCTCTGCGTGCTAAGAATGGTTTGGCTGCAAAATGGACTCCACGTAAAGGTGAAGTCGCACGAGAAATTCGTGAGTTCTTCGGTATGTCACCTAAGTTCTACCGTAAGTCTTTGGTCGAAATGACTAAAGTGGTTGAACAAAGCATGTGTGCCAAGGAGTGGGATGAAATCAACTTCTCTCACGTTCCATCAGTGGCACACGCTCGTTATAAGAAGGCTTTTGGACGTAACACTTCAAAGTACGCTGAATACGTAACTGCTTTGGTTAAGGGTGATGACCCAAAAGTTAAGGTAAACGCTGGTGCAGTGTTCCCATACGATGTGTTGAAGGGTGTTATCGGTTCATACCGTAACAACTTCTCTGCAAACGAATTGGTGGTTGTGCAAAAGCAATGGGAATCTATGGAAAACTTCATCGGTGACGCTAACGTGTTGCCTTTGGTTGACGTTTCTGGCTCCATGTCTTGCCGCGCAGGTGGTTCTGATTCCAAGTCAGTGACTACTTGTATGGATGTTGCGATCTCTTTGGGATTGTACGTTGCCGACAAGAACAAGGGTAAGTTCAAGGATACATTCCTGACTTTCTCTGGCAATCCAGAACTTTTGCATCTGAAGGGTAACATCGTTGAGAAGTGTCAACAAATGTCATCTTCTAACTGGGGTATGAATACTAACTTGGTTAAGGCTATGGACAAGATCCTGTCTACTGCCAAGAACGGTAATGTTCCTCAAGAAGAAATGCCAGAAATGCTTCTGATCATGTCAGACATGCAATTCGATCAATGTGCTCGTTTCGACGACACTGCGATGAAGATGATGTCTCGCAAGTTCGAAGACGCAGGATACGAACTGCCAAAGATCGTGTTCTGGAATCTTAACGCTAAGGACAATGTTCCTGTTAAGTATGACACACGTGGTGTAGCTTTGGTATCTGGGTTCAGCCCAGCTATCATGGTAGCGGTTCTTGGTGGCGACACTGAGCAATTCACTCCACACAGCATCATGCTGAAGGCATTGATGAATCCACGTTACGATCTTTAATTAGATCGATCATCTCTTGGATCCAGTGGTCAGATTTTCGGATCCACCCTGATCCAAGTTTCAGTTGGTGAATTTTCGCCAACTGTCTAAGTTGTTCTACGATTGGTCTGTTTGACAATTCTAGATTCTTCTGTTTGGCTTTATTAACACACTCAGTGTTTTGCATATGGTAGGTATTAGAACCGTATTTTTTACGTTTTGTTTCAACCATACGCTTTGCAGTTTCTGATGTTAATCCAGTAGGAATGCCTAGTTTTCTTTTGGTTTCAGCTGCTCTGCGACCAGTACCAGGAAATCCAGGGTTTTTGAATCTTGTGTGTTTAACTCGTTCAACGGTTCGTTCTTCATCTGTTAGTTTGATGTGAACGTACTCGATACAGAATAACTTAGAGAGTTGGAGATTTTGTGAGTCGAATGACTCTTGGGTGTAAGTATAAATACTCATGCTGGCATAGTCCTTTTATGTTAGAGTGAGTAGAGACGGCAATCTCGTGACTCACACCTATTTATAATTCCTAGTCGCTTAGGGGCGGGCGCATTGACTGGTGTGCGTAATCACCAGTCACTATAATTCAGTATACTTTTAGTCAAATGCAGGCATAGCCAGTCGTGTCAAGACATTTTGAGTTTGGGAGTCATGACCCGAACAAGAGAAGTGTAATGGTTACAGGAGGTGACGACTTCTGGGAGTATATTGAATTATGGTATCTACCAGAAGGTACAAACGTGGAGTGCCTTGCGAAAGCTAAATGTATGTTGTTTCTAGAGCAAACTACAACAACTCTTTGGCAGTTGTCGGACTAAACTGCCACTATATAAAAACATATTGAGCTTGGGAGTCGTACTCCGAGTCGTTTCAGATAAAAATAGTCTAGGTTTGTTAGCATATCTAGAATAATTGGCAGTATGTTTCTATATGGTAAGTTGGTCTACCTAGGTACTAGGACGATCATGGTGCGATAAGCGAGAAACCTAGAATATCTCCACCAACTATCATAATAACTATAAGGAAAATATATGTCTGTAACTACTAAAACGGCATGGAATAAACTAGGATATGCCACAGATTCTAATATTCAATCTGTGAAGCAACCTTGGGTACAAAATGCAATTGCTGCTGGAAAAACAACTGTCGATTTCGTGCAGCTTGATTCTCTTTCAGCTTCTAAAGTTTGGATTGATCAAGCTGCCGCAGATGAATGGTCTGCGTTCATCACTGATCTTGCATCAAAAAATGGCTATACTGTAACAGTCACTACTATCTAATTAAATTATGAACACTGAAACAACTGAAGTTAAACATGCATCTTTTGCTGATAAGTGGCATGCAGAAAAACTTCTAAAACGTACTAAAAAGAAAGCACGTAAGCAACTCCAACAAAGAGGTTTCAGTAAAGGTGAAGCTACTAAGCTGGTCAAGCAATCTGTTAATCGTATTGCTGCACGACCAACTAATCGTGGCGCAGGACGTGGTGGTTGATGCTTAAACCAAAGTGTCATCCTTACTGGATCATTGATGGAGAAAAAGTTATCAATGAATCTCAGGTTAGCGCAGGACACACAGCAACAGGTTATCTTTTACCCTGTTGCTGGGCAAACTCAATCAATCCTGAACGACAGGACATCAGCAAGTTTGATTTACTAAATGAAGATCTGCAGATGAAGAAACATTCATCTCTCAAGACAATCTTTATGTCTCCGCAGTGGGTCAATCTACATAACACTCTAATTAACGATCCAGATAATGCACCAACAGTGTGTAAGCAGAAGTGTAATGAATCCTAAAGAGTTCGCGAGTTTCTATGCTGACTACATCAACAGTGTAGATAAATTCAACTTGGATATTACGTATAAGTGTCCACTAGAATGCCCATTCTGTGTCCGACAGCTAGAAGGTGGTAAGGAAAGAATCAAGGAGTCTGGTGAAATGACTATGACTGAATTGAAGATGGTCATTAGTAAAGCTAGACATATTAGCTTCTGTGGTCAAATTTCTGATCCAATTTACCATAGCAAGTTTGATCAGGTTATGAAACTTGTTTCGGAGAATCCACATAAGTCTTTCTCTATCAATACCAATGGTACAAGAAAGAAACCTGAGTGGTGGAAGAAAATGTACTCGCTATCACATAAGAATGTCAGTTGGATATTCGGACTTGACGGCGCTGACCAAGAAGCTGCAAACATCTATCGTGTCAATACTCGATTCGATGAAGTTCTTGAAGCAATGAAGTTGGGCGCGTCGATGGGTGTAGCTGTAGTCTGGCAGTTTATCGTATTCAAACACAATGAACATCAGATTGAACTTGCCAAGCAGATAGCCAAGGACAATGGAATCGACCTACAGATTCTAAAGTCAAATCGTTGGCACCTGATCGAGATTATGAAAGATAACGGGATTGAACCTCCATCTGATAAGTGGATCTCAAGAACTGCCAAAGAAGAAAAGATCTTCATTAACAGCTATGAATAAGTAATACTTTCGTTTTCCAAGAATAACCCTACCGAGTGTAGGGTTTTCTGCATTTAGTTGTTGACTTCTTGCAAGGTTACTGTATAATAGAGTTATCTGCTTAGGAGAACGAATGAAATACGTGCTGATTACAAAGACTGGTCGAGTAATGTGTTTCTATATAAAGTCGGTAGCTGAGTTGTATCTCACTATCAATGGTGGTGTAATCTGTTGTGAAGAAATCGAGGAAATGGTATGAAATATCGTGTGATTGTGAATGGAGTTTCGTTCTATTCAACAGCTACTGCCATCAAGCGTGGCGTGGGTGACTCTATCGCTGTGAATGCAGCTGTGCGTCTCTGTGCTGAGGAAATGGGTAACAGCCTTGGACTTGGTAAGACCTTCGTCTTCTACGACAACAAAATGAACAAGTCTTCATTCGAAGTACAACTATCAAAGGTAACAAAATGACTCGCTGGATCGAGAATGTAAGCAAGGACGCTGTGCGTAATGGCCATCACTTTGATGCTGGTCCAAATGCCATGCTGATCCAAATTGGAGATCCTGCATCTACGTTTCCTACACCGAAGTTCCCATTCAAAGTAGTGTCTCGCCACTTTGAGTTCCTCGATGCTGAGAACGATGGTACTTTCCCAGAGGAATGTCTCATCAGTGACGCAGACGCCCAAGAACTGGTTGACTTGCTCCAATACGCATTGGACAATTCTATGAACGTAGTGGTCCACTGTCACGCTGGAATCTGTCGCTCAGGTGCGGTTACTGAAGTGGCTACAATGATGGGCTTTACTGCCACTGAGCGCCTACGAATCCCGAACATGCTTGTCAAGCACAAGATGATGAAGGTTCTCGGCTTGACTTACGACTCTGAAGAGTCTACTCAAGTGGTCAATGGTATCGTAACAACTGGTGGCATCGTAGTGCCTGTAGGAGAGTGGGAATGAGAGACGTTCTTTGGTCGATGTTAATGGGCTTTATGATCGCAATTTGGTTGTTCAACAGCCCTTGGAGCAATAACACTAAGTACCGAGAAGCTGTGCAACAGTGCGAGAAAAGTCTCCCGAGAGACCAACATTGTAAAGTTATTGGAGTTCCAGAATGAAGTGGTACGATTACCTAAAGTCAACCAAAAGTATTAGTTCTGGAGAGGATCTGGCTGACTCTATTGCCCTTATTGTCGTCATGGGATTAGTCTGCTTGGTTGTCTTCTTATGATATTTGTTGTATAATAAAGTTACTGATTAGGAGAGAAGGTTATGAGAAAAGGTGAGATGCTCGACAAAATGCTTAACATCGCTGTTAATGCTCATCACGGTCAATTCGACAAGGGTGGAAATCCCTACATTCTCCATCCTTTGAAAGTGATGCACTACCTGAAGTCTGACGACGAAGAACTGATGTGCATGGCTCTTGGTCATGACGTGATTGAAGACACTGATGTGACTTACCAAGATCTACGTGATGCTGGCATCTCTGAGCGAGTAATCAAAGGTCTACAGTGCTTGACAAAGCAACGTGGCCAGACTTACGAAGAGTACAAGACTGGCGTGTTCTCCAACTACGACGCCATGCGTGTTAAGATGGCTGACTTGCGACACAATACCGATATCCGTCGGTTGAAGGGTGTGACTGAGAAGGATATCGCTCGAATCGCTAAGTACCAAACCTTCTACATGGAAATCAAGGCTCGTGTTGCCTCTTTTGAGAAAATTACTACTTGACTTGCAGATAGTTTTGGAGTAAGATATATAAACAAAGAGTCTGGTAGTCAGACTCTAGAATGAATTCTTAGGAGCTAAGAAAATGAAAAATGGAATTTTTATCGGACGTTTTCAACCCGTTCACACTGGTCATGTCCACGCACTGGGCATTGCCGCTTCTCAAGTAGATAAACTCTACATCCTCGTTGGTTCTGCGAATCAATGTCGATCAATCAAAAACCCTTGGACATTCCAAGAGCGTGTATCAATGTTACGTAGCAAACTGCGTAATGTCAACATCTCGAATTATGAGATTCTCCCACTAAACGACTATCGCTACTCTGACTCACAATGGATGTCGGACGTTCGTGCCACTGTTGAACACTATGACATGGGCGTTCCAACTCTGTTCGGTCACATGAAAGAAGGTAACAACTATCTGACATGGTTCCCTGACTGGCCATTCAAGAGTATTGAGTCACAGTACAACGTGAACGCTACGATGGTTCGCCAGCGTATGTTCGATCTGAAAGATCCAGACATGCCTGCAACTGTTCAAGCTGACTACGCATTCTACCAAAAAGAGAAAACAACTTTCGCCAACTATCCATTCCCAGAGACTTTGAACTTCAACTGCTCTGATGCGATTCTGGAATGCCAAGGACATGTGTTGCTTATCCAACGCAAGTTCGCACCAGGTGCTGGAGCATGGGCTCTTCCAGGTGGTTTTCGTAATCAACGTGAGACATTCCTCGATTGTGCCATTCGTGAATTGATCGAAGAAACCAATGTTAGAGTTCCAGAGAAAGTTCTCCGTGGCTCTATCGTGAAGACTGAATTGTTCGATGATCCAAGTCGTTCATTCGGTATTCCCCGAAACACTATGGCTGTGTATATGAGAATCAATCCAAATCCTGATTTCTCGTTGCCACGTGCCAATGGTGCCGACGATGCTGCTTTGTGTAAGTGGGTGCCACTCACTGATGCACTGAATACAATTCAGATGTATGACGACCACAAAGACATCTTGTCAAAAGTAACTGGTGTTGTTCCAATGCCAGCATTTTCAAAACTGTAAAGATTAGGAGCTAATCATGAAACTCGCAAAAAACATCCTCTTGAACACAGACAGCTACAAAGTTAGCATGTTCAAACAATATCCTGCTGGTACAACTGGCGTTTATTCTTATATCGAATCTCGTGGTGGTCAATACGATCGCACACTGATGTTCGGTCTTCAAGCGTTCATTAAGGAGTATTTACTTGACCCCATCACACAAGCCGACATTGATGTTGCAGATGAGATTCTTACAGCCCACGGCGAGCCATTTAATCGTGAGGGGTGGCAATACATCCTTGATACGCACAAAGGCTACTTGCCTCTGGTCATTCGTGCTGTACCTGAAGGTACTGTGGTGCCTGTCTCGAATGTACTGGCGACTGTCGAAAACACAGACCCAGAATGTTTCTGGCTGACAACTTATCTGGAAACTGCATTGCTCCGTGCCGTATGGTATGGTACAACTGTGGCAACCCAGTCTTATACTATCAAGCAAGTGATTGCTGAATACTTGGAGAAAACTGGTGACCCTGCTCTCATTGATTTTAAGTTGCACGATTTTGGTGCTCGTGGTGTATCTAGCCTTGAGTCTGCTGGAATTGGGGGTGCGGCTCACTTGGTCAACTTCATGGGCACTGATACTATTACTGGTTTGCTCTATGCTCGTGAGTATTATAACGCTGGTATCGCAGGGTTCTCAATTCCTGCAGCTGAGCACAGCACTGTAACATCTTGGGGTCGTGATGGTGAAGTAGATGCATACCGTAACATGCTGAAGCAATTCGGTCGTGAAGGTTCCATCCTCGCTGTTGTGTCTGATAGCTATGACGTGTTCAATGCTGCATCAAAACTGTGGGGTGAAGAACTGCGTGACGAAGTGATTGCTTCTGGTGCCACTGTTGTGATTCGTCCTGACTCTGGTGACCCTGTTGCTGTTAACCGTCAATTGATCGAGATTCTTGGTCAGAAGTTCGGTTACACAACCAACGCCAAAGGATTCAAAGTGTTGAACAATGTTCGCTTGATCCAAGGTGACGGTGTGAACGAATTGTCCATCCGTTCCATCCTTGGTGCCTTCATGGCAATGGGTTGGTCTGCTGATAACATTGCGTTCGGTATGGGTGGTGCATTGCTCCAGATCGTCAACCGAGATACACAACGATTCGCTATGAAGTGTTCGTCTATCCAGATCAATGGCGTGTGGCAGGACGTTGTAAAAGACCCTGTAACCGACTCTGGAAAGCGTTCTAAAGGCGGTCGAGTGACCCTCTGGACCAATTCTGGAGGTGAGTTCGCCTCTGGTGTTAAACCACCTGCTGGTTGGACTGATCGAGGCTTCGGAGGCTGGACAGAGGCTATGCAGACCGTGTTCCGTGATGGTCAGATCATCCGTGAATACGACTTCGCAGAGGTTCGAGCCAACGCTAAAAAGTAAACCTTAGGTATTACTTTAATGACCCCACTTCGTGTGGGGTTATTTCATTTAGTTGTTGACATCTTGCATAGTTACTGTATAATAACTACAGTTGATTAGGAAAGAAAGACCCAAATGTATAGCTTTAACCCTCTCGCCACTATCCCTGCTGACCATACTGGATTCGGTATCATCGTCGGTCTCTGCATCTTTATCACCCTCGTTGTGTTGATGAATGAAGCTGAGTTGTTCTTTCAGTGGTTCTTCGTGGCTACTGTGACTTGTGTCCTTGCTTATTTCGTTTCGTATAGCTGGACTGATCAGACACCAAAGACGTTCGTAAATGAGAAGGTGACTGCTACATTCGTCGGTTTCGAAGCTGAAGGCTACAAGGAAAGGTCTGGTAAGAGTTACGTTGACAAACACTTCACTTATGTAGTGTATAATGTAAATGGTAGTAATGTTCTGCTCCCTGCTACCACTGGTGTGACTTATCCACAAACTGCAATCTTGTACAAGAACTAAGGAGTTATCATGAGCCAAGGATATAATACTGCTGAGGAAGCCATCCAAGCTGGCATTGATGCTGGTGGTGTGGATGAGTTTGAAGGTCAAAACTGTATGGACTACGATGAAGATGTAGTCTGCGATGGTTGGGATGGAGTGGATCGTCGCTGCGACTGCGGTAATCGTCGTGTTAGCTGGGAAACTGGTCAGTACGATAATGGTAAGTTCTATGCTTACGGAGTGGCGTACTGATGACTCTCTCTAGTTTAATTTCACGGCAGAGTAATAAGTGCTATTACTGTAACTGCGAAATGAACCAGACTAATAAGTCTCCAAACCAAGCGACCATTGAGCACTTGGTTGATAAATGGTCTAGCCCGAAACATCGTAAGATTGAATGTTCGTCTAACCTAGTCGCTGCTTGTTATCAGTGTAACAATAGTCGTGGTGCCGTTCGCAACAGAATTGCCCGTGATTATTACAAGACACAAGCTGCCAAGAAGAGTATGAAACTCGCTGTGGCGTCTACATCAAGTAGACAATTGTATTCGTTGTTTGGTCCAGTACCACAAAATTTATTTGTTATGAAGGAAATTGAAAATGCGTAAACTTGCTACTATTCGTCGTATTGATGAACTGAACCCCATCGAAGGTGCAGATGCCATTGAGTGTGCTGTCATCGGTGGTTGGAAGGTAGTGGCTCAGAAGGGTCTCTACAATGTCGGTAACTTTGCTGTGTACTTTGAGATCGATTCTTGGATCCCGACTGAACTTGCTCCATTCCTGTCTAAAGGTAAAGAGCCACGTGAGTTCGAAGGTGTCAAGGGTGAACGTCTGCGCACTATCAAACTGCGTGGCCAACTGTCTCAAGGTCTGCTGATGCCACTTTCTGAAATCTATGATCATGTTGGTGGTCAGATTTTTGGAGAAATTTGCGCTGAAGAAGGTGCTGACCTGACTGAATTGCTTGGCATCAAGAAGTGGGAAAAGCCAATGAACGCCCAACTTGCTGGTGTGTGTAAAGGTAACTTTCCATCTCTGATTCCAAAGACTGATCAAGAGCGTTGCCAGAACCTGAAGAAAGAAATCGTTGCTGCCAATGAAGCTGGTCTGAAGTTCGAGGTGACTGAGAAGCTGGAAGGCTCTTCAATGACTGTGTACCAGATCAAAGGTGAATTTGGTGTCTGCTCTCGTAACATGGATCTGAAAGAAACCGAAGGTAACTCTTTCTGGGCTACTGCTCGCAAGGAAGGTATCCAAGAAAAGATGATGGCTGTTGATGAGTACTGGGACTTCGCTATCCAAGGTGAATTGATTGGACCAGGAATTCAAGGCAACATCTACAATCTGAAAGAATGTGAGTTCCGTGTGTTCGATGTATACAACATCCAAGCTGGTGAATACATGCTGCCACAGGCTCGTCGTCGTCTGATCGAACAGATGGGTCTGAAGCATGCGCCTGTTCTTGCAGCTTCTGCTGACATGTACGATACTCTTGGTCTAACCGACATCCCACAGATGCTGGCGTTTGCTGAAGGTAAGTCTACTCTTGCAGATGTTGAACGTGAAGGTGTTGTATTCAAGCAAGTCGATGGTGGCATGAGCATGAAAGCTATCTCTAACAAGTATCTGCTTGGTGAAAAATGATTGTCTTGCAGTGAATCTTGTAGTATAATTTTGGTATTGTTTTAAGGAAATTGAATGTCTCACTTTATTCGTAATGGTAATATGTACTCTGTCGTGTCAGAGGAAGCAATGGATCTGCAGCCAACGTTGCCTGTCGGTAATTACACCGTCAAACGCAACGAGATGACTGGTCAGTTCTTCTTGGAAATGGTGGACTCGTTCCCTCAAGTTCCAAAGTTGTATGGAAATACAACTCGACACGCAGATCGTATCTTGAATACATTCTTCGATCGCCCTAACTCTACTGGCATTATGCTGAATGGTGAGAAGGGTTCTGGCAAGACTCTGTTGGCCAAGACTCTGTCCATCGAAGCTGCAAAGCAAGGTGTTCCAACTATCATCATCAACGCTGCTTGGACTGGTGATGCCTTCAACAAGTTTATGCAGGATATCGAACAACCATGTATCATCTTGTTTGATGAGTTCGAGAAAGTTTATGATGCTTCTGAACAAGAAGCTGCTCTGACTCTGTTGGATGGCGTGTTCCCTTCTCGCAAATTGTTCATCTTGACTTGTAATGATAAGTGGCGTGTCAATGAGCACATGCGCAACCGTCCAGGTCGTATCTACTACATGATCGACTTTAAAGGTTTGGACTCTGACTTCATTCGTGAGTACTGCGATGAACGTTTGGACAACAAAGGCTACATCGATAAGATCGTGGAGATCGCTTCTTTGTTCGAACAATTCAACTTCGACATGCTGAAAGCATTGGTTGAAGAAATGAATCGCTACGGTGAAACACCACAAGATGCATTATCTATGCTGAACGCTAAACCAGAGTTCAACAACAATGGTGAGTTTGAATGCAAAGTGTTGGTTGATGGTGTTGAAGTCGATGCTCGCAAGAAGTGGTCTGGCAATCCATTGGTTGGTATCATCTACTGTGAATGGGATCCAGAACCAGAGAACGATGACGCTGAGTACAAGGATGTGACATTCACACCAAACAACATCATCAAAGTCGACGCAACAGAAGGTCGATTCGTCTACCAAGTGGACAACGCTGTTTGTATCTTGACTCGTGCCAAGAGCACTGGTTACAACTACTTGGCTCTGTGATCAGTTCCCCTTGTCTTGCAATAAGACTTGGGGTATAATTAACTTATCGAAACTTGGAAAATTATCATGAAGAAATTTCTCGCTGTCCTCGCTGTTAGTTTGATGTTGGTAGCCAACGTTGCCGACGCTAAAGGTGGAGGCTCATCTGGTGGTGGCGGACACGGTGGTGGCGGTGGTCATGCATCATCTTCTGCTGGCAGTCGTGGTGGCTTCTCGTCTTCTGCTGGTGTTGGATCTCGCCCATCTGCTCCAGTAGCTGCACCTCGCACGACTACCACAACTACAACTACTACCACTGCATCACGTAGTTCAACTGGTAACTATTACCACTACAACTCTCCATATATCGGCGGTGGCATGATGTACGGTGGTTGGGGTATGGGTTACGGCTACAATAACGGACTGTTGACTGGTATGATCATTGCGAATATGATGCACCCACACAACACAGTTATGTACGTTGGTCCAGGTCAATACAGTAACAACGCACTCTTGTATCCAGATGGTCGTGTTGTGAACCAACAAGGCTACCAAGTCGGTGTCTACCAAAATGGTCAGTTCACTGCAATGAATGGTGGTATGGTTGCACAACCTGTTCCTGCTGATGCTGGTGCCACACAAGTACAACCACAACCAGTTGTGATTCAATCTGGTCCATCTGCTGGTGACATTGTTGGTATGGTATTGCTTGGTTTCTTGGCAATTATTTTGTTTATTATCTTGATTGGAATTTTAGCATGAGCGCACTTCTTTTTATCGTCCTGATTCTGTTCTTTCTTATTATCACTGTTTCTATTATGAGGAGTTATGCCGTGGGTCCATGGGATTATGATGAGGAAGTTGTAACGACTACAACTACCACTACTACAACTACGACTGATGCACCAGCAACGACTGGTCTGAATATCAACGGTGTACCTATCGTTGGCATGCTGACTCGACAGTTCGATGGTTCTACTCCATTCGTTATCGATCCAGTGGACGGTGACAAGATGTACCTGAATACCAAAGACGACATCTATGAAGATGGTGCTGGTAAGTGGTGGGGTCTGCAGTAATTAAATGAGAGACAAGTTCTTTGTTCTTCACGTCACGTTACCTTCTGGCTTTGAGTTAAAGGTTCCGTGTCGTGGATACAATTTAAAATCGTGGAAAGCATTCGAGGATAGACTCGGTTCTAA
>Ga0228707_1000004_pt1 | contig 48765 bp, 63 predicted proteins | sample McNCre117_Aug_MT_FD_181472 | JGI IMG/M metagenome (GOLD analysis project Ga0228707, IMG submission 181472) | Metatranscriptome of freshwater microbial communities from McNutts Creek, Athens, Georgia, United States - 11-17_Aug_MT (Metagenome... | ecosystem: Environmental > Aquatic > Freshwater >...
AGCAGCTTTCTTACGACCTTCAGCAACGACGGATGCAACTGCTTTATCGAAGTCGGTAGTCGACTTGACGGCAGCTTGGTTGCCTTGGATAAGCTTCTCTTGCAAAGGCGTATTATCAACCTTTGTTTCCTTCATAACTTTGCTGACGGAATCGAGAAGACCTTTTGGTAGATTGAAGTGATTCATTGTTGTTTCCTGTTAATTGAAATGTTGTATTATTTATTGTTTCGGATTAAGGAAGTATGTTTTCACTTCTTCCGTAAGTGTTGCTGGTCGTTGCACCGATTCTTCGATGATAGCTTCTTGTGTTACTTGCTCTGCAACAGGAGCGGAATCCATACTAGAGCTCAACTGCCAGGCATGCTTCTTGTGTGCATCAAGACGTTCTTCGATGTAATTGATCAAGCCGAATGCCTTTTGTGATTCGGCAACAGAGTGTGCCTCCATCAAGCAATCGATAACCAATTGATTGTCATAGTACAACGTTGAAATCATTTGATCGGCTGAAAGTATAGCAGAAGGAGCATCCGATACACGAGAAATGTCTCTAATCGCCATCAGTCCTGCTACTGGATTGCCACCCAACGCGCGAATTTCCTCAGCAGTACGGTCGACCGATCCATACACTTCGTCATAGAAGTCACCAAAGAAGTCGTGGTACATTGCAAACATGCGGCCACGTACATTCCAGTGGAACCCATGCGATTTCAAATACAACGCAAACGCAGTTGCATGCAGCTCATTCATTTTTTTGATAAGTTCTTCCATTATTTTACTTTCTTAACTAATGATGTAATTGATTCGATTAGGTGCGGGCTCGTTGTGTCTCTCGTGCCTCTCGATTCGACAACCTTGCGGACATACTCTGTTGTTTTGCGACGAATCACATCAGCACGCTTTCTCTTTTTCACGACCTCAGGATCGTCATTTGTGTCCTTGATATGAGCGGCGTGTTGTGATGCTGGCTGGACGGGCGCAATACTATTTGGCTCTACTTTTTCAATATTGCGAGCAGTATGCATCCCTCTTGCTAGGATATCTTTGATTGTCGGTTTCTTTTGTTCGTGTAGATCTAGGTCTTCTTTGAATGCCTTGCCGCCGTTAATATACGAATTCAATCTATCGAACGCATATTGGCTTGGCGTCTTGCCTGGTGCAGTGTCGGCATTTTTGAATGCTGTCTTCCCGCGACTGAACACTGCAAGCAGCGTTTCGTAATTGAAGCCAGATGCTTGTGCCTTTTCCATAATCGCTTTTGTTTCCTTTTCAGTCAACATATCGTGAGCGAGTTGTTGGAATGATGATACTACCAGTGTGGATGTTTTGTAACTCTTGCCAGCCGTTGCAGCTTGCAATCTGCGCATCTCATCGCCCTTGATTCTTGGAGCGATCTTCAACGCAATCTTCTTAATGGCGCCCTTTTTACGATCGACCATCTTATCGATGGCAATCTTTTGTGATACAGTTAGATTGCTGTAGTTCTTGCCAGCCTGGCCAGCTAAACGTGCGCGGAGGATGTTTTTCGCTCTTTTCATAGAACGACGGGAAAGTGCTGGAGCTTTCGCTAGACGGCGACGTGCAAGTTCGCGAGCGCGGGAAAGACGCGACTTATTCTTACGTGCCGAAACAGCACGATGCATGCGAGTTGTCATGTTGACAACTTTTTCGTTTATTCTTTTATCTTCTGGGTTGACGACAACGGTGTCAGCAGGGGTTCCGAGCAGCGTGGTGCCGGCCTTTTGCTTGGTCGTCTTAGACGCAGGGGCAGCCTTTTGCTTCCCTGGTGGGATTTTCTCTTTTTTCATTTGATTCCTGTTCAGGTTTGCCGTAGCCTGTTACTGATAGTAATCTATTTATAATACTCAATATTCGTCAGAAAGCGGATCGCCGCTACCGTGAATGACGTCCGTAAAAAACATATGTGCTTCTACTTCATCGCGAAAATACCTAATAATACACTGAAATGTAACTACATTGTATAGAATTATGCATATAGTCACGTTATTAAGTACATTTGATTGCACTATCCAATCCTTCATATGGACTGGCTCAAGTGATACTAACCTAAACGTCTTACGCGTCGCGTTCTTTTTGGGTGATTGGGAATTTGAGGCCATATGCTTCACAAAAACGTATATAGAGGCCGCGCTCACGACCATGTGCTTCGATTTCCCATGGAGAATCCCAGTAATCCACTGAATTGGATATTCTGGCACCTTTCCAGGTGTTCATCTTTTCGTCGATTTCGCCGAGTGCATATTGTTTGAGATGTACACATTCATGTGCAAGCGTCATCAGCTTATATCTCATCGATGGATTGTTTTGGACATCGATTTCAAACTCACGAGCGCGTTTCTTGGTGTTATATCCAGTAACCATGCAGTATCCGTCTGCATCATCATCCAGCTTTTTGCTGAAAGCTAGGTCTATAACTAGAGATTTAGTAATCCTATGAGGAAGGAGTTTGCAAAGGTAAAACGTCATTGCGTCTTCTATGATAACACGCTCGCGTTTGGATTTGATTCCTGTTATTTCGAGATCCATTTTAGGCTTCCTACATCTTCTCATACGTACCTATCAGTGAGTTGCTGAACTACCCACTTCTATGTATCTCATCCAGGATCTCTTCCAAATCACTCCAAACTTGGGCAGGCAGCGTTATTGCATAGCTAATGAATTCTATTAGTAAAACTGCCACCTTTATGGGGAAAATCACCACCCAAGCGCCTAAAATAGTGAGAAATCTCAATTGAAGCCTTTAAATTTGTCTTTATCGAATTTACGCTCTTGTCCGACTCTCTTGCCAGAATCAGTGCTATCGAACGCAGGACCACTATCAACAATATCTGATTGAGCATGCTGCTCAACGTCGTATAGCTTCATTTTTGCGCGATCCACACCAACGATGAATTTACGATAGTTTCCAGGATCTGCATAACGATTCTTCAGCTGCTTAATCAGAATCTGATTCAGCTCGGCCAATTCCTCAGTAGAGATCAGAGCAATCATAAAGTCGGCGGTTGCTGGGAGTCCGAACGATTCGCTTGTATCTTCGAGGCCAACATCTGAACTTGAATATCCAGAACGAGTAGTTTGAGTCGCGGACCAAATCGGTACATCGAACTCGACCGCCAAACCACGTAGCTCCTCCGCAATTGCTTTAATGTAAGTATACGAGTTGACGTTCGCGCCATGTTTGATCCTAGAAGAAGCACAGATATTTAAGTAATCAATGTAAATGATGTCAGGCTTAAAGTTGCGCTTCAGTTTCAGTTCGTTCAACAGGTGGCGGAAGTTTGCTGATCCGGCAGAAGACGTTGGGTACTCTTTTACGATCAGTTTACCCTTGGTCGTCTGTCTCACACGCTCCATCTTCTTTTCATAGATGTCGCGTGGCATAATCTCTAACTCATCTAACGCTGTATTTAGTAAGTTAGCATCAATACGTTCAGCAATCCGTTCCTCTGCCATTTCCATTGTAATGTAGAGAACGTTGAGACCCTTAGTTAGGTTGGCAGCAGCCATATGACACATCGCCAATGACTTACCAACACCAGTACCAGCAAGGATGATGTTCAGCGTCTTATTTGGAACACCACCTTTCGTTACACGATTCAAAAAGTCAATGTCGAACGCAACGCGCTTTTCCTTCTTGTGGTAAAAGTCATAGCGTGACTCGGCATCTTCCAAAAAGTCATGGCCGATATGGGAGTCGAAAGATATAGCTAGAGCTTCTGAAAGGATCTGCGGAATAGATCCCTTGGCTTCATTGCTCTTTCCATCAATGATACTGATACTTTTGAAGATAGCGTTATAGATTGCCTTGTCTTGGCAAAACTTTTCTGTCTCATCGATCAGCCACTGCAAATCTACTTTGCTGTCTTCGATCGCTGCGATCTGGTCTTTCAGCTTGGCACATTCATCATCATTCAAAGATGGTTGGTTATCAGCCTCAATGATGAGTGCAGCCTTCGATGGTAGCTGGTTGTATTTCGAGACGAACTGCTCGATGATCGAGTATAAGACCTTGTCTAATCGGTTCTTAAAGTAATCGGTCTTGATGAAGGGCAGGGCTTTTCTTGCGAATTGTTCATTACCAATTAGGTTGGAGAAAATCACCTGTTCAATCATAATATCCTATTGTTATGTAACTTTTGGTTTGTTCAGTAGAAAGCACTTCAACTCATCCATCTGCCTAGGGGACAAGTTGAAGTTGTTTGACACACTCTGCTCCGCCACTTGCTTGGCTTTGCGTTTCTTCATCTTAGCTTGTGTTTCTTTATCCAATAATACGGCGGTATTAGAGTGTGCCATGTTGGTTTAGTCTTCCATCAGTTCTTTGAGTTCTTCTTCAATGCTGTCTTCGGTCGACATGATCGGCCCTGCAGCAACTTGGTATGTCTTCTTGACCCAGTCTTGGAATCCCTTAGACGTCAGTACAGGTACCCAGAAGTCCTTAGTGTCTGTATCCTTGATGCGGTATTTCTTCTCTTCGACGACTCCGTCATCATCAACGCGACTATACCAACCATTGGATGGTTTGACAACGTGACCAGACTCAAGAGCCATGTCTAGCAAACCAGACCAGGTAGAGATACCACCTTCGAACGTAACGCTAACAGGGATCTTCGACTTCTCACGGACGTGACGAGATTTCTCAACGTTAATGATGAAGTTGTATCCAATGATCTCGGTACCTTCTTTTTCTTGCTGACGACCCAAGATGAAAATGTTATCAGCAGAGTAGTATGAACCTGTGCCGCCACCAACGATGTCTTTTGGATAGAGACCAATCTCTTTGTATGTGTGGTTGACGACAACCATTGGGATATCCTTCAATGTCAAGTGAGGTGTTACCATACGGAACAGCGACTTCACTTGTTTTGCTCGAGACATATCTGCAACAGACTTGCCATCCAATGCATCCTCAACTTCTTTCTTAGAAGCCAAGTTGCCGATTGAGTCGATTACAATGATAACGCGCTCGTTGCGCTCAATACCATTCAACTGTTGCATCACATCAAACTTCAACTGTTCGATGTCGGTGATTGGTGTATGGACAACACGTTCGGTGTCGATGCCAAAAGAATCAAAGTATGCTTGTGGTGTTCCAAATTCAGAGTCGTAGAACAGCATGACAGATTCTGGGTATTTGTCGAGATAAGACTTGGCCATCAACAAACTGAAAGCTGTCTTAAAGTGCTTGGACGGACCTGCCCACATTGTAAGGCCAGGAGTCAATCCACCATCCAGGCGTCCACTCAAAGCAACGTTGATTGCTGGGATCGCTGTGGGGATCATGTCCTTCTTAGTGAAGAACTTCGATTTATTAAGTATGTCGGTGTCTTTGATCGTTGTATTTTTACGGATTTTATCGATTAAACTCATTGTATTTCCTTTGTATTAACGTTTGTATCTGTATCCAAAATTCTAGTCAGCGCTCGGTCTATAAGCCAAGACGATCCAGTCCATAATATAATATTCACAGTGGCAGCTGCTACAGTAACAGATGCCACAGCCATGCCTCTTGCGAGCAGTGATGTCAGTTGTAAAATAATATAAAGCACCAATGCAATTGGCAAACCAAAAACTAATCTCATAATATATCCTTCTACTATACCCGCTCGCTGGGGGTAAGTCAACTCATAAAAACTTTTCGAGCGTCGACGGCTCGTAGTGCGGTTCTCTTTCGAGCTTCAACCGTTCCACTACTTCATGTAATGTTAGGTGCCCATCTGCAACAGCATACAGCGATGTTATAATGCTTGAGATGTCGAGGTATCGACAATCTCTACACTCCTTCATCGGCACGCCCATTATCATTTGGATGACGGAATATACATGAGCAATTCCGTTGCGTCCATTAGGATGACTGGCCAAAGGGGGAAGCTTGGGTTGTATGTATATCCCTGCTGCTACCACCTCACGGTTAAGTGATGCTAACTTCTCTGGCGACATTACATTTTCAAGATAGAAGACTTATCAATCTCAACGACATTGGGACTTTGCTTACGGCGGTTCTCGTGGACCTTTTTCATTCTCTGAGCACGCGCCGCTGTTCTTAGCCAGTCCGGCAGTTTAGTCTTTGACGACTTTTGTTGTGGGACTACTGTGGGTGCAGTAAGTGAATGGTTGGCAGCAACTAATAGAATGATTGCTAGTGGATCGAATACAGCAACAATCATAACGATCACCCATCGCACAGCCTTGTCGACGATCGCTGGATCTGCACTACCGTAGAACAACTCTGCAACATATTTTATTGGGCCAACTTCGATATCGACCTTGCGAGCCTCAGCGCGAAGTGGTGCTGACTCTTCCATGACCTTACTAATAGTTGTCTGTTCGGTTTGGATTTCCAATAGGAGCCTAGCTCGGTCTTTGGCCTGCGCACGACGTACTGCCACTGCTTTATCGGCACCCTTTTCATCTGTCGATCTGACCATAATCTGATCGACCGCTTCATCAAGCTGTTTAAGAGCCTTGCGGTTTGCATCTATGTTATCCTTTGCTGTCTTGATCTTCTCATCATATATGCTAATTTTAGCAGACACATCGCCACTCGGGATCGCCTGATCCAAGTGCGCCTTACTCAAGAAACCAAATATACCCATCGATGTGATTGCCATTAGAACGACGATAGCGGCAACGAGGTAGTACTTGATGATTGCAGGTGCAGTATTCCAGTTGCGGTATACCCAAGACGTAGCAACGACCTTAGCTAGTTCTAGCGTCGAAGCCATCACCATCACGGGGATAGCAGCAGCAGCAAACAATACAACTAGACCCGCAATCGAGTAGTATGCTGCAACAGCAGATAGCGCAAGCGCTACCAGCAGCATGATGTAATTCAACATATCACTTTTCCATTAACGAATTTACGTTTGCAATGAACTCCGTCATCTTCTTTTGACGATCTGGCCATAGAATGTATGGCTTATCAGAGTCCTTTGCAAGGTTCTTCAGCAGAGGCATAACCATCTTATACAATGCATTGAGTTTTTCTTCATACGTACGAGACACTTCTTCATGCTGCGCAGCTTGTTGCTGCAAGGCTTGTTGAAGCTGAGTCTCTTTTGCTTTCAGCTCTGTTTCCGATACTGCAGTGAATCCGAAATCGAAATCACCCAAGTTTGTAGTAGCCATTTGTGTCCTCAGAAAAAGTCTTCAATTGTATTTCGTTTACCCTCAATACTCCAACCGATAGCATCCGTGATTGTCTTAATTGGTTCAACGAATGATTTGTCGAATTGTACCTCTCGGTCAATGTATTGTTCGAGATTGAGTTCAGCAGGAATTGATCCTGGTGCGCCAATAACTGTAGCAGTCGTTGGGTTCGGTTGACGGAGGTGGCAGAATTTAATTTTCTCTCCCTCACCTATGGGCTGGTATTTATTTGTCAGCCCGCGCACTCTTAGGATGTGGTTGTATATCAGAGCACCCTTCACATGGATAGGTGTAGATTTGCGGTAGATTGTTGTGCTATCGATGTACTTTGACAATCCACGAACGGAACGCGGGAATGCAATCTCCTCGAATGGAAGTGTCTGATACTGCTCTTTGAAATTCTGCACGAAGTTGACTAGCTCATCTTCCTTACCGTTCATAATGATCTTCAACGCATCTTTAATGTTGTCACGACAAGCAGATGGCGTCGATGAACGCACAGCTTCAATGCCAGACAACTTCAACTTAGGTTCTGCATACTGCACGCCTTCGTTGTTGTACACGTTCAAGATGTAGCGCTTCTTCGCAGTCCAAATTCCTTTGTTTGCAATGGCTTCTCGCTTCATCTTCATCTTCTGATCATAAGCGTTCACATAGTCAGCGAGCTTCTGGTACGTCTTATCAATGTATGGTTCGAAAATCTTTTCGCAAGCATTATCTAGGAATTGAACAATCTCTTCAGTCGTCTTTCCTTGGCATGTTTGATCGACCAACTTACCGAGCTTCAAGTACATTGAGTCCGTATCACATGCAATTACATAATCCACACCAGTCGTGTTCAACGTCTTATTCAAGTATTGGTTGATGTGACGTTCCATCCAGCGAATAGACAGCTGGCCAGACTTCGTAATCGATTCAGCAAGGTCAATGTCAAACCAACGGAAGTATACGTTCGAAAGAGCACCATAAGCTGAGTTCAACTGAATCTTCTTAGCAAGCTGCATATTGTGGCAGCGTGCAATTTCCTTCTCGAGCTCGTATGTTGGTGTCTTTTCATACTGTTGCTTAGCTGCCAACATTTGCTTCTTGAACAACACACGGTCGTTGTACATCTTCAACATCAGCGCTGGTAAGAATCCTTGACGATCACGATCAAACATACAACCCGACGCAGCAACTGCTACGTTTTGTTGAATCATATATTCGTGGTGCTCGTCTAGCGCCCCATCGAGAATAGAATCGATCGACAACCCTTGTAGCTGGCCAACATACGTCTCTGGTGAAATGTTGTACTGCATGATCAAGTGAGGATACAAACTGTTCAAGTCGAACGACACAGTCCAATCGTGCATACCAACTTGTGGATCCTTCACATATGCACCAACGATCTGACCGTCCTTCTCTTGGCGGTTGGTCATTGGAATTGCAATTCCTTGCGACAGCAAGTAGTTGTGAATAATGATGTCCCACATACGCACAGATGTAAACGCATCGACGAAGTTGACGTGACCGTCATAGGCAATAGCAAAAATCTGCTCGAGGAATTTCAGCTTATCTTCTAGCTTATCAACCAAGATAACGTCGTGGATGTTATAGTCGATGTACTTCTCAAAGTCCTTCTCATAGAACTCATGCATCGATTCATACTCAGAGTAATCCAGTTTACGCTCACCCAGTTCGATGAATGCAATGTGGTCGAGTTTGAATGATTCTTGTTGTGAGAATGAGAACTTCTTATATGCTTGCAAGTAGTCGATGATGCTGACGCCAACAGGAATATAGCATGTGTACGTGCGTCCCATAATATCAAGTTGGCGTTCTTCTAATATGCCCCATGGTGACAACCTCTTTGCAGACTTGTCTCCGAGCTGACGACGGATGCGGTTGACGAGGTATGGGATATCGAAGAATTCTACGTTCCAGCCAGTGACTACGTCTGGCGCGAATTCAGTCGATTGCCAGATCGTCAAGAACTTCTCGAGCAAATCTTCTTCACTCTTACAATGGAAGTATCTAACACCTTCTAGTTTGGGCGTATAGGGTCTTAGCCCGAGTACGAGCGACTGCCCGTTCTTACGAACAGTGATAGCTGTAATCGATTGGTTTGCCGTTTCGATGTCTGGAAAACCTCCTTGAGTGGAGGTCTCAATATCGAGCGTGACGACTGAGATCACCTTTGGATCATAGTCAATCGTCCCGTTGTAGTTGTCGTTGATGAATGCGTATTGAAAGTTAGTCAGGCCATAGATCTGCTTATTTGATATCTCACGATATTCTTTCACATAGTCACGCGCATCTCGCATTGAATCAAAATCACGTTTGTAGAGAGGCTCGCCACGCAATGTGCGATATGGGGTCTCTACACCCCTTTCTCGATATACTTTATTTGGTTCAAATAGATATGGTTGATATGCTATAGATCTTTGTACACGCTGACCGTTCTCATACCCTCTCAACAGAATTTCATTGCGGTATAAGTGTACGTTCGTGTAAAATTTCATTTAGTCTTCCGGTTTGTAGCCTTCTTCAGTGAAAAAGGCTTTCATTTTTTGTTCGTCTGTCCATTTGCCATAGACGTAGTCGTTGTCTATGTCGCACTGGATTAGTGCTGCTTTCTCAGTCATAACACGATGAGAAATAATAGTCTCACCCAAGTGCTGCTGTGAGAATTCTTTTGCTTCGTTTAAGGTAACGGTATCTAGTGCCCACGTATCTCTGCCCTTTGGCACTTGGACCATATAACGCATGCGGAATTGGCTAACGGTCTCAACTAATACCCACTCTTTTTCCATAACGAGCTCCAATAATAAAAAAGTCCTGACGTATTATAATGAGTAATATACGTCAGGACAACAATCAAACGTCTAGGAACTTGAGTTCGAATCGATCCGCTCGATCTTCATATGCAATGTACCCACGAGGATTGCATACTACTCGAGTTGTTCCAACTAGGTAGTCGTATACATCATGGGTGTGTCCATGTGTCCATACTTTGATTTGTGGATGGTCCAGGATGAATTCCGATAGGTCAGAGCTGTATGCACCATTGACAACTACGTCCTTTTCATATTGTGGTTTCGTTGACATCTTGCACGGAGCGTGATGTCCGACTATCACAAACTTGCTGAAAGGGTTCGTCGCGATGGTAGTGCGAATGAACTCCAACATCTTCTTGTGGTCTTCCACTGACTTTTCGGGTGAAAATTTGGCAGGGCGTGTCTTGAATTCAACGTACACACGATCTTCTGGTGGAAGTGCAACCCACTCCTCATCAGTCATACCAACACTCTTCATCTTATCATGGTAAACCTTATAGTGAACTACTTCACTACTGTCTTCAATGATCTTGTAGTCGTTCATGTACCCTTTGATTGCAAACAAAGTGTTTGGATCTTCTTTGTTCATGTCGGTCCACAACGTACCGCCGATGAAAATAGTATCACCAATAGCACGAACCTCTTTATCCAAGACATGGACGTTCTTCAGGTACGCGAGACGTTCTTTAAGGTTCGGAAGCGACTTGGCATAGTCGCCATGATAGTGTTCGTGGTTGCCAGCAATGTAAATCACATGCGGGAATCGAGCGCTACATTCCTGAAAGAATGTATGGAACATAGCACTACGTGTATGTGGCACTAGTCCATGTGGATCGTGATCCAGCAATTCCTTAGCGAGACAAATGTCGCCAGATAGAATCAAGACCTCTGCACCTTCGGTGTTGTCCAACGAAATTGGACCAAACTCCAAATGGAGGTCAGAGCAAACTGCGATTTTCATAATTAGCCGTTGAGGGTTTGTACAACCTGAATGCCAGCGCCATGCTTGCGGTTGTAGTTGTTGATCATTTCAATGCTTGGTGCAAACTGCGTAACGACAGCTCGCTTCGCGATTGTGAATTCTTCTGATTCAGAGTATGGAAGAAATGGCATCAGGCCCATGCGGAATTGACCAGGAACTTCGCCTTGCATCATCATGACGGCAGATACTTCTTTGATGTGGACAAACTCATCAGTCTCATTGACCAATGTACCAATCAATTCTTCTCCACTCGACATCTTCAAACAAATAACGCTCATAACAAAATCCTTTAATTAATACCAGCCAGAGACATATCGTCTTGCTGTAGACCGTTTACTATCCACTAACGCAGTCGCAAAGGCAACGATAAAATGTTTAATTGATTTCATATAACCTCAGAAGTACATCACTAGTGTTACGGACAACTGAGTCGTATACAGCAAGTTGCTCAAGTAAAATGTTAGCTCCCACATCTGCGGGCGTCCCTTCTGTTAGTAATAGGTCGGCGTCTGTCTCTCCATACTCCGTGACCATTACCATATTATTTTTACGTGCTATGTGTTTGATTGCTGCATTTTCTGCTAAGCAGTGCATATAGACGTCGCGTACATTGCGAGCCTTCATTGCGACAACTGCTCTATCAAACAATCCTTGCCCCAGCTTATGTCCCCTCCACTCAGGATCAACAGACAGTCCTAATTCGGCCTTGGACTTATCATATTGGTATGCAACATGCACAGCGGCAATGATGATGCCGCCATGAACTACACCAAACCACATATTATCATCATCCCAACATCTCTGTACGTAATCGCTGATGGCATCATCTGGCATCATAGCACCAAAGCGCATACGGCGATCGCTATCTTGAAGACGTTGTAAATGTTGGATTACAAGTGGACGGTGGAAAGACCGAAAGAGTCTGCGGGGGATCATAATACGCCCTTGCGTGCGAGCTTTTCGATCCTATATTCGAGATCGAAAATATCATGGCTCTGTGCTAGATATTGATCTATCGCTGCGCGACGTGAAAAAGGCTTCAATACATCTTCCAACATGAAGAGTATGAAACCGAAAATTGTTTTCTTTATTGTATGCATGTTACTACCCATTTGTCTTTTGGACAAAATAAAAGCCGACCCCTCTCGGTAGTCGGCTGAGGTCGATTAAGCTTCGTCTGTTAGAAGAGGCTTAGTAGTTTTGGATCGTGTAGATTCCTTGACTTCGATTTTCTTTGGCTTCTTGTGTTCAGGAATGATTCGTTCCAAGAACACTTGCAACATACCATTGATCATCTCGGCATTTTTAACTTCTACTTGATCGTCCAGAGCGAACGTGCGAGTGAAGTTGCGAGCAGCGATTCCTTTGAACAGGAAGCTGTCGGCGTTGTCGTCATTTTGGACGTTGCCCTTGATAACCATCTTATTGTCTTCAAGATCGATCTCGATGTCTTGCTTGGCAAAACCAGCAACAGCGAGTTCGATGACATACGTAGTGTCGCCTGTCTTCTTGATGTTGTAAGGTGGGTAGTTAGGGATGTTCTTTGTCAAGTCGTCATGCATTTTAGCAATGCGGTTGAACTGTTCATCGAAACCAACGAAGAACTTATCAAAGTCCTTGAATGTAGTGAGCAATGTCATGTCGATCTCCTATCACTTAGTCTTGGCAGGGAATGCAAGTTTCTGAGCAGCATCATAAGAAGCTGTCAGCACATCAGCAGAAGTCTTAGCGACTTGCTTGGCAAATGCACGTTGCGATTCAACAAATGATTGGAGTGGTTTTGCTACAGATTCGTCTTTAACGAAAGTTTTAACGAATGTAGCCTTAGCGTCTTGAACTGCGTCAATAGCTGTGTCTGCGAAAAATGTCATAAGGTTCTCCTTAAATAAGCGAGTTGATAAAATAACTAACCCCGAAGGCATTAGTTGGTAGATATTCACTAGGATACCAGCCTAGTTCCCATCCCGAATGAGATGAGGTATTTATATATTTTATACTGTCCAATGGGGGAAGTCAACCATTGAATGTATAAAAAAAGGACCCGAAGGTCCTTGATTTAGGCCGCTAGGACCTCTTTCAGTCTGTCAGCAGCATATGATGCAGCGAAAGCCCGTGGCTTAACCATCGGTGTTACGTTACACGTGCCTTTGATGTAACCGATAGCTTGTTGTACGACGCACGAGGAGCCATACATTTCGTTAGGGTTAATGTCCAAATGGACTTCAACATAACGATCTTCCAACACATCGGCAAGATTTTGGAACAATTCCGAAACCTTGTAGACTTCATTCATCAAACGCATTGCTGGCTTAGACTTCTTTTGGTCGTAATCTAATTCACGTTGAACTTCACCGAAGATTTTGCAACCATGGTTTCCGTCAATGTGGATTACGACGGCGAGTGTGTAATCAGCATACCATCTGCCTTCCATTTTAAAGCGCTCTGAGTCGGCGCCGATGTAAATCTTTGTGGATGGCGATTGCGCTTCGATGAATTTCTTCACTTCAGCTAGGTCTAATTTCTTCATGGTACACCTCTAGTAAAAAGCCAAGGCACAAAACGGCCTTGGCTGGGTGTTACATATTTTAGATCGCGTAACGGTCGATCATCACTGCCTTAAGCATCATTGCTTCTGGTGTGAACTTGTCAGCATCACCACCGAGTACTGCCGTCATGATAGCTGGCGAGAAGCCAGATACCAAAGCAACACCACGAGTGTCATACTTGACAGGCACGTTATCGTGCGAGTTCAAATTCCAGAACACGATCTTTGGAAGTTCGTATCCTGCTGCTTCAAACTTACGTGCAATCATTTGCATTGCGGAATCGTCGAAACGAGCGCATTGGTCGAATTGCATGTCAGACAAGATCAGCAGCATGTCTGGCATTTCTTCTTGTGGAACGCCACCCTTAGTAGCCGTAGCAAGGATCTTATCCATTGCAGCAACCAAGTTAGTGTTCATGCCCCAGTTGGAAGAAACCATTTGTTGGACTTTCTGAACAATGTTGCCCTTCAAGTTCAGCAATTCTGGCGAACCCGAGAACGTCAAGAACGTGTCCTTGAACTTACCCTTGTTCTTGTCAGCGAGGTACAAACCAAGCGACACTGCAACATCCATACACGTTGTGGTGCTCTGCGAAGCAGAACCACCAGCACGGCAGGACATCGAACCAGAAACGTCTACCAATGGCAAGACGTTTGCATCACCGATGAAGTTTTCCATCGCATCCCATTGCGCTTGCAGCGCACCGAGCTCAGCTGCGGAATAGTTGTTACGGTATGAACCGATAACGCCCTTCAACACATCGTATGGAAACACTGCGCCAGCGTTGATCTTGACTTTGACTGTACGATCTTTTGGATCCTTCATCAATTCAGCAACATACTTTGCGTATTCTTGTGTGTTACGGTTGAATGCTTTCTTGTAACGAGCAGCGGCCACGGATGGCACGTGCGAGAAGTTGATTGCATCCCAGTCCTTCGCACACATTTGTGTTTCGACGACGTTGGTCAATTCAACCAACGACTTACGGTAGAACTTTGGCGACATTCCATAGAATGTACGAATTTCGGCAGCGAGTTTACCTTGGCGAGGTGTCCACTTCGCAGCGAGACCATTCTTTGCACGGAGTGCATCACCCAACATTGTGAATGCCTTGGCCTTCAAGTCCTTATCTTCGAAGACGAAGATGTCATCCCAGCGACCGATTTCAGGCACTTTAGCCAGCAATGCTGCTGCAGCGTCCTTATCGTGCTTTTCGAGATACTTCAGAACTTGGCGGAACAATTCACGTTCACCAGCGCCACCACGAGCGTCACGGACCCATTGAGCGATGCGCAACGCGACATCTTTGTTCTCAGCGTATGCGGCCACGAAATCCTTCGTGATGTCCTTACCACGTGAAGCACCGATCTTGAAGAATAGATCGACGCACGCATTTGCAGTGGACTTGCGTGCCACCATACCATTCGTGGTACGGGCTTCTTGGTTTACTACAGCTTCAGCGAATGTTGACATAATGAACTCCTTTTTCAATCAACAGGTTAAACTTTTTCTCTTTTATGAATAGAAATTGTTGTTGCGGAACTTAACCTTTTAAACAACAGAGTAGGGGGAGCAGAAATTATTTTCTGGTCATCCACTTCGGGCACTTGCCCTATCTCCATGACCCTATCGCCAATCGTTGGCGCCCGATCCTTGATCTTGCAAGACTACAAAGTCGACCTATTACTAGGCCAACGCATTCCCTCCAACCTTTCGGCCACCCCTTTCAGGGCACGGTAGGGTTTTAGTATCATGGACGTTACTCCATGTATTAGTTTGTTTGCTGTATCTACTCTAAATTCTTTCGTCTTCGTCTATTATATGAAATAACAGATCGACAGACAACTGGTGCTCTCGACGAGAATCAAACTCGTGTAACATCCGTACCAAGGATGTGTAATGTCACTATACGACAAGAGCAATTTGGTACCTCGTGACGGGATCGAACCGCCGACCTTCTCCTTGTAAGGGAGCTACTCATACCGCTGAGTTAACGAGGCATTTATTTACTTGGATTCGTCTTCGGGAAAAACGATCTTTGCACCACCTGTGGTGCCTGGCATTTCAATCTTCTTCTGCGCATCTTGTTTCTTTTCAAGATCACGCGAGAAGATCGCATCCCAGCGATTATCCCATTCTTGTTGGCTAACGCTAAATGGTCTTGGTGCAGACCCCTTACCACCATCTGACATAACGAACTCCTGTGTGTTGGTGGTGATAGTTGGTACCGAGCCAACCTATGAGGCTTATGAGACCCCCGCCTATCCGTCTAGGCTATATCACCAGTTGTGTTTTGGTTGCGGAGGAAGGATTTGAACCTTCTAGGACGAGCTTATGAGACTGCCCTCTCACCTGACTCTCCGCGTCTATGTTTGGTGCCGGATGTCGGGATTGAACTGACGACCTACCGCTTACAAGGCGGGTGCTCTACCACTGAGCTAATCCGGCATAAGAATTAAATTGCAATTGGATTGAGGTCGTCGTTGGTAATATCATCCCAACCCTCGACTGCGTAACCGCTACCTTCTGATTTCATTTTAATTCCTTTTAAAATGGCTGGCAAACCTGGGCTCGAACCAGGGACATTCTGATTAACAGTCAGACGCTCTACCAACTGAGCTATATGCCAATGTTTGGTTGCGAGAGGGCGGATTCGAACCACCGATCTTCAGCTTATGAGACTGACGAGATACCACTTCTCCACTCCGCTACAATTATATATGTTCAAATTTGGTGGACGGTACTGGGATCGAACCAGTGACCTTCACAATGTCAATGTGATATTCTACCGCTGAAATAACCGTCCAAATTCTTCTGAAGAAATCTAATACAGATCGCTTTAGAAGAACCGCTTATACAACGTAGCTGTTGAGTATAAGCGAATCTTGTGAATTCCTTCACGCCTAACTTACTTTTGCACACTAGGGCCGTTACGATAACGTTGTGTTATTAATTAACAAGCAGCTTTACCATTTGCTCACTGCGTCCCAAAGCAATCTACGTATCACTTTGGCGACGCAGGCTGGACTCGAACCAGCATAATCTTGTTTATCTTTATATGTTTAGTATAAGGATAAGCTCTCCGGCTGATAAGTTAAACCCTTACAATAAGTCTGTGAGGTCAATACAACTACTATCACGATAAACGATCTCTGTACCCGTCTCTTTGCCTCTACCACTTCGGCTACCCAAGCACAAATAATACTATCACTACTATTTGTGCTTGGAGATGGACTCGAACCACCAAATTTAGAGTTATCAGGCACGTTACGATCTGACGATAACTATAACGTTGTCCTCAAAAACTTACAATTCTTTTTAACCGTTGAATGGCGACAAGATCAACTTGGTCAATGTCTGGCCGATTCTACGATTGACAGCATCTACGCTGTTTGCACGCATGCGTGCTTGTTTCACTTCAGTGATCAGTTCATCGACGATTGCCAACACTTCTGCCTTCTGAGCAGATGTAGCAGCGCCACTGAACTTCACAATGTTGAAGGTACCGACAGTCTTATCTTGACTGACTTCCTTAACTTGTGCTGGGTGCTTGTCTGTTGCTTCATACAACACAACAGGCACTGTTGTCTTTTCTGTCTTGATCGTCTTATCGACCTCACTTGCTTTCCAAGCACCTTGGCGACCAGACTGTACGTCTACGTCCCATGATACTGCAGCAGACAATGTTGGCATTGCTTCGAACACTTTACGCAAAGTTTCCAAGCGATTTTCCAAACCGAGCAACTCGTCGACTGGAACGTTGTCTGCGATCACGTTGCCTTGGTACAGCAAATCTGCAACAGCAGTTTGGTTTGTTGAGTTCTTTTGCATCAACACATCTTCAGCTGTTGCCCAGATGTTCAATGCATAGCTCAGTGTCTCTGCAACAGTCGTTGGCAGCTCGCGCTCTTCGTATGCAGTGGCTTCCAACACTTTGTTTGTTGGGGAGTCTTCGATCATCGTCAAAGACTTGACTTGACCAGAGAACATTTCAGACTTGCTGAACTTCTGTACCGTCTCTTGCAAGATCTTCGTTGCAGCGGAAGTACGTGTTTTCTCAACTGCTAACAATTCGTGTAATTTTGTCATCATTCACCTTTCAAAAAAAATCATCATAAAAATAACATGGTGCGCCCACTAGGACTTGAACCTAGGACCAATGGATTATGAGTCCACTGCTCTAACCAACTGAGCTATAGGCGCATAAACCATTTAGGTGCTCTTTGCGGTACTTGAATCCACGGTGACCCTACTTCCTGGCAACGTTCGCAGCGTAGTCGACTTGGCTGTTACTTGATGGACTCCAGTGTAGTCACTCAAAGAGCATTTAAATGGTGCGGCGGATGGGATTCGAACCCATACTGTAGAGGGTTTAAGTCTCTTGTCTCCTACCAATTGCACTACCGCCGCATTATACCTCATTAGTTATGATAAGTCAAGCCAGTTTGCCTTTCGTGCGCCTTACTAAGCAAACTAAATGGTAGACGTTGGGACCCGAACCCTTACCCTTATTACCTAATCTCGCTGCTTATCTTGTCTTACTGCTACAATCCTTTTCGAAGGGATGTTTTCTCTTCAGATGTGACCTTACCATAATAAAACGTACCAATCGCCGCTCCTGCATGTAGGAAGCACTCGCTCGTTGATCCGGCCCATACCACCGCTTTTACGTTTTATTATGGTGTGTCTATGAGGAATCGAACCTCAATCTCAGACTTCGGAAGACTGAATTCTATCCGTTGAACTATAGACACAATGTTGGTCCGGCGTGCAGGAATCGAACCCACATTCGTGAGGTAGAAGCTCACTGTATTATCCATTATACTAACGCCAGATTATCCTCTTAATGAGAAGTTGATTTTATCTACTCTTTCAAGTAAAGACAACCGCTTGGTTTTAAACAACAGTGTCCTTACATCTTTCGGGAAGCATGCCCCTCCGTAACCAGGCTTACCATCGGGCCCTGGCACTTGCCAGTGTGTTGGTCCGAGGCGTACATCATCTTTCAATACACGTGCAACATTATCCCATTCGATATTATTGTCCTTGCAGTATTGTGCAAACTGATTGTTGAATACAACTTTCGTTGCTAGGAACGAGTTTGCATAGTACTTAATTGCAGACGCCTCTTCGACTGTAACCACTTTCGCATGATAGCAGTAAACACCCAAAGCAAACATCTCATCTAACACAACGTCAGCATCCTGCTGATTGTCAGTTCCGATCGGAAGCATATCGGGATTCATAAAATCATCATTAGCGTTATGTGCTGTCAAGAATTCAGGAACATACACAAATCTCTTAAACATCGAAACGAAATGTTCAGGCAACGCTGTACTCTTAATGATGTAGATGGCTTTGCTGTTTGTGAGTTGTCTTGCGACGACTGCAAGTTCCCATTCAGGAACTGCTACCCATATCATCGTACATTGGTCGAGCGCTCTAAAATCGTCTCCCTTATCAACAACGATAAGGGGTCGGTTTGCTTTGGTGTATGCATTCTCAATTGCGCCACCAACAACGCCTCTTCCAATCAATCCAATCATATTCGTCTCTTCTTCCAAGTATAATCAACACCATCAGGACATTTGCCGTCGACGATAGAATCGACGCCTGGCTTACCGACCGAATTTGGATTCTCGGAAACCATCGTGACGAACGTCATTCCATCCTTACGCAATACTTCACACTCTTTAATTGCTTCGGACAAACCATCAAACGTACTTGCATGCACGCCGTCGTTGCTTGTCCAGTACACTTTAAACATACTCAACTTTCAAATTGGTACCCACGGTCAGATTCGAACTGACACCTTTACTGCTTTTGAGACAGTTGCCTACTACCAATTGGGCTACGTGGGCATATTATACAACAGGATCCGCTTTTTACTCTGCTCTACTAGACTGAGCTACTCCTCCACTAAAATGCCAGACGACATTTCAGCTCTAATTGCTTGGTGTGGGACCCGAGCATTTTAGTGGAGGAGGGTGGATTTGCACCACCGACACGAGGCTTGAAAGGCATTTTGTGTTGCTGCATGGATCCTAAAACTTTTGGTCCCGCTGTGTGGAATCGAACCACATCCTGGACCTTATCTAGATTAAGGGCTTATAAGACCCCCTGCTCTCCTTGAGCTACAGCGGGAGAACTGGCGGTGCGACTGAGACTCGAACTCAGAAGCCGGCTTTCGCCGACCGACGGATTAGCAATCCGCTCCAATACCATTATGGGACCGCACCTTAAATTTGGCCCCGTCTTATTCAACGCTCTCCCCATCAGGGAGTTTACATTCAACTATTCTAACTCGGGAGAACGGGAGCACCGAGATCAGCTTGCAAGCAAAAATTACTTAGCAGCAGCGCGAGCAGCTTTCACTTCAGTGACGTCCTTACGAACTTCCTTACAGAGAACTGCCAACGCTTGGCAATGCTTACGGACGCGAGCGCCAGCAGCATTGGTTTCTTTATCATAGAACTTTTCGAAATCAGCACGCATTGCTGAAACTACTTCTTCAAACTCGTTAATACGATTTGCCATTATACTTCCTTTGTTGTGTTTACCAAAACAGATCAAACGCGCCAGCCATCACTTTCTTCAAGCTGACTACTTTATCGGTTCTATGGTCTTGCACACGATCATCTTGGAAACGATATGTCCTGATCTTATCGCCACGCATCCCTGAACCGACTTGTTGTTTTCTGTTACTGGCTACATTACTATGAAACGCATCACGAGTCAACGAGGATATCCTTTGCGTTAGCGCTGAACGTGCCTCATTGAGACTGTTTTCTCTGCTACGACATTGCGCAGTAGCAACTATTCCTGTTGGAATATGAGTTAGCCTACAACTGTTTTGATGCTTGTTTCGATGTTGCCCACCAGCCCCCGTCCCGCTATACCATTCTACTTTTAATTCATAGTCTGGGATAGTTTCCGTCTTGATCTCGGACGCGCTATCGATGATAGCGACCGTGACGGTGCTAGTATGTACTCTACCTTTTCGTTCCGTCGGTGGAACTCTTTGGATTCGATGCCCGCCTGCTTCGTTTTCTAGTCCGGATAGATCAGACCCCTTGACTTCGATATGAAGCTCACCGAGGTACTCACCTATCAGGCGGGTAGTTCAACCTTTGTTGGTTGCCAACTTGACGTAGCTTTGCGCTAGGTCCTTTACGAATAGTTTACTGTCGTCGCCGCCTTCTGCAGCGCGAATCTCAATTACTTTTTTCATTTCACTCTCCTTGCACTTCAGGTTGATCAAAACGTCTTTCCTGAATTGTTCTTTCATTGTGAGTCTTTCTAGGACTGCTACACATCGGACAGCTTGGTATGCCACAGTCAAGCACATTGTGCTTTGCTAACTTATGTGGCTCTTTCACTTTGATTCCATATGCTTTAGCAATCTTAACCTGCTTTGCAACATGCGTCTCTTTTTGATGTAGACGTTTGGAATGTTGCTCTTTATGTTGCTCACTTGACATAGTGCTCCTATCTAAAGAAACGTATCACTTTCAAATAATAATATTTGAATCCTCTGAATACATTTATATCTAGGTCGACACTGAAGCCAACTTCATGGGGGACACTACCATATGCTTTATCGAATACATCTTTTGGCTTCATGCTTCCCCCTTTATGTTAATTTGTGAATGGCGGAACCAGGAGGTATCGATCCCCAACCCCTTTCGGAGTCCAACTGTTTTCGAGGCAGTGTCTAGTCCCACTAGAATCAGGTTCCATTATTTATGGAGGAAGAAGAGAGAGTCGAACTCTGACCGGCGTTAACCGATCTTCCGCTTTCCAGGCGGACGTCGGTACCACACCGACTACATCTTCCATATTAATTTTGCAGTAGGCTCCACACATTGATTGAAGTTGCGCTACGATGTTTATCGGTGATAACTTTAACGCTCGAATCTCCGTAGAGTCTCGATGCCACCCGCAACACCCTTTACCCTAGCTCCAGGCTAAGACTGCAAAAACTGGACGCGGACGCTAACTTTCATTAGCATTGTTTAACTCCGCGATAAACTTGGTGGACCACTAACACCCCTCAAACTTCATTATAGCGATGAGGCTAAGGCCGAATTGCACGGCGGGCACGGTTGTGTGTCTAAACTTGGCTCCCCCTGATGGACTCGAACCACCGAATGTCGGAATCAAAATCCGATGCCTTACCAACTTGGCGAAGAGGGAACAATGAATAGCAGGATGATTTGTCTAAAGCCGGGACTCGAACCCTACGACATGCCCCCTGCGGGCTGGCCTCCCGAATGGTGGAAGAGTTTTTATGCTGCTGCATTCATCCTAAAAAAGGCGTCGCGACCAGGAATCGAACCTGGGCATCTCCATTGACAGTGGAAAATGTATGCTGCACGTATCCTAATCAGGATCACCTTTTATAGCGTGCTACCATTACACTATCGCGACATAATTTTTGGCGGAGAGCGGGTATACTCGAAATCCAACCCCTTTCAGGATCCAGCCGCTTTCAAGGCGGTGGCAGCGCGCCTGTCTGCTTCGCTCTCCGTGATAATCAACAGGATAGTTGTTTTGCTGCAGGAATTGAACCTGCTAGGTTTGCTTAGAAGGCAAATTGTCAACCAATGACAAGCGTTTTGTTTTGCTGTAACTATCCTAAAACTTTTGGCGACCCGTTACGGAGTTGAACCGCAAACCTTCGGCTTTGGAGGCCGCTGCTCTGCCAATTGAGCTAACGAGTCATATTTTGTTTATAGTGAATGTCTGCATGACAGTTACGACATACGACGACGCACTTTGAAATTTCTTCCAGAATCGCTTCTCGCGATTTCGATCGTATCATCGATGATACTGTACCCTCTTTAATAGAGGGATCGGTGTGATGAAAATCCAAACACCAACTTCGCGATTCACCACATACTTGGCACGATAATTTTTGTTTGTATTCTTTCCACCACTCCATTGTATCTCTACGTTGTGCAGTGGCTCGGTCAATATAATCATTCTTATTTGCCGAGTAATGTTTCTTATTATTATCCTTGTGACACTGCTTACATTGCTTCTGCAATCCATCTGGCCATCTACTACATTTATAGTATTCGGATAAATTTTTATCTTCTCCACACGATGTACATCGTTTCATCTTTTAGTCTCCAAACCTTAATATCTTATTTATAATTTTGGAGACTTTGATAACAGGTTCAACTTTTTTCGTGCTACCCTTACACCACACGGAAGACCAACTCCGCGCTGGGATTCGAACCCAGACCCTCTTTTTCTAAGAAAGATTATTTTGATTGCTGAAATGAACCTAAAGGTCAAACTTGGTGCCTACGACTGGACTCGAACCAGTAACACATGGATTTTCAATCCACTGCTCTACCATTGGAGCTACACAGGCAATATACTTTTAAATTGGTGCCCCAGATGGGACTCGAACCCACACGTCCTTTCGGACACAGCGACCTCAACGCTGCGCGTCTACCAATTCCGCCACCGGGGCATGTACCATATAAAAGCACTCTCGAATGCAGGCCTAGAAGGAGACTGAGCTCTGAGACCGTTGCGTATGCATCCACGTGGATCTCATCTTCCGCTTTGACTTATACCAAGAATACTTTCATGTGGGGGGTAGTACGAGAATCGAACTCGTGATAACGGAATCACAACCCGTGGTTTTGCCACTAAACTAACTACCCCATAATAAATTTGCAAGCCTGGGACCATCAGGTTTATTCCCAGTGTTCAGACGTTCAGAGCCGGACTTCCTAACGTCGAGTTCACCATGGCATGCTACTTGGGCTTCCTTCAGTTCTCCATCCTAGGGACTAGGGGAATCGCACCCGAACCTTTTTTCATCTAAGGACCTTCGAAGAATCCTGTCGACGGAATTTCACTTGCTAGCGCTTACAAAACTTGGAGTGTGAAGCTGGATTCGAACCAGCACCTGTACCATACATATTCGCTCCGCCGAGCTATTGAGGGACTCGAACCCTGGACCGGATGCCTCCGTGCGTGGCCATCACGCTTTTCACACATAACCTTTTGGTGCTCACGTCGAGCCTCGAACTCGATCCTCCGCGTTACGAGGGCGGCATACCACCAACTAATACTTCGCGAGCAAAAATACTGGAGCTCCCTAGCAGAATCAAACTGCTGTTCTCGGACTACAAAACCGATGTAATAAATCACTATACGAAAGGAGCATAAACTGGTGCGGGGTAAGGGAATCGAACCCTTAACTAAACGTTGGCAACGTCTGATTTTACCATTAAACTAACCACGCATTAAAATTGGAATCTGGGGTCGGATTTGAACCGACGACTTTACGGATTTGCAATCCGTTGCAATGGGCCGCTCTGCCACCCAGACATCTAACTTTGGTCAGGGAAGGGAGAATCGAACTCCCACCTCGAGTATCCAAGACTCGTCGACTACCACTATCCTATTCCCTGAAAATTGCTGGCACAAACTTGGGACTCTTACCCCAGTGTTTCTCAACTTGGCAACAAGCTGACGCAGGACTTATCTGCAAAGACTAACCGCGGTGCCATGGTTGTCTACTACTTACTTTTCGGTTAATTACGCCGATTAATTCATTTGGTCTCCGATGAGGGATTTGAACCCCCACCACATGCTCCCAAAGCATGGACGCTACCAGGTTACGCCAATCGGAGAATAAATACTTCTATGGCATTCGACGACAATTATAACCTCAAACTACTTTATCAGCTAGCTGATGGTCGCTCATACAACGAGACTAAAAAGTCCACGTGTGTAGATGAGTTCGTCGAAACCCACCCACCGATTCCAAAAGAATTCAAACTCGATGGGACTTTCAAACAAATCAAATACAGATTCGTCTTCAAGTAACTGGTGGACGCGACTGGAGTCGAACCAGTAGTGCCTGTCAAAGGCGGCGGGTTTACAGCCCGCTGGGGTTACCAATTTTCCTACACGTCCAAAAATGGTGGATGAGGTAGGGATCGAACCTACTTGCCGAAGCCACGGGGTTACAGCCCGCTGCCCTACCATTAGAGCATCTCATCCATTATACAACAGGATAGTTTTGTCGACTATGACAAATTAACAGTTTGGTAGTCTTTTGTTGTTGCAGAACCTATCCTAAAACTATATGAGGCCATGCGAGCCCATCTGCATGCTTAGGCTTTTCGTCTTCTCGTACCAGCTGGCTCTTACGACTGTGGCGTCACCTCAATTTGGAGCGGGGTGCGGGAATCGAACCCGCAACTCTTACTTGGAAGGAAAGTGTTTTACCACTAAACTAACCCCGCATTATACTTTGGTCCGTCCGGAGGGATTCGAACCCCCACCTCTCGACTTCGTAGGACGGAACATTCTCCAATTGTGCTACGGACGGATTAAAAATTTGGTGGACCGTAGGAGAATCGAACTCCTACCCGAGGCTTGCAAAGCCACTGTGCTCCCATTATCACCAACAGCCCAAATTTTCTAAAGCACATCTATCGGAATTGAACCGATGACCGGAGCCGTGCTCCAGCTATGCTCCACATAACGGCGTAGCCTCAGCCGCGATGTGCTTTAGAAAAATGACTTGTAATTTATCTCATTATACGCGACAAGTCAGCGCGAGGCTTGGATTATACACTGCATTACCATATTATGCTACTCTTCATCAGGGTTGGAATCGAACCAACATCTGTGTATAAATTTGGTGCCCACGGTCGGATTCGAACCGACACTGTTCGGCTTCTAAGACCGTTGTCTCCTACCAATTGCACTACGTGGGCATGTTCAACAGGATCCGCTTTGCTTTTCACAGCCAAAAGTGAAATGTTTTGTTTTGCTGAAAGGATCCTAAAAATGGCGGGGCATTACATTACTGCAGTATAAATTCGTTGGACAGAATTATCTTTTTTGCCCCATAACTGGCTCCGGATGTGGGAATCGAACCCACCTAACCATTGATTAACAGTCAAGCCCATGCACCTTGCTCGGGTTTTCCGGAATAAATTTTATGGTGTCAACAGATCAAGCAAGGGCGTGTGACCATTGTACTCGAACTGCCTACCATATAGAAACACACTAACACCTCACGTTGAATATTACTACAGGTTGCGATCCTTTAGTAGTAAGGGCGGTTACTCACGTCCCAACAGTTTCGACGCTGTTGTTAAGGATCCATCAGTATGTTTTTATATGGTGGGTCGACAGGGATTCGAACCCTGACTCTTACCGGTTAAAAGCCGGATGTTTTAGCCATTAAACTATCAACCCATATTGGTCCCTCGCCCAGGATTCGAACCTGGACCTTGCTGATTAAGAGTCAGATGCGCTAACCATTGACGCCAGCGAGGGTTGTTGTCGTAATTGTTTTGATTTTACGTGCCAACCCTAGACCAATACGGGATCTAAGGCGACACTACTGTTTCGTAGAAACTTTCATAGTGGTGCTCCTTTTTAAATTTAACCTCATTGAAATGCTCAATCTGAACACTTTAATGAAGTCCCGAAGAATAGTCAACGGGCTTCTGGTTTTGCGATTTGCGAACCGCTTTGTTCGTCTTACGGTGTGATCCGGCTTTGCGGAACAACGCAGCAGCAACAAATTGATTACGCTCTCTTGGAATGCGCTTTGTCTTCATTACTATCTCCTTAAAACTGGCAGGGGGCATGAGGATCGAACTCATCTTCCTACGGTCAAAGCGTAGTGTCATCACCAGATGACAAGCCCCCAACAAAACAACAGGATACTTTTTTTAGTGAACGAGTTTCAATCGTTTGTCGTACCTTACGACGGATTTGGAAAGCTCCAAATGTAGGAATCGAACCTACTGACTTTTAAGTCATTGCTGTAAGTATCCTAAAACTGGTACTGCGTATGGGTAACGATCCCATCTAGTCACCTTGAAAGGGTGATGACCTCACCTGAAGTCGAACGCAGTATAAATTGGCACCGTAGACGGGAATCAAACCCGCCACATCCTCATAGACAGTGAGGTATCCCCATCAGAGGATCTCTACGGTATAAAACATGGTACCCAGAACAAGAATCGAACTTGTGATAAGCGCTTATCAAGCGCACGTTATACCATTTAACTATCCGGGTAAAAACTCTTGGCGCCTCGTATCGGGATCGAACCGACGGCCTCATGCGTGACAGGCATGCGCTCTAACCAGCTGAGCTAACGAAGCATTCCATTAATTAAAATCTCTGCACTATTTGCTATGCCTCAACACGCTTTACTGCAGTCTTACGGTTTATTGACATAGTTACATAACGCATGTACTGTGCCTCCGAGCTTACAGAGATTTTAATTAATGGTAGTGCGTACGAGAATCGAACTCGTCTTTCCGCCTTGAAAGGGCAGCGTCCTAAACCGATAGACGAACACACCATAAGCCATATCAAAACATACTCATACATTCATCGACGCTGACACATCAACTTTTCGCGGTCTGTCAGGACCACCGCAGACATACATGCCCCAATTGGCAAGCATGAACGCGTAAGCATATTTTGGTATGGCCTCTGTAGGAGAACAAGCCCCTACAGAAACCACCATCCACAAATTGTGAAAGAACTTTTACTGCTAAGAGACTCGATGATCTCTTATGCAAAATTATCTCAGACTCAATTGTAATCTAATACAACGTCAATGTCAACAGCATTTGTAATTAATTTTTCAATCAACTCATTTGCTTCATTCGATGCGTGAACTATCTTCTAGAACAACATCTTAGTCAACATCTGGATAACCACAAATAAAAAACCCCAGGATCTTTCGATGCCTGGGGTTCCTTGTTTCTAGTTACTTGCAGTTACAGTTACATGGTTCCCCGGCTAGCCCAATCGCGTCCATTACCAATAAAGCATGAGCGTGCGGCCAAGCTGAGATAGCTCGGTTGCTCGTGTTTTGTTGTGGATACGACTATGGAGAACATTTTGTTTCTTTAAGTAAATTTAATATTTGTCTAGTATATATCTAAATTATATCTCTAGTCAACAGATTTTTGTAAAATATTTTTAGAAGCTGAAACCTAGACCAACACCAAATGCTTTTTCTTTGATGTCTTGACCTGAGCGGCTTGCGTTCAAGTTAACCGCAACGCCTTTAGCGACTGGGTAGCTGTATGTTGCAAATGCGACAGTTTGTTTTGTACGAGCACCATCTTCTGTAGAACCGACGCGCGTCTTAGCACCAGTCAATAGGAATCCTGGACCAACTGGCAAGCCATATGTTGCGCCAACTAGACCGTAATTGTAGCCTGCGCCACCATTGAACCCATTATCGTGGCCTGCACCAACGAATGGTGTAATGCCCTTGAAATCCACTTTGGTATTTGCTGCTGTCACTTCAACGCTGCTAAATGTGCCTGAGCCATCTTTGTTCTTAGCGTTGCGGCCTTGCAAACCCAACTGATAATCACCGAAACCTTTACCAGCACGAATGTATTGTGCTGTGCTGTCCTTGCCGCCATTACGTCCCAAAACGTTGTCAACATCTACAGAAACGTAGTCAGCTGCAAATGCAGAAGCGGAAGTAGCCAAGGCCAAAATTGCAAAAATTTTCTTCATTAAAACTCCTAATAAAATAAAACAAGACGTTTAGGGTGTAGTCTCACTACCTTCACCAAAATGTTCGAAGAAGGTTTCAACGAACAAAACTTGGATCTCTGCTTCTCTCAACATAGCCATTGTTATATCATAATGGTTGTGCGTTCGAGATTTGTCTGGTTTGGGGGTCACAATTGTCTTGATACCCTTTTGAATAATACCTTTGGTACATTCATTACAAGGAAACAATGTTGTATAGAGTGTCGCTCCTCGCGTATCAGCGAAAGCATTATCCAGAGCATTGCGCTCTGCATGCGAAACGAACAAGTACTTCGTTTCCTTATCATCATATCTCTTAGCAAAATCGAATATGCCGCGCGGAAAACCATTGAACCCTAAGCTAAGCACTTGATTGTCGCTATTGACAATGCAAGCGCCTACCTTAGTACTTGGATCTTTGGACCACTGCGCCACGTGGACTGCCAGCTCATAAAATCGTGTATGCCACTTACCTCTCATAACCAAATCATCCTATATTATATTAGCAAGGTCAACTTATTTTTTATGACCAATGTTATATTTGGCTACCAATTCCCATTCATTCTTTTCTTTGAATGGAAGCACTTTTATTTGCGATAGCGGCGATACAGGATCTTTCGATTTCTGCTCATCGACTAGCGCCACTAGTCCCCACTCGGCAACTAGGTTTGCAATTGTATTGCGTCTCGATAAGTCATCTTCTGAGATGTTAGTCGGCTTGCCATCAAGCGCAAACAACTCTTTGAAATGTACTATGTAATATTTACCCTGCTTATGTAGGATGTGGCAAGACTGAAAAAGGATCCTATCCTTCTTCGATGCAACCCCGATTCGCGTTAATGTTTCACGTACTTTTAAAAAATCATCTTCTTTGGCAAGCTTCACCTCGACTAATGAGTCAAGTATATTTGTCATTTTCAACTCCACTTGTTTGTATAGTTCTTATAATGGATAGTTGTTCATCAGATAATAACGGTAGTGCTTGCTTAGCCTTTTCTAGGCCATACTTGAAATGTTGCATAACAAGTTGTAAATCTGCACTTTCTTCCTTCTTTACCCACTTCGAAAAACGTTTTCCTGGTCGAATGCTATTTAGCAAGAAGTGAAATTGAAGCTTTTTATCGAGATCGCCATACTGGTTGATCTCGTTTACATGCATCAGTGTGTCGGGGAAATATGATAGAGATCGATTGACTACGAATGGTACGTAGTCTTTCTCTGCTTGAATGTCGTCCTCAGATCCTGTCATTAGGTCCTTCTTCGACATATTGATAGCGTTTACAAAGTCAAAAGGAGTCATAATTATAGCCACCACTTAGCGAGGGCAATTCCATCGATAATGGCGAGAAGAGTATAGTTGGCGAGCATTCCGAAGGACCGTCGGCTATAAGCACAACATGCATAGATGGTCGTACCAATGACCCATGGAATGTATAGGTATTTAAGAGGTGGGTTTGGTACAGTGAGTGCCATAGCAAGCGAGCAGCTGATGCTAAGAACCCATGCGCCGACCTCTGCGCTAAAACGCAACCGGTTGCTCTTCCAGTCGTTTTTGATCCATTCGACCGTTGGGGCAAATATATCCAACATCAGACGATCTCTTCGATGATGCCAAGAGCTTCTGCAGCGATTATCAATGCACCAGCAATGGCGGCCCATTCGATATCAATCAACATCATCGCTATGCCTGCTAGGATACGAACAGCACTCTTGGCAAAGCTGATGTGGCGATGCCACACTGGATCGGGATTGAAATTACCAATTTTAAACATCACTTAAACTCACATTCAATCATAATTTCCGTCATACATGCAACGAGGTTGATCTCTGTATCAACAACGAACGCTTGCTTGTATTGATATTGTGCCAAGATAAGCACGAGCTGCGCTACACCAGATGGTGTAAAGTGTTCATGTGCATGATCATAGAACTGCCTGAACAATACGCTCGGCTCCATGTCGATATGGTCGACAATCCATTTGCGCACGCCAGAGAAATCCTTACTCTTCATTGCCTCTACCAACAACTTAATCGATTCTTCCTGTGCGTTTACGAGAATGCCAATGTCGATTGTTTTGTTAGCATTCGACGAATAGCGCTGCAGCTCGTTTAACGTACGTCTGAAGTCTGGAAAGTGTTTCTCCACTACAGCAGCAACTGCCTTAGCTTCGAATGCAATTCCTTCCTGATTAAGGATATCAACAACGCGGCGGTAGAATCCAGCAGCTAGTTTTGGTTTCTCTGCAGACGGAATTTTAAAGTTGACTACACTGCAACGGCTATGCAGCTCTTTGATGATTCTGTTTGGGTAGTTGCAAGTTAGAATGAAGCCGCAATTCTTTGAAAACTCTTCCATAAAGTTGCGAAGTGCGGGTTGTGTAGAGTTTGCATTCAGATAGTCAGCCTCATCGAGGATAACATACTTACGACCACCAGACAGCGATACGCTTGAAGCGAATTGCTGAATCTCAAAACGTAACGTATCGATGTTACCATTCAAGCTACCGTTGACGATGATGTAGTCACAGTCAAGCTCTTCCAACATTGCTCGGGCGACTGTAGTTTTGCCAGTACCAGCACGACCAGTTAGCAATAAGTTAGGAATCACTCCATCATTAACGAACTGCTGGAATGTTCCCTTCAGTTCGGCTGGAAGTACGGTATCAGCTACAGTACGTGGACGATACTTCTCGACCCATAGGAAGTCATCACGCATTGTTACCATCTCCAAGCGATGCTACTGTCAACACGACATCTTCATACAACTTTTGGAATTCAGCTGTATCAGCAATCTCTTCTGAGAAGTTTTGTTTGTGATAGATGCGTGCCATTTTCTTCAGCATCTTTGGTTTCATTTCAAACTTCTCAGCAGCATCCTTGGTTGCTTCTTTCTGGAAGTCTCGTTCGCCACCAGCACGGAACATGCTAGCAGACATTTCATCTAGGTACCCGCGGAGGGCTTTCTTATCAATATCAATCATAATGTATTCAATCTCTCACGTAGTGTTTCAACTTGTGTTTGCAGTGATTTTACTGCTTCATAATTACCAGGCTTGCCCTGGAGGAGAATTATCGACTCCTCCAGTTCAGCGATGAGATCCTCAATCGCCTTAGCATCCATTTTACTCTTCTCTCGCGCTTTTATCAAGCTTTGCGCGTCCTGCCACCTCGGCTGCAAGTTGCGCTTGAATCATAGCACGCTTAAAAGAAGCACGATCGTGCTGATCTTTGAAAGGCATGAGTGCCAACATAGCTTTCGTTGTACCGCTCATTTTAAAATTGGATGTAGGTCTCATTATTTTCCTTGTGTTGAGGTTGATTCGGTTGCGATCCAGTATTCGACGTCTTCACATCTGAAGTGCGAGATGCCTTTGAACGAAATAGCAACATCGTAATCTGCTTGGATAATCTTCATGTTTTCGGCTCTGAAGATCATTTTGAATGTGTGCTCTGTTTCACCAACTTCAACAGCAAAGCTGTCGCCAGATGGGTTCTTACTATCGATAGCTTGCACCATAATGTTATGGCCATCGCCAACAACAGCAAGCTCAGGCATATTCAAAACGCCCATTGCCTTTTGCACTTTGTTCAATGCATCAGCTGGCAGTTTAAAACTAACATCTGCTTCGAATTTTGGTGTCTTGTCAGATGGCAGAACAATCATTGTTGGATCAGCGAACGTATAGTTCACCTTCTGAGATCCATCACTGATTACTGCATACTTGTCGTGGCACGTAAGTGATGGTTGTTGGAACAAGCTCATCACGCTCAGGAAACGACTTAGGTCATAAATCGCAAACTCGTTTGGCATTGCTTCTTTGATCGTTGCTTGAGCCAAGATCGTCTTTTGAGGACTCATTGTCCTCAAATTTTGACCTGGCTTAAACATGATCGAAGGATTAATGCTCGCAAAGTTTTTCAATATCGAAATTGTGCGTCCTTCAAGTTTCATTTAATCCTCACTTAGCCTTTGGCTTGCCGCCAATCTTGTTGACGTCTGCTGTAGCCGATGCACCGATCGATGCAAGGTCAGCCAAGCTGCCACCAAATACATAACTACCAACGTGTTGTAATTGCATCCATGGACAGAACCACACACGACCACCCATCTTCTCTACGTTGTAGCAGAACATATAGTCTTCTGACAAATAGCGCTTGCTTTCTGGATCGATGATACAATCGAAATACGCGTGGATTTCACGTGTTCCATCGAAGTGCTCTGTACGGACATGATCTGGCTTGTATGACTGGTGTGGGAACGCTTTTGCGTAGTCCTCGAACGTCTTACGACGGACCATCATGAATCCAGTACCGATCTCCATAACTTCAACTGGAGCGCCCAATGGGATCTCACGTTGATTGCCTTTAGGATTGAACACATAGTCACCAACGAACTTCTCAAGAACGTTCGGGTCTTCATCTGCAACACCCTTATCAACAGCCATCTTGATCTTTTCCCAAGAGATACACTTCTTAGGGTATGGACCACCCATGACGTCATATGGACTTTCATCAGTCATCAACGTCAAAAGAGCCAAGACGTCGTTCGGGTTGAATCCGATGTCTGAGTCAATAAACATCAAGTGGGTTGCGCCACTGCGCAAGAATTCATCAACGCAGTAGTTACGTGCACGTGTGATCAACGATTCGTTGAACAAGAAGTACAATTGCAACGGGATTTGATACTTCGCGCAGATTGCAGAAAGGTCAGCAATAGAGCGAGTATACATCCCTGCACAAGCACCACCGTACATTGGTGTCGCCACGAATAGTTTCTTCTTTTGCAGGTCAGCAATCTCAGCTTTAATTTCCATTATTTAACTCCATATTTGTTATCATGTTCTTTACCCAACCCATAATCACCATCATAGCTGCTCAATGCTTCAGCGTCGAAGCTAAGGTATTGGCCGATACGTGTTCCCTTTTTGATTCTTGCGTGGCCTACTGTCACGTGCAAGACTCCAGCCATCACGCCATGATATCCACTATCATATAATCCTGATGTAAGGAATAAGCCGTTTCTGTTTAGCGTCGATCGTGTGATGACCCAACCAGCTTCATTGTTACCGACGTGAATGATGTTCTCCATCACAACTTCATAGTGACCTGGCTCGAGGTTGAAATAACCTTCTGGGTCTACTTTGAGTTCATATTCGGTACCGCGGTGTTTCTTGTGCTCGTTTGAGATCTCAAACGGACTGGTGTTGATCTTGAAGACTTGACCTAGTCTCAAATCAACTGCGTTCGGTTGAACGTCTTCATTTGCAACATTCGAAAGTGTAGACTTCGAATTTGCGCTCATAATGTGCTTCATGCCCACTCCTGTATAATATTCTTCATAACAATTTCAGTTCTAATCTTCAAGTAATCTAGCGACCCATCATTCATAATGGTATGGTCTACCAACGAGTCGTTGAATTCACGTTCAGTAATATGGCCATCATATGTATATGACGGGCGCGTGATTTTAACGATTTTCGCACCGATGGATCGTAACATCGTGTACTCATTATCGAATCTAAGATCAGTAACTACCCACACCTTTTCAGGGTCGGCCTGTATTGTGTCTTGTACATACTTGTTGAATTGCTTGTCATCGTAATGACGCATCAACATTCCGATTTCTCGGACGACGTGCCTTCCTGCAATTGCTTGTGGAAGGTAGTCAAGACGATACTCCAAAACAGTACGCTTGAAGAGGTCGTACTGGTCAACCTCTTTCAGCTTAAAAATATCCATCACTGTTTGTTTGATGGGATCTGCAAACGCGATCGTGCTCGCAGAAGGAAACATGCCAGTAATCAAATTACCGACTGTATCCTTACCGCTTCCCTTTGAGCCCGTCAGTGCGACGATTTTCAGCATAGTTTGTTGATATACTCAATGTTACTTCTGACGATCGACATTGCCGATTCGGATGCACGAGATAGACTGAAGTCGACCTCCGACTCCAACTTACCGTTGATCAATCCTGATGGCGAACCATCAAAATTAACTTCATTCAAACCAGCCCACACTGCTGCAGACGAATCCCATGAGTAGATGTAGTCTCTAAACCCAGCATCCTTCAATAGACGGATTTCGTTGGGGCCATCAGTCATTCCGAGGCAGTGGAATCGTTTGAATGTAGCAGGACTCAACAACCCTTGATCTCTCAAATGATTGAACATCCTCCAACGAGACAAGAACCGTTGAAGTTTGTAAGCATCATTACGAGTACCATCGCCGTGCTTCGATTCGTTGACGCCGAATGCGATTGGACAAGTCAAAATCGACATACCAATCAAGTCTACTTGTTGTGGATTTTCTAGTGCCCATTTGAAAGACTCTGTTACACCAGCAAGGTCATTCAATTCAGACTGTGGTACGTAGAACGTACCGAATCCAGCCATCTTTAAATCTTCCGACATGCGCAAACCAGCATCGCGAGTCTTGCGCCAGTCCTCTTTTGGATAGTCAGACATCACGATGACGTCAGCTCCACAACGCTTACCCATATCGATCAGTTTGGATGAGTCATACATCGGACGGCCTTGTTTGAACATCTCGAATGCAGAGTTGTCCATGATCTTGACCTTGCCATCATCGAGATTGGCGTAGAAGTTGGCGTACGCCTCATCTTCCTCTACTAAATGAGCAAGAAGCAGGTGCGCTCCATTATCATTAGTGAATTCTCCGAGGAACGGAGTAGGGGAAATATGACAGAAGCGAATTGGCGCGCCTTGTGATCTATCGATGTGCTTCATATTAACCTCCAAACACTTGTGGTTTGGTGAATACGATTCTGCAACCATTTTCTCCATCTTCAGAGACTTCGATTACATAATCACGATCAGGCCATTGCTTGCTGCACTTCTCGTACAGTTCTTTTGCCATCATCTCGCATGACTTATAGTCTAGTGCCAATGTTCCATCTTGATACCAGCTCTCCATCCAGCGCTTAGCTTGGATAAACTCAACATCACGATCATCATGGAACACTTCCATCTCAACACGGAAGTGGAAGATATGTCGGTGCGGTACACCTAGAAAGCTAACGTCAAGCCAATCACCTGTTGCAAGTTTTGGATCTGTTGCTGCTGCTGGGTATTTGTGAATTCCTTCCTTCTGAAAGGTAACCCAGATATATGACTTTGGTGGGGTAGTGATTGCCACTGTCGAATCCCCTGTCACGTTAATTGTATTCATTGTTTATATCCATCTCGAAATATCGTAACTGCATTTGTCTACGTTGAATGATACGTCTCCAACCCATTCATGCTGAATCAATGGTGATTTGTTTGGGACAAAGAATCCTTTCTCACCATAATCAAACTCCACTATCGGGTATGGGTTGTCCATTACATTCAACAACTCATTTACGTTCCACATACGCACTTTACCTGTAACGGATGCGTACTTATTTGACCAACCAGGGCTTACTGTAATATACTTCGTGGCTTTAGATAATAACAGAGCAGACGGCTTTCCGCTCTTATAATGTGTCTCGAAGAAATTGCCGAATCGATTTTCACCAGTAAACATCTTGGCTGAGAATTTAATTTCAACTGGATCGGTACCTAACATACCATCCCAATCTGTATTCTTTCCCTCAGTCAAGTCTACACTATACGATAACTTCTTCTTGCCGGCAACTAATTTAAGTAATGACTCTTCTGCCAGCTTCGACTTTTTAAATCCACCATTAGCAAGATCGCCCAACTCATATGTGGTAACAATCATGCTACACCTTTCACGTTGAAGCCCGCACAAGGCGGGCATTGCGTTTAAGCTGCAGCTGTTGCAGATTTGCGCGACTTCGATGCAACCAAGTGATACTTGGATGTGACACGGCCTTGGCGGTCGGTGTGCTTTTTCAATTGGATCTTATGGCCTTCAGCACGAAGGTTAGAAATCACTTTTGTTGGAGATGCAATCTTGTACATCGAAGTCAACTGCTTTGCAGACAACTCTTTGCCAGATGCTAAAGATGTAAGGATACGATTCTTTTGTGTCATAATAAAACTCCTATAATAAAATATTAACGGCCAGTTGCAGCGAATTGTAATTTCACGTTAGACAAGAATTCCGCTTTAACTGAATCATTGTGAAACAGACCATGCACCACACTAGTCTGCGTCAAGCTCGAGTGAGCCATAACACCACGGTTCTCCATACAACCATGAGTTGCTTGGATGTATACAGCACAGTTCTCTGTATCCGTTGCCTTCATAATTTCCTTGGCAATTTGATTAGCCAAGTCTTCTTGCAACGTACCGCGACGGGCACACCACTGAGCAATACGAGCATATTTTGATAACCCGATCACTTCGCCTGTTGGGATAATGCCGATGATAGCAGTACCTTTAACAGGTTGGTGGTGGTGTGAGCACATAGAGATCAATTCGGCACGTACGACCAACATACCTTCGAATCGCTCTGTACCTTCATTAGGGAAGGCTGTGACCTTTGGAGGAGCTTCGTAGCGTCCTGCCATCAATTCATACACATACATCTTCGCCAAGCGACGAGCTGTATCATGTGAGTTAGGATCATTCTCAACGTCGATGACCAACGACTCCAATACTCCTTGGAACTTACCAGTCAGTTCATCAACGAGTTTAGGCAACTCGCCCTCTTTGATGAATTCAGAAATATTGTCGTTTGCATTGAATCGCTTATTTGCTTGCTTCAATCGATTACGTAGTGTAGCCGATACCAAGTATGTGCCTTCTTGGTCAGCTTTGTTGTTTGGTTTGCCTGTTTGTTCGTTGTATGCTTCTGCAATCATATTAAACTTTCTTTGGTGGTTTAGGAGGCATATCTGGATATGTTCCCCATGGTAATCTAAAATCTTCTGGTAGTTGGAACTTCTTTACTTCATCCTCGACCCATTGAATCTGGGCTACGGTGATATATGCTCCATCTACGATCCTATAACGTGTTAGGTATTCCCGATGATCGTAGATGCCATCCGGAACCCAATGAAACATTTTAAATGTGGTCATGCAAACAGGTCTTCATTCCACTCACGGTGGCCTTCACGGAACGCCATGTTGCTTTGCGTCTCACGAACCTCTACGCGGTAGCACCACAAGCGTGCTGCTTCAGCTGGTCCCCACATATCAGGAATGTATACGCCATTAACGTACTTGTATAGTTGATCTGATAGCCCCTCACAACCGAGCTTTGGAAGAATGGTCAACTTTGCCATCTTTTTCTCTTGCAGGAGCTTGTATGTTTCCAACTCTGGATCATCTTCAGCCACTAGCAACGTGTGGTCGAATTGATCTTCCAGCATGTTCTTCAACTCTTTCAGTCCACCATAATCAGCAGCCCAATTGCGAACATCGAGATCGTCTGTTCCAAAATAGAACTTCATGCTGAAAGCATAGCCATGAATCAGATTGCAATGTGAGTCAGCACGCCATTGACGATATGCTACTGGAAAAGCGTTGTGGTATTCTTTAGTACTTGTATATTTGTATTGTATAACTGGTTTGCTCATTATATCATCTCATCTTCTGTTTCCCACCAAAATGTGACCCAGCTTGGATCGACACTTTTGTCTACTTTTCTACCAAAGTATTCTGGTACTATAGACTGATCGGTGTTATAAATCAACACTGCAATGTCAACTTGTTCCTTTTGCACATCCCAATCTTCAAACAATTCTCTGAATGTGCGTCCCGAATCAAGTATATCATCTACCAAAAGGATCTTCTTGCCATCCTGGATATCCTCTGCAATGTCCCAAGCCGATTCTCTCATCTGGTCACCATGGAACGTTGACCACGATACACACTTCATCGGAAGACCGAGTCTATGTGACAGACAGACGGCAGGTATTGCGCCACCACGAACTACCCCAACGATATAATCATATTGCTTACCAGATCCAATAATCTGATGAGCCATCCTATCAATATCATTGAGGAATTCGATTGCTGAGTAATTCATCATGTTCCCCACTCATTCTTAAATAGAGGCACCTGCAAACGATCGCTATAACGGTAGCCTAGATTCATAGCAGCGATTGCTACATTCTTAGCGTTCATTGTATAAACGCTTTCAACACCACCTACTGGCATCAAGTAGACTGGACCATCAAAACCAGCAGCACGATACTCTGCAACTGCCTTAACTGCCTCTTGTACGTCTTCTTCCGATGCCACGACGAACTTCAAGTACGTGTAACCAATCTTATTGTATTCTGCTACAATAGAAGGGCAGATAGCTTCTTCCCAGCTCTCACCACTAACGCTTAGCTTAGGGCTGACAGAGAATGTCAATTGATCATATTCAAACGATGATTTGAGGAACGCAGCGAAATCCAAGTCAAGCTCTTGCGTACCGTTTGTCTCAAATGTCAGTTCCTTCAACCCCAACATCTTTGGATGCTTGAGTAAGTCTGGATATGCACGCTGCCATCCAAGCAGTGGCTCACCACCAGTAATTACTAAGTGCTCTTCTTTCCACTCTTTATACGGTAGCATATCAGCAATGCTATCAGCGATGGAATCGGTGCTAAGAACAGGACTAAGATGCTTGAAACGAGGATCCCAAGACGCATAAGAGTCACATCCTGTGCTAACGAGTGGGAGGTCTTTGTAGTTCTTGATTGACTCTGCGTCGACTGTAAATCGTTCATTGCTTGCTTGTCCTTTCGTCATGCCGAAGCCTTCGCATTTGAAGTTGCATCCAAATACGCGGAGAAACACGGACGGCACGCCCATGTACCGTCCTTCACCTTGGACGCTATAAAACAACTCTGCTACTTTTAATTTTGCCATGTATATCCTTATCCGTTTGTAATTGTATCGGTACGTGTATTGAATGTCAGTGTGTTGTCGGTAGAGATAACACTAGGAACTTCGGCTGGCTTATAGTACACCTCGCCACGTTTCAATCTACGCTCCAGTATCTTACGCTGATTCATTGCTTTGTTTAGTTGTGGAACAGAAGCACGTTTCTGGAATAAGATACCATCCAAATGGTCCATCTCGTGTAGAAAACCACGAGCAGTCATACCAATAAATTTCTCTGTATGTGTTGCTCCAGTAACATCCTGGAAACGAACCTTAATATTCTTCGGACGCTTTATTTTAACGAATAGGTTCGGGAAAGTCAAGCAGCCTTCTTCCAATTGGATGAATTCGGAGGTCTGGTCGATGATTCTTGGATTGAACACGACGAGTGGCTGCTCAGACCACAGAGCAAATACACGATATGGCAAGCCGCATTGGTTGGCCGACAGGCCAAGACCACGATGGTGTGTCATTGTCTCAATTAAGTTATTTGCCAACTCAACTGGATCGCAAGGAGGATTAGCGAAGTCGAAATCTTCTAACTCCTTGTACAGTAATGGGTGGCCCGAATCTACAATATTCAAAATCATTTGTTTTCCTTATGTTGCTATTTGACTAAAGTTTTTGACCTTTTGGAACTTGATGACGTGTTCGAACTTATCCATCAGCTGATCAGTCTTGTGGCTGATGACGAATACATTAGAATCACCAACGATGCTCTGAATGATCTTAATCAACTCATCTCCACCCTGTACGTCGAGTGAACTATCGAACACCTCATCCATAATCAATAGATTGGTGCTTGCACTATTGCGTAACTTAGCAACAGCGCGCCAAGCGAATAGCAGAGCCAAATCAATACGGCTCTTTTCTCCTTCGCTGAAAGAGTCGTATGTAAATTCATCGCGGAACCTAGACTTAATCGTTTCTTCAAAACTTTCATTCAACTCAAAATTAACAAAAAAGTCCATCGCAGCGAGATACTTGTTGATCAGTTTATTGATCACAGGAACATACTGCTTGATAATCTTTGTTTTAATCCCTGTATCTTTCAACAACACACTCGCTACGTCGAATGTTGCCTTATCTTTAGACAACTCTTCTTTAGCTGCAATAGCTGTTTTCAACGACTCTTTATAACCATTGATCTCATCGACGTTAGAATCAATCTGCTTCGAATTATTGCTTAGCTTTTCGATCTCTTGGTCGATCCCCTTTACAAAATTAGTCCAAGTGCGGATTTGTATGAGAAGGTCTGATACTTCCCTATTCTTAGTAGATATTGTAGAGGATACTGCTGAGATCTCGGCGAGTCTGGTATTGATACTATCCAGTTCTCCTGCAATCTGCTGTTTACCTTGTTCAATTTCAGAAATCTGAGAATTACCTTTTTCAAGAATCTCGGCCTTGTGTTCATGTGCGATTCCTTGACGACAAGTGGGGCAGTCATCATGGGCATCGAAAAATTCGATGTCCTTCTTGATCTTCTCAAGTCGGTGATCCACTTTTGCTGACATCGATCGGATCGTTTCCAGTTTCTTCCGTACTTTGTCTTGATCAGCAATATCCCCACTGAGCGTTTCGATTTCGCCATTGATCTTTGTGATTGTGTCATTAGCATTGTTGATATCCTCAACCAGTTTAGCAGACTGCTGGCGCTTTTGTTCAATCAAGTCATCATTGTTTTGCTTGAGGACTGCAATGTGTTTGTTGTACATCTCAATCTTATCAGCATTTGATCTGATTGCATTGTCAGCATCAGACATCTTGATCTTGTTTAGAGCGACTTTGTCTTTCAGTAAACTATTCATCGTCGAGAAGATGCCGATATCCAACAAGTCCTCGATGATCTCTCTTCGATGTGCCGTCTGCAATTGCATGAATGGAACAAACGATGCGCTACCCAAGATAACGATCTGCGCAAATGATTTCTGATTGAGCTTCAAGATTTGTGTCTCAAGCATCGCTTGATATTCTTTTGCATCAGCGTTCTGATCAATCAGATTACCGTCAGCGTAGATATCAAACACATTTGGCTTGATACCACGGACGATCTTATATTCTTTCTTGCCGATCAGGAATTCTAACTCTACGACAGCACCTTTACCGTTGACGGTATTGATCAACTGATTCTTATTGATCTTACGGAATGGTTTGCCGTACATTGCAAACGACAGCGCATCGAGCATTGTCGATTTACCAGCACCATTCTCACCAACAATCAGAGTTGTCTTATGCTTATCGAATTGTATTTCAGTAAATACATTACCTGTGCTGAGTAAGTTTTTCCAACGTATAGTCTTAAAATATATCATTACGCATTTCAGTTAAAACATGCTTCGTCGGAGCCCATCCGAGCGAAGCCAATAATGTATTGTTGGCGCTTGTAATGTACGCCTCGCCTTCGACAGCTTTCAGCGGCAACGAGCGTCCAGCCGCATACGACAATTCGATAATAGAGACAGGGTTACGAGAACCTACATCTACAACACCACATATCCCGTTATTATATAAGATCTCGATTGCAGAAACAACATCATCTACGTGTGTAAAGTCTCTCATATGGTTTGTAACATACTTTGCTTTGTTTTTCAGCAGCATGTCATACATCATATCTGGTCTCGAGTTTGGTCCATATACTGTATGGAATCTCATCCCTAATGCGCGCGGAGGAGCAAGCATTTCCACCACCCTCTTTGTCATGGCATATGGATTGTTGTACCACTCCTTTACGGAAGAACTAGACGCGTACAGCACCTTTGCTCCGATGCGTTCTGCGTGATCGAATATTCGCTGACTTCCGACAACGTTGTTATGCCAATACTCGTTAGGGATTTCCTTACTCTGCCTAACACCAGGCAATCCAGCAAGATGGATCACCACATCGCATTCTGGCAACTCGCAATTAGTAATATCGTTGCCAGACTTGATATCTAATCCTACGCACTCATATTTTTTGGAGAAGTGGTTAAAGACGTTGCGACCAATAAACCCTTCATGTCCAGTAATCAAAAACTTCATTCAGTACTCAGTGCCTCGTGGTATAGGTTTTGCATTAACGTATCCAATCTTTGTCTATCGCTCTGCAGTTGCAAACCATCGATATATTTGGTCAGGATCGTCAGCGTATCTTCAGCCTCATTGATAATATCATCATCTGCTTCGAGGTCCATGTGGAAGTGATCTTCGACAACTTGAATATCGCTAACGCCAGCCTTCTCCAACTTATCAATCATAAGATCGAACCATGCAGTGTTGTTCTTATTCCTAACGATTAGCTTTATGACCGTTCCCTTGAACGAATCATAGTCGATGTTGACAACTTCTTCCATAGTCTTGTCTGTATCGTCATACAGGATCTTATGGAACATCGTGAATGGATTGGGGATGAATTCCAACTCACCAGTGTCCGTATCGTAGATGTGAAATCCTTTGATATCGCCGTGATCGGACCACGTCATTTCATATGGTGTGCCTAGGTAATGGACATTACCATTTTGCGATCTGTGGTGGAAGTGCCCGGATAACACCATTGGCGGACGACGGAAGATACTAACATCTAAACCTTCATCGCATAGCGTTCCTCTGTACATTTCGAAGCCAGTGATCTCGAAATGTCCAACAACAGCATCGGCATTGGTGTTCATAATTGCGTCGATACATTCCTGTTCATTCTCAGGGCTGATCCACGGCACCAACAAAAACTTCTTGTCCTCAAATGATATCTCAGTAGGTGAGTTGATCACTTGGATGTTGTCATATCCACGCAACAATAAGTCTAGCGAATTGACAGCGTTTGTATTCTTGTAGTACGTGTCGTGATTGCCGACCAACGCATACGTAGTAAGTTCGTTCAGCGGATCGAGCAAATACTCACGACCATGCTTCAATGACTGGAAGTTGATGTATTTGCGACGATCGAACATATCACCAAGCTGAATAACGTTGGTGATATTATGCTCACGGAGGTATGGAAAGAAGACTTCATCATAGAACTTCTTGAAAAATTCGTGGAAGTTTAAACTATCATTGCGCGCACCTATATGCGTATCGCCTAGCAAACAAACTTTCATAATTACTCGTCTAAGTTATCAGTATCAATATCGGCTTCAGTCATATCGTCGACTTCGCGTACTTCATTTTCAGAAAGGACGTCTTCTTCAATGAACTTTTCTACGCCCTTTTTAGCACGTTTCTTTTTCTTCGAAAGCAGATTGTCTTCAAATGACTTGATGAAGTCAAACATATTATCATTATCGAGATCGATATGCGTTGGTGTAAATTCTTGTTCGCTGAATTCACCTTGCTCATACAATTCATTGAGTAGCATAGAGTTTTCTAACGTCTTATGCTTGATGTATGTCTGTTTCTTCTCTTTTAAGATTCTACGCAGGAACGCGTAGTAAATGATTTGTGTAAAGTATGCAAATGGGTTGGTAGACTTGAGAGGATCGAAGTTGTCAATGTAGCATATACAATTCTCTATGCCATCAGAGATCATCTCTTCTCTGTATGAGTAATTTACAAAGTTAGGCTTCGTGGATAGCCTGTTTGCAATCATTAATATACATTCACCGACGTAATTAGGAATACGCGGTCTATCAGTGCCATTTGCTTTTGCGTCGAGTGATGCCTGTCTAAAATCGACCATCACTCGATATAATTCTTTATTGTCAACATAATGGGTAGCCATTATTTCTCCTATGTTCCATACCAACGTACCACTATACGTACCTGCAGGGGTAGGGTCAACACTAAATGCTCAGTTTGCGGGACCTTCTGTGTCCATTCTTTCTAAAAGTGCCGTATAGAGCTCTTCTTTATTTGTTGCTTTTCTGACAGACGATCTACCGACTACGCCCATCAACTCATTATCGATATGATCGTCAATCTCTTCCTTGTAGTTGGCAAGAGCGTGGATGTAGTATTCTGCCATCGTCGGTTTAGGCTCTACCATGTGGACGACTTGATCTAGAAAAAACGTGAATGTTGGTTCTGCAGCAAATGGCATATACCGGCTAACACTGACTGTTGGCATCGGTTGGAACGATACAAACTTGTAGTTGATTTGCAATGGATCAGTGATGCTAACACCAGATGTTGTCTTTCTTACATCTCCAAGCAACTCTGCTCCATTAGCTAGCTTGACAAGCATTAAAGCCATTTTATCCTTTCAGCGGAATCATGTGTATCTTATATTCAAACTTCTCTTCACCATAGATCTTTACACGTTCTGCAAAGTGTTTAATTGTATGGTTCTTCCAGGACTTCCATGTCAGATCATCTGCGATATCGTATAGCGTAGCATCGGACTTCGTATTGCTCTTACGCAGACTGCGGCCGATCGATTGCAGCGTTCTGATACGCGACTTAGAAGGACTAGCGAATATAACGTTGTGTAGGTTCTTAATATTGACGCCTGTTGAGAATGTACCATATGATGCAATAATGATAGCATCGTTCTGCATCTCAACAATAGCTCTGACCCGCTCACGTACTTCTACATCAACATCTCCATGTATGTAGTATACGTTCGGCTGATCCTTGAGTAAATCATACAGGACGTCGCCGTGCTTTTCAACGAATTGAAACAGTATTAATGTATTGCCCTTTAGATTCAATGCAAGATTGCGTATGAAAATGTTTCTCGCTCTATGCTGAACGATCCATGCAATCTCATCTTTATACTGTGCTTTCTTCATTAGCTGACGATGTTCGTCAGTATGTTTCAATACAATACAATTGATACTGAGGTTCGAAGCATACCCTTGCTCTATCAACTCAGCAGTCGTGATAAAACGAACTACAGGGCCGAATACACCCTCTAACACAAGTCTATGTGTATGTGTGCCATCAAGCGTACCTGTATAACCGTAGCGATAGTCGCAATCTGGCATCTTGCTGAGAATCGACGTTAAGCTCTTTGCTTTGAAGTTGTGTGCTTCATCTCCAACGACGACCTTGAATGGATCAAACCACTTGCGTGGCATCTTATAGATCGACTGCCATGTTGATACAACGATTCTCGCCTTCACGTCAGTGGAGAATCCTTCCATGATCTTTTGGCACATCTTGCTAAGATCGATTGTTGTGTATGATTGGAAGTCCGATACCATCTGATGGACGAGTGATGTGGTAGGAACAACAACAAGCGCTCTACCACCAGTCTTCATCAACGTATACATCAACGTCAGGAAGATCATAAATGACTTGCCTGATGATGTCGGCGATAGGAATAGTGTTCTCTTCTTTTGAACTGCGTGGACAAATGTCTTTAATTGATAGTCCCGCACTTCCATTGTTAGTTGCAGCTTATCACAGAATGCCTTAGCATCTTCTTCTGTAAACTGCTCATCAGTAAAATCTGACAGATATCCTACTGAATAATTTCTCTCTTCTGCAAATGTCTCAATATAATGATTGAGCCCACCATAGATTAGCTGCGTAGCTGTATGATATAACCGTATCTTTCCATCCCACTTCTTCGCCTTTACTAGTGGGTGGAATCTTGCTCCAGGTGATTGAAACGTAAAATAATCACTCAATTCTTGGCCAATTGCTGGCTCACAGTGTATCTTATTTGATATTGAATTGAACTTCTCTATAATGATGTCGGTCATATTCCATTTTGAAACTTACTCCACTCAATTGCATTCTTAATATTGAACCCTAGCGTACCAAGCGTCTTGATAATTGATTCGAGGAAGTTTACCTTTTCTTGTTGTAGGTCTACTTTCAGCTGCGCTTCCCTCATTGAGGTATCTGATTCAAGATACATTGCAATGTCCGTACGGAGAATCTTCAGTGGGTTTGGTTGCCATCCATACTGATCCATTACTTCCTTAGCAAGTGTACCGTTGTACCACTCATACTTATCTCGGTATAATTCCTTGAAGTTTGATTCCATCTTACGCAGCATTAATCTTTCCTGCGAAAAGATCTTGAAGTACTTTGCATGCATTTTAACAATGCGGAGAGACTCATCCCCCAACTCAGAACGATCAATTTGGGAATCAACATCCCATAGGTTTTGGATTTCTTCTAATTTCATAATAAAGTAATAATAAAATAATATTCACAGCGACAAGGCTGACTATATTGGGTTCGGATGGTCAGGTCAACGGGGTGATGTTGAAAGTGCGGAATCTAAATGTAGCAACTGTCTCGATGTAGTCGACATCGGCAGCTGTTGAGTTGAACATGAATCCACCCAAGTCTGTTGGGTACATATCAACGAATGTGATATCGAACTTAGGATTCATTGCACTAGAGAGAACTGTCAGTGTAGCATCCGAGTACACTTCGGTAGGCTGGTATTGATCAAAGGAGTCTGGAAAGCCGATTGCTTTAATCCAGTTGAAGATTTCAAGGTAGTTGGCCATCGCTTCATCGACCTTGAATGTAATCTGCAAATCACCATATCCGATATGATCACCAGCCACAGGCACTTTAACGAACGGCGAAGGTATGCTGGCAGCTCCGAGAGCTATACCAGGCAAGTTGACGTTCTGAACGAAGTAATTGACGTTTGGTGTCTTCTTGATTGTAAACTTAAACCCTAACGGAGAAAGGAAATTCTTGTTAGATGGTTCAGTGATTGAATATGACATTAGTGCCTCCTGAACTATTTAGGCATAAAAAAGAGGGCCTCTTTCGAGGCCCCCTGTAAAATGTCCATCTTCGTGGACTTGGTCAACTCTCTGATTAGAGGATGTTGTCAACCAATACGCGACGGTAGTACACGTTGCTGTCTTTAGTGAGAGCACCAAGACCTGCGTTTGCGCCTTCCGCGAATGGGTTAGCGACCATGCCGTAACGTGTCTTGAAGCCGATCTTAGGTTGGAAAGAACCTTGATCGACAGCGCGAACCATTTGCAATGGAACGTATGGGCAGTAGAACAAGCCAGCGTCGAATGCAGAAGCACCCTTGTAGCCAACAACCATGTAGTTGCCAGTTGCATATGGGTCGATGTAGACCTTGATGCGACCGTTCAACACACCAGCGAATGTGTTACCAGTGTCATCAACTTGCAAGTTGTTGCTGTTCAATGCTGGAGCGTAGTCAAGAACACCAGCCATTTGCAATGCGGAAGCGACGTCCGAAGAGCAGATGATGATGTTACCCTTACCACGACGTGTAGCCTTGGCAATAGCGTTAGCTTCACGTTCAACTTGGAACATCAAGCCCTTGAACTTTTCAACAGACCAACGACCGTTAGCATCAACGTCCAAGTCGAAACGACCTGCAGTTGTAGTACCAGACGAAGCACCTTGAGTAGCTGTAACAGCGATTGTACGAACAACTTCGCGGTTGATTTCAGCCAAGATTTCTGTTGTCAAGATGTTTGACAATTCAGTTTCAGCGTCAAGACCGTGGATAGCCTTCAAGTCTTGTGCCAATTCCATTGTATATTCTGCCTTCAAAGCACGTGACTTTGCTGTGACAGAAACTTTCTCGATAGAGAAAGCCATTTCTGGGATAGCTGTACCGCCAGAAATACCGAGGCCTTCAGCAGTAGCTGTAGACATACCTGTACCCATGTTGTAGATACCAGTTTCAGCCAAGTTAGCTGTACCAGTTGTTGTGTTACCTGGGTAACCACCAACTTGCTTCTGACCAAGTGTGTTAGCACCAGTAGTAACAGAAGAGAATGTTGTGTCGACTTCATTGTAGAAAGTCTCTGTACCAGTTTGGTTAGCATAGCGAGCGCGCATAGCGAAGATCAAGCCTGTTGGGCCAGTCATCGGTTGAACACCGCAGATGTCATAAGCAATCAGGTTAGGCATTGCACGGCGGACCAAGCTGATCAACACTGGATCGAAATTATCGATCTCAGAACCAGTTTGGTTAGCGTGTGTAGCTTCGCTCAAGAGGCTTTGTGAGCCACGTGAACCAGATTCACGCAAAGCGCGTTCTGTGTTTTCCAAAAGCACAGCTGTAACGCCACGCTTATGAGCATTTTCGATCTTTGGAAGATCTGCGTGCTCAATGACTGGAGCCCACTTGTTTTGGATGTCTTCGGTTAAGTACATTTTTTCCCCTTTTTTTAAAAAAAATTATTGACTAAACTTATTTATAAAACTTTTACTTTTTGACTGTACGAGCGATCGCAGAGACGTAGTTTGCAACTGGGCCAGCAACTGTTTTAGCTGGTGTTACAACAGATTCATCTAGTTCAACGATTTCGGTTTCTTCAATCAATTTTGCAGCAACAGCTTTCTTTTCGCCAAAGTATTGTTCTTTAACGATTTCGAGCTTTGTGCGGTATGTGTCGATTGTATCAAACTCTACACCCTCAGCAAGTGTGCGAAGCTTTTCAACTTGAGTCATAGCAAGACCTTCAGCAACTTGATCGAATACATCTTTTTGTGCAGATGCTTCAACGAGTTTGCTCAATTCAATGTTTTCTTCGATAGCGCCATTCAAAGTAGCTTCGAGTTCTTCAACTCTTTCAGCCATCTCTGCAACGAGGTCGATCTTTTCTTTTGGTACGGTGATGTAGGATTCTTCGAACAAGCCTTTTAGCTTCTCGATGAATTCTTCAGCGATGATTGTGTTCAACGAAGATTCGATAGCAACTTCATTTGCTTCCATCCATTGCTCGACGACGTAGTCGAGGTAGTCAGAAACTTGCTCAGACAATTCTTCGGACAATTCTGCCTTAGCAACTTCGAAAGATTCTTCGAGTTCAGCTTGCTTAGCAGCAAATTCTTCTTCCAATGCTGTACGCTCTTCAGCGATGCGGCTAGCAACAGCAGCTTCGAAAATGATAGATGCTTTGTCTTTGAATTCTTCAGACAGATCATCACCGAACAAGCCGTCGATTTCTTCTTTCATGGAAGAAGAAGCTGCAGATGGCTTAGCAGCGATAGATGCTTTGTTTTTAGCAGCTGTGTCGCCTGTTGG
>Ga0228707_1000019_pt1 | contig 20341 bp, 17 predicted proteins | sample McNCre117_Aug_MT_FD_181472 | JGI IMG/M metagenome (GOLD analysis project Ga0228707, IMG submission 181472) | Metatranscriptome of freshwater microbial communities from McNutts Creek, Athens, Georgia, United States - 11-17_Aug_MT (Metagenome... | ecosystem: Environmental > Aquatic > Freshwater >...
GTAACGTTGTAGATACGACCAGCTTTAGCTAGTCTGTGCATCTCACTGTTAGCTCGCTTACGAGCACTCTTATAGTCAGTCTTGTCGGTTACTCCGTTCCAACGCTTCAAATCAAAGATTAAGTGTTTGTAATTCATAAACTGTTTAACAGTGTTAATGAATTGTGCATCACTAATATAGTATTGATCTGGGCGATCGGCTTTAGGCTTCCAACCAGACTTGTCTGATTCTAAGAATTCTTTAAATGCTTTCTCACGAGGGGTTAATTCAGTACCAAAGTATTCATACTCTCTATCTAATGTTTGTAAGAAACCTTTGTAGGTACCTTTATCACCAATAGAAACTTCACCACCTAACGCTCTTACTTCATTTACAGCTTCTCCGAACTGTTTCTCAAAGTCTTTAACAAAAGCATCTACCATATCCCAGTCTAAGACTTGAGGTAATGCGATGTTGTTAATAGCATGAAGCATTAATGGGTATGATTGTGAATTCAAAATCAAGTTATCGAATACAGGAGTAAACGGTACCATGTCTGCTGGCTGCTTACCTTCGTTGAAGTGTCGTGCAGCAATAGACAACATTACAGATTCACGATACTGACCAAAGGCTGGACCAACTTGATTGATCGCTGCAGTACCTGGACCTGGAATTACCTCATTACCAAACTCATCTGTTGTGCCTTTACGTTTGGCAGGTGCCATAGGGTCAAACACTGTAATACTAGTGTTGATCTTACGAGCCTTGCTCTTGTTCTTATTCTTGATCTCAACAGATTTACCTGATTCAATAGACCCGAATCTACCAAAGCTTAGCTCTTCACCAAACTTACCAATAGGGTGTGGTACTCTATTGAACATTTGTAAAGTAGCTACTGTCTTTTTAGGCGTAGTAAACTGCCATTCTTGTAGAGCTGTTCTCACAGTGTTCTTCAAGATGTCGTTTAGGTCATGCACTAATTTAGTACTATCGCCATTGTACTCAGCTGACTCCAACATTTCAGTTGCAAACTCAGGGTATTCTTTTAAGAAAGCTCTTGCTTCGTCTACGTGGAACGCTGAAGATTTACCATAGCCAGTTGTAAGTAGAGTTTTCTTAGCGAACTCTTTGTTAAACTGACCTGCACCTTTGACACCAATACCACCAAATTGATCTAGCTTTTCTTTCCAGAGCGCCGATGTATCGACCTTATCAGGTCCAAATGTAGTACTGATACTCTGTTCTTTAGCCACATCCGTAAAGTAGCGACGTGGATCACCTTCAGGCATAGTATCTTGGAACTCTGCGTCAGATAAGTATTCCCAGATCAAACCAACACGGCTTAGAATGTCAAAGTTACCAATGTCAGAAGCAAGGAACATTAAGCCAGCTGAGTTAGCATCAATCGCAATTGTTACCTTAGGGTTAAATCCAGTACCATTACGCTTAGCGTTGACATAATCAGCAGCATCTACATAAGCTTGTAATACATAGCCCCATGTTTCACGGTCACCAATGCCTGTAGACAAGTCAGCTACTTTTGCTAATGCTTTTTGCTGTACAGGTTCTAATAAACCAAACTCAATTTTGTCAAATCCTTTAAGCAAATCACCTTTGTTTGTAGGTACAATACTCTTTAGGGCATCACCAATGAATGCTGCTTCGTGGATAAAGTCAGGTGTTACTAAAGATAGCATCTCAGGGAATACCATCTGTTCAGTCTTCATACCTACTTTAGAACCAACATCTAAGACACGACCTAATGTAGCTAAGAAGCTTAATTCCTTTTCTTTAGCAGATAAGTTAGCATTCTTGTTCTTTGATAACTCACCAATACGTTCCCAGAACTTATTAGCGGTTTCACGATTAACACCCTTAGTATGATACTCAGTAGTAGGGTCTAACTGGAATGATGGTGAAACAAAAGATTCAACAGCACGAGTGTACTTATTACGTTGAGCATTAAATCGAGGGTCTAAATACACACGGTGTGTACTATAGTCTTCCCATGCAGGTGTAAAGTAAGCTTGCCCTAAAGCAACCTCATTTAGGTGATCAGTTCTTTCTTTAAGTAAATCAGCAACTTTATCTTTAATAGACTTAGCTTCAGGTGTCAACTCTTTAACAGGCACCTTAGAGTTTGGCATAAAGTAGTCATCACCAAACATATTGTAAGCATCATTAGCATCTTTTTGACTAATCTTAAATAGATGCAATACATTCAAAGGTGTGCTTCGATTAGGGTCTGATAACTGATTTAGTAACTGATTAACATATAAGGAACCAATAACAGCTTTACCAGCACCTACGTGTTTAGCAATAGAACCAACAATGCGTTTAGTCTCATCCATTTCTGGTGTGTTTTTGAACTTATGTTTCTTCTTATCACCAGTACGAATGTTCCTTGATGCACCTACTAAATTACCCTTAGATGATACAGGCACACGCTGCTTTTGGCCAGCCATAGCTGCGTTCATTTCTTTACCCATAGCACGAGAAGTAACGTAACGCTCATGACCAAAGCCAGGTGCCATACGGACTAACTCAATACCTTCAGGTGATACATCCTCAACTAAATGACCAGCATCAATCTCAGCTTGCAAGCCAATCTCACCTGCTTCTTCAGTACTAATATCTTGGCGAGGCATCGTAGAAGGGTCAAGCGGTTGATTGTTAGCATCAAGAGCAGAACCTTGAGCTAACTTCTTCATCAAACGACCATATGTCTTAGCTACTGAAGCACGAGGCATAGCACCATCAACAGCAGTCATTTCAACTGGGCCTTCGCCGTCATCACGGAGAAGATCATTGATAGAGTCGTATCCAAAGTCTACATCAGACGCTTCTTCGCTAGCAGCTACAGAACCATTACCTTGACTAGCTGCACCTGAAATCATAGGACTCATCAAGATACCTGCCATGTTAACTACGTTAGCAGTAGATGCAGTTGATGTGTTTAGTCCTGACTTCAATCGAGTCATTGCTGAAAGCTGAACAGCAGTAGGCGAATTACTGTCACGAAGAGTAACAGTAGTATCCGCTAATGTTTCACCAATAGCTTTAGAAGCTCGCTGGATAATACCAGCTTGAGTAGGTTTAGCAGAATCAGGGAACGCATCACGAAGTTCTTTAATTGAAGTCCAGTCCTTGTTAAGTGGCTTCATTAAGTTAGCTTGTCGGCTACGTTCTTCTTCATACATTTGTTGGATTGCTTCTGGATCCGTAATCTCATTACCACGGATATCCATCAAACGAGAAGGCATACCTTCCATGACATCACTGAAAGGTGAAGGTTCATAGGTAGGTGCCTTAACACCCGAAGCAGCAAAAGAAGGATAATCTTCCTCTTCTCCTTGGTAACCTACAGCAGGTACACTGCCTGTTGATTGCATATTCTGAGGGATTTCTCCCATAGCATTTGCTTGTCGAGCTGCAATAGACTCGTCTGTTACATCTAGCGATGGTACAACAGGTACTTGCTGTTTAAGTTGATCTTCAAGGAATCGGTTGCTTTGACCTAGTGAAGGTACATTAGCTCCGGATGGAATGTTAATAGCCATAGAATTATTCTCCTAATTCTTTTTGTAAATATTTAGCCAAGGCGGGACTTGTTCCAACAATAGGAAGCAACCTGGCACCCTTCTCAATTCGCTTACCCTCAGGTGCTGATAAAGCAGAATTGATTTTGTTGATAAATGATAATTGAGGTGATTGATCAGAGATCTGGTCATATACTTGACCAAGAATACTGTTAGCCTTTTTATCATTACCAACGGTAGGAGATATAGTATCCCAAATACGTTGACCAGTACCTAGTAAGCCTACTTGGTTAATCAAACGTTGAAATTCTTTATCTTCTTTTAGCCATTTAGGTGGATGCTCATTGTACTTGATCATGTCTTTTACATACAGAGCAAGCATAGATAAAGCAAACATCATGGCAATTGTTGCGGCAGCATTACGCTGGTCATCAGAACCTTTCTTACCTAGATCACCTAGTAATCTTGGAAGAGTAGTTGCTGTGAATGTTGAGGTGTAACCTTGAAATTGAGTAAACAACTTCAAGTACGGGTCACTATAAAACTTAGGTCTGTTAAGTTGTGAAGGAACAACAACAGCTTCGTTAACAAAGTTGTATGCACCAGCTTGTAAGTTGGCTAACACTCTCTGTTGATTCTGTGGAGTATCCTTCTCAATGCTAGTCATAAAGTCTAAGTCAACACCAATACGAATCAAATGCTCTTTGGCATCTTGAACTTGTTGAGGTGTGAATGTACCATTACCCTGAGCAACATTAACCCAATGATTAATGGCATCAGCAGCAATAGCTAGCTTAGCGTGACGAGTAACAGCGGTGATAGAAGTCAAACCAGTAAGCTTGAAGAAACCTTCATTCCACTTCTGGAAATAACCTGTTAAAATGTCATTACGATTTCCAATACCACCTTCTCTTAGGAAGCCAGCTTCAGATAATTCCCTACGATGCTTAGATGCCGTAGGGTTTTTAATTCCAAATGATTCACCTAGCTCTTTGAATAAAGCGCCAAACTCTTTACCAAAAGTATTGAGAAGAATTCGAGTAGCTTTAACGGACTGAGGTGCATTTAAGTTACGGTATACCTGAGCAAACTCTACAGTAGAGCTAATAGCAGCTAGTGGTAGCGAAGTAATAGTAGATAAGAAATTAACCAAATTCAATGCACCACGAGCGTACTCATTAGTAATAGGGTGGAACTTACCTGCTCTCATATCTAGGAAATCTTTAATTTCCTTAGCCATGAATGAAGCTTCTGCTTGAGTAATTGCACCTTTATTAACTGCATCTTGAAGTAATGTGGCTAACTTAATACCATCTTTACCAATTAATTCTTTGTTAACTGCAATAGCAGCACCACGAGCAGCTAATGAATAAGCATTGTCTAGCAAATCGGTAGACATATAAGGTGCAAATTTAGCTTTTAGCTCTGACCATTAAGCTTCTTTTCAATCTCTGCTTTGCTTTTAATTTTATTAGCATCAGGGTTTAGCCAATCATCGATTGTATCTTCAATACTGTTTACATCATTATTGTTTAATACCGCTTGAGCCATTTGAGTAGCTTCAGCTTGGTCAACACCAAATGAACTTTGAATATCAGAAATAAATTGATTGAAGTTTTTAGAAACTAGTGTTTTGTCTAATGGGTGGTTCTCTAAGAATCTTTCTACGGAGATATCACTGCCTGTTGCTCTGTTATAATCGTTAACTAGGTTATCAATTTTATTAGCGTATTTTAAAATACCTTCTTTGTGTAGTACATCAGCACCAAGGTCAGCATCAATATCAAGACCATCAATAGAACCAGTTAAACGTTTATTACGAATCAATCGGCTAACTACATCAACTACATTTTGTTTAGATAGCAGAGCAGATGCTTCTTTAGTGGACATGCCATTAAAAGCTGACTGTAGTTCTTCTTTATTACCAAAGTTCTTAAAGATGTTTGATTCTAGTAAGTGTTGAGTTTCATCAATAGATAAACCATTAACAGCACGAGTAGAACCAAGTAAGGTGCTTAATGCAGCAAGAGACTCATCAGCATAATCTTTACCCTTCATAATCACATTAGACCACTTACCAAACAAAGATGTTAAACCTTTATCCTTGAAGAATGAACCAGTCTTAGCGGCTACACCTTCAATGTTTCGTTTAGTAGTTTCCATCTCAGCTAACTTATCTAAGTCAGGGATTTCATTTGATTGACTAACATTCTTTTGAGCTTTAACTAAAAGTTCAGAAGCAGTAGGAACAGTAGTTGTATTGTTATCTGCCTTGTATCGTTCTCTGTATTGTAAGTCAGAACCTTCTTTAGTAGAAGCTGCTGAGTTAGTTAGTGTAGCTAAACCTTTACCAGCACCTGAAAGACCACCACCAAGGATAGCACCACCAACCGCAGCATTAGCTGTACGGCTTTGTAGCTTAGCCCATTCCTCAGGTGTCTTTGGTGCTAGTGTAACTTCTTCACCTAAATAAGAAGCAATCTCTTGTAATGATTCTGTACCACCTTCGGATACAGCGCCTTTACCAATAGCACCCATAACCGCACCAGCACCTAAGTTCTGTTTGATAGCAACAGCTCTCATAGCATCTGATACGTCTTTAACCGCTTCTTGAGTAGATTTAAGAACCATTTTCTCAGCGGCTTCTTGGGTAATACCTCTACCCATAAGCTCTTTAACAACCATTGACTGTGTAGCTTTGTCAGTAATTTTTAGGGCAGCACCAGCGCTAATACCTTCTAAACCTACTTTATCAAGAACAGCTTGTGTTACACCTGACAAAATAGCTGCAGTAGCGTTCTTTTCTTTTTGGGCATTCCATACATTACCTGTATAGATAGCTGCAGGAACTGACATTGAAGCACCATAGGTTAATGGTGAAGCCATAGTTGCAATAACAGACGCTACCATTTGAGGGGCTGATGATGCAGCCATACCAACTGAATAGTCAACTACTTTACCAAATGAATCTAGCTTCCAATGACCTTTATCATCAAAGGCTTCAGCGTTCTTTAGGAAAGGGAGGTCTCTTAAGATAGACTCTTGTTGTTTTACGTTTGCCTTACCCATGTCAGCTAAGAAATCAATACCTGTTTTAGTGCCGACTAAGTCTAAAGCACCAAACCAACCTTGTTTCATTTGAGCAGTACCAATGTCTAAACCTGTAGACCAGTTACTCTTGGCTCTTCCATAGCGATCTTCTTCAGGTCTAATAACTGCAGGACCAGCAAAGTAGTCACTTGACGTACCTTCACCAACAGCTTGACCGAATTCTTTAGCAGTGTTAGTGTATCGTTTTGCTTGTACACCACCTTGATTACGCTCAATATTAAGGTCAGTTAATAGCTTATCCGCTACTGTCTGAGTACCTTCTGCTTGACGTTTAGCTCTATCTAGACGACCCAAATAAGCTGAATCCGTTTGCTGTTGTGTAACAGAAATAGATGGATCAACGTAACCTAGCTCAAGTAAACGGTTTGACAATGGCTTACCATTAGCATCTGTTAACTCACCTAAGTTACGTTTGTAAATATCTTTGGATGTACCAAGAGAAGGGGTGGCATAACCTTCCTGATTGATAACATCTCTAACTAAGCCTGTCTGTGTGTCGGCTCCCAACTGAGGGGCGATAAAACCCTCTTCTTTAAGCTTGCCCGATTCACGAGCGTTAATACCGGGAACTCTCAATGTAGTCCCGTTATCAAGAAGGATTGTATCAGCATCCTTCAAGCTACCACCTTCAATTTTAAAGTTAGAGGCTTTAGGGATATCTTTTGAATTGACTCCTAACTCCATTAGCGTTTGTTCTAATTTATCCATATCACCTCTTTTAAATTATTTCTCAAGGCTCTTTCTCAGAGCTTCTGTAGCGAATTGATAGAAAGCAGTTTCGTTGCTTGTACCTTTGAATTGCTCTCTTAACTTAGCACTCTTAGGGTTAGCCCACACTTGATGTAGTCTTTGAATTTCACTTGTTGCCTGAGCTTCATTAGGTTTACCGTCATTACTTACTGCAGAGAATCTACGAGCAAGGTTATTCAAGTCAACAATCTTTTCAGCTGGCATTGGTTTATCTTTTTCTAACATCAAAGCGTTAGGATCAATACCCATGCGTTGAGTAATTACGTTACGAGCTAAGTACGGCTCAATGCTGTTTATTTTAGTACCAGCATTTTTAGCTGCAAGCATATCTTTAGTAGCATTACCCATTAACAATCTTGCTTCTTGCATCTGACGACCATCTTCTAAATTGAAACCAATATTAGAGAAATAACTACCAGCTTGATCAGTAATTTGTTTAGGTCCAGGAATACCTTGACGGTTAGGGTTGGCTTTACCTTTGACGTTATCAGCACCTAATTCAGCAGTAAGAATTTCATCTGCTACTTCCGAAGCAAACTTAGTATTCTTAATCTGACGTTCAGTCTTACCTGTTACACCATGAGTAGATTCGCTCCAAGGTGTTAATGATAATCCCTGCTTTTGTAATGCGTCTAGAGGTACTTCTCGACCATCAATAGTTGCAACTTCATAACGATCGCCTTTACGTTTACCTGTCTTTTCTTCAACTGTATGTACAACAATAGGCTTGTTATACAATGCAGGATCAGTAGACATCATAGTACGAGACTCACCAACACGAACAGTAGTTCTTGTAGGCTCACCTAATTGACGAGCATCGTTTGTCTTGAAGTATTTATCAATAGCTTCTTGTGGGTAACCTGCTTCAATGAGTTTAGCTTCAATAGTTCTACGGTGCTGTTCGTTAAGCATGTTAACTTGACGAGCATCTGCACGATCTTGTAGTGCCATACTGTTCTTAAACTGCTCTTCACGATCTTGTCTGTGTAGAGAATTTTCAAAAGTAGTACGACCAGCAAATGATAATGAACGGGCACCATCATAACCACGAGCACGAGAACCTAAGTACATTGCACCCATACGAGCAACATCTTGGTTATTCAAACCTAAAGCATCTTTCAAACCTTTGTAAGAGAAAATGTCTTTAAATGTTTCTAAGAATGTACGGTCATCACCTTTAGAAGCATCAAAAGCTTTATTAACAGCATCTTGTTGGCCTTTCAAGGCATTAGAAACAACTTGAGGCGTTGGAACAGTTGCAGTTGGTACAATTTCTGTAGTTGGTTTTACTTCAACTTTAGGAGGTAACTCTGGACCTTGCGCACGATATTTACCACCACTTTCTACTCGGGTAATAATGTCAGCCATTAAACCAAGCTTGTCAGCAGGTACTTTGTCTGTTGGCTTAATACCTAATTCTGCAGCAATAGTGTTTGCGTATGCTTCAGGATTGTTTCTGTCAGACGCTGGTGCATACTTCTTCATAGTATCTATTAGAGTCATGCCACGTTTTTGGGTATCTAAAGCAATTTGCGCTTCGAGAGCTGCGCGACCTTCTTCATGTGATTTAAATTTAGCAAATCCACCTTCGCCTAATTCAGCACCTTCTTGTTTGGCAAACTTAAGATTACCCGGATTAAAGTTTCTTTCAGCAATAGTTAAAGGTGAAGAACTAACAGCAGGTACAGCAGGGTTTACAACTTCTGCTTTAGGCACTGCAACAGGAGTAACTGCAGTAGGGGCTGAAACTTCAGCAACAGGTACTGGCTTAGGTTGAGAAGCTACAGGTTGATTTTCATTAACTGTTTGCCTTACTTTATCATAGTAAGGAGTAGCAGTACCAGAACCAATACGAGGTAAAGTTACTGAGTTAACATCATTATCATAAATACCTAATGCGCGACCAATACGAGGAACACCAACAGCATTAGCTAACCATTCAGTACCAGCAGATATTGCGTTAACAGGGCCACCAACTAAAACGTCAGCGGCGGCGGCGGGGATTGCCATCGAATTAGCACCAGCAACTGCCATTGCTCTGCGATCATTTTGTGCTTGTAATTCGTTGTCTTCTACGCTTGTAACACCATCCTTATAGTACTGTGGTTCAACTTGAGTGGTACCATCTTCCATAGAAGCAGCACTATCAGTGTGGTAGTAGTTATTTAAATTAGGGACTGATTCAGTACCTTCGGCATATCCTTTTGGATTACGCTTAGGCGCTACCTTAGGTAGGATAGGGATTAAGTTTTGTTGTTGAACAATACCAGTAGTCCCTTGAGCATGATACTGTGCTTGACGACCTTGTTGAACCATTTGTTTAATTAAAGGCTTATTCTTTGGGTCTTGAGCAGCAGCTTTAGGAATAACAGCTTCACCTGGAGTGAGCATTGCAGGTACGGTATCAGTACCTTTAGGTAACATGTGCTGACCTCTGTGGAATACCTCAGCTCCGGCTAAAGGGTTGTTACTTGGTAACCCCATCTTTTCTCGGTTCATACGCTTACCAGAAAGCGGACCGCCTAATTCTTTTACTTTGAGATTATGTAGCTCTTCTTTGTGAGCAACACCTTGACCAGCTTTAACAGCTGCTTCTTGCATTTTAATCTCGTGTAATTCTTGTTTACGACTTTCCTCGTTCTCCATTTTCTTGGTTTCACGAGCTTCTTTAGCGTGGTGTTTAGCCCACTCACGTTCTTGTTTTGCAGACAAAGGTGCAATCATTTATTTCTCCTTAAGCGGCTTCTGCAGCAGTAGTTAGCATAGCTATAAGCCCACCTGAACCTTGTTGAGCTAATTGTTCATCTAATAAGGCTTTGGCTTGAGCGTCAGCAGCTGCACTACCTACATCTAAAGTAGGAACTGTGTTTGCAGCTTGAGGTTGTGATACAGGTGTGGGTACAGCATCTTCTACCGGAACCTTGGAAGGATCATGCGGTGTTGGTGGTACTTCTGGCTTTGAAGGGAATGCTTTATCGTACTCTGTATCAATCTTTTTAAACCCAGCATTCATAGCTCTATTAGTCATAGCCTGTTGGAATGGACTAGAATAAGGTGCTACTGGAGGAGGTGCTTGGGTATTCCCTTGACCACCCACAGGTACAATTTGCGAAGTTAAAGCTTGTAATTGAGGGTCAACCTTAAAAGGCGTTGACCAATCCCAAGGGTCTTGTCTGTTCATTATTTACCACCCATAGCAGTTTGTTTAGCAGGGTTACCATACACAGCAGATGACATACGTTGTACACCTTGCCATGTAGAATCTAGTTGTGACTGATCTACAGCACGTTCTTGGCTACCTAAACCAGTTAGGGTATTAGCAGTACCACTAATCAATGAACCTTCATTAGCAACGTTACCTGATAATGCAGCTTCTGCAGCAGCTTTATTAGCCATAATCTGCTTCTCGTTATCAGCAATAATAGCGCCTTTAGCGGTATCTTCTGCTAGTGCATGTCGTGCAGAACCTAATGTACCTGCTGCGCCGTATTGATTACCAATACCAGCACTAGTCTTACCTAGGTTTAAATCAAGAGCAGCTTGTAAGTCCTCACGACCACCACCTTGAGCCATCTTCAAAATCCTAGCTTGCTGTTCTTCCAGCGTCCCTAGATTCTTTCCCGTAGTGTCCTTCATAGTCTGCCCAAGATCAAAACCACTTGTTAAGTTTTGATTCTCACCAGCTACTTTACTTAGTTCACCTGCATCGTAAGCGCTAGTTGCAGTGCTAGCGGCTTTCTCCATGAATGGTTGTAACCAAGCAGGGACTGATTGAGTGGTTGTACCACTATTACCACCACCAAAGATATCACTAAAAATACTCATTCTATTTCCTTTCGCATAACTACGTATGCTTGTTCAAATCCGGGTACATACTTAGGAAGTACCTTAGCCCACCCTTGTCGGCCCCATTGTTCAATAGCTTTACAGCCGCTATTCTTAGCGAAATCTTCCACAGTGGAAAATACCTTTGATTGCTTCTCAAAGTCCTCACCAGAGAACGTAATGATATGAAGCGTTTTGTGAGTAGCATATTGTAGGAATTCAGTTAAACCAATTCCAGTAATACGTGCATCCTCTATAAGTGCCCAACATTGAGCATCATTGTTTAAAATCTTTCGGAGATAGTCAGAGAGTTGAGACTCACCTTGACCATACACCATTGCTTTCTTGAGATGAGTAGCTACTGTGTCCCAAAAAGCTATTACATCCTCATGGGACATCATTACTAATTTCATTGAGCCTCCAAGAAAGGTTTAGATAAGAACTCTTTGATTAAATCTAATCTACGGGCTTTCTTAGCAAAGATCATATACAACATTTGCCAGTTAGCTAACACACCCATATCACCCTCAATAAAGTTAGTGTATCTACGAATTGATTTAATCTCATCATTAACAACTAATGCGCTATACACTGTATCTTTATTAATATCTGTTAAGTCTAAACCAAGAGTAACTAATGTTTCGGTTGGGGCAATAAAGAAATACTCTTTAAACTCAAGCATCTTAGGGTTAACTGGTCGAGTGTATTCTTCGTGATGTTCTGTTACACCTAAGATAAAAGCGTCTTGAGGTAGCCATGAAGGATTTTCATCTTCAAACAAAGATGTAGTGTACAACATAGAAGTGTTTGAATCTACATCAAAGAGTCGATGAGCAGTAGCTACAGACTTACCTACAAGATTCTCTGCAGTTTTAAGTACTACGCAAGTTCTAATTACATTTGCGTTAATATACTCATGGTAATATTTTTCAGCTACAGCTCTGTAGTCATCATCAACTACCCAGTCAAACTTAGATTTTAATTCTTGAATAAGAGGGATTGATTCATCATCTGTTAAGTTAATGTTCTTAACTTTTGTACCGTCTTGTTTGTATAATACGTCTGGCATTACATCCACCCCGAATTCTTTAAGCTAAACAACATAGTGTTGTCTATATTTTCACTTGGAGCTACGTATACAGCAGACTCCAATGTTAATGTTTTATAACGTTCGCCTTCAATTTTTTCTGTCTTACTTACTCTAAAGAAAACAGTTTGACCACCATCAGGTTCTTCTCTGATATGAAGTATTTTGTAGGGTTTAATCATAACGTGATGCATCTCCTACAATAAGCGTTGCTGCAGATAAATTAATAGTCTCATTTGAATAGGGGAAGTAGCCACCTGAGCCACCATCACCACCAGTACCAATACCACCAAATGAGGAGTCTCTTGTGTAGGTCCAATTACAACCGTAATCAGCACACATCCAACCTGCATACACAGTGTTTGTACTTCTCTTAATACCACCTCGATAGAAGCACCAGTAAGTGCTATTCCAATAGTAGTAACGATACGCACCTACACAATTACCCTTAACCCACACACCATCACATTCTTCCTCAGAGCTAGTGTATGTTCCTTCCCTTTCTGCTTGAGCAAGTGAAGGGTAATAGAACATAGGTTTGCTAGGTAATGATAACGAGTAAGTGTTGTATTCGGTAGGAATAAACACGCCACTAGAATCACTTGCAGATGAATTACAGTGCTGCGAGTTAAGCCCATAAGGGAAAGTTGGTTTAGGATTACTAGGATGAGTTAAATTCAAACCACCTGTAATAGCTAAAGGAGAAAGTCTACTGTCAAATGCAGCTGTACCATCATCCTTAAAAACTTTCATACCATAAGCATCAGTAGGTGTAGCTCCTCTAGGGTCCGCAAATACGTAGACTTCAGGATAAGCACTTGCACTACCCGATTTCAAAATCTCAATGTCCCACAGACCTGTTCCTGCAGATGTAACACGAGTACATCCGTAGAAGTCACTAGTAGAAGGCATTGTAAAGAAAGGAACAGGAGTTACATTACAAGTAGCCCTGTACCGCAGTACTCTGATACCACCATAAACATCAATACTAACTGTTACTTCAGTAGGTGAAGATATCTTTTGAATCAAGTGTAAGTTACGAGTATCACTCGAAATCAATACCTGATTGCTGTTGTTAGTTGCAATAAAACCATAACTCATCTCATTAACACCAATATGTAAGCATCTTCAGAACCTCCTGAAACAGATACTGTTGTACCTGATACTGTGATCGTATGAGCCAAAGCTCTACGTGTAAATGGAGGAGCATTAATCAGCATTTGAGCTGTAAGAACTTCTCTGCCAGAAAGAATAGGGTAAGTGTACGAGGCTGAACCACCACCAGAGACCATAAAGAAGTCTACTTGATTCCATGTAACATCATCTGTGCTATATGATAAACTTCCATTTGCTTTGAATGTATTTAACCCGTACATAGTTTCTCCTTAAGCAGATAGATTACCAATCTGTACTCTTAGTACACCTGCATTATAAACCTTGATTGTCTTGTTATCTGCACTAATAATGACACCATTAGTAGTGTTGCCAGCAGCGATAGTACCCGCATTAATAGTACCTAAGTTAGCACTGATAGCGCTTAGAGCAAGTACCTTAATAGAAGCTAAGTATGGAGCTGACCAAGTAGTATAGCCTGTACCGGCATCGTATACACCAGAGATAATATACAAACCTTCACCCTCACCTAATGTAGGTGGAGTACCTTGCCACGTTTCTCCAGCACCCCATTGGTTGTACACTGGGTACGATTGATTACCAATAGTAGTTACAGTTGCAGGTGTAGATGCAATAGTGTATGCTGTAGCTGTTGCATAACCTACACGACCAATCTTACCACCAACAGTAGAAATAACATCCATGTCAATAGCTGTACCTGCATCAACAGACCAAAGCAAGTTAGGTGCAGTAGTACCAATGAATGTCTGGATGAGACGTCCACCCAGTACTACATACCATAAATTCTTTGTAGTACCAAATCCGTTAGCTACTCTAAACCAAGTGTAGTCAGCAACGTTAGTTGACTCAGTGCTTGATGCTGAGTTATATAAACCAAAATAGGTTTTATTTGTAGGTGAATTAGTTAATCCAGTACCTACGTCATCATCAGCATATTTAATATGGAGATATTGTTGAGTATAACCCACAGCAGCGTTACCTGTAACACCATTGCTAATATCTGAATATGAAGTTGGTGTAGTAGGGTCAGACCAAAATTGAATCTGATATAGATAAGCGTCTAGCTCATCATTACCAGTAATAGGTGGGTTAAGCATTATTATCTCCGATCTGCTTGTTTAGCATCAACAGCAATTAAAGCAAGTCTCCAAGGACCATCTGAGGTAATACGGTAATTTAATACACGACCATTAACACGAGGGTCAACCTTATAACCTTGTGACTTCTCATTATTAGGTTGAAATACAAACGTATCTTTTAAGTTAGGATCATCAGTTGATAAATCAGCATAATCAACATAATTGTTTTGACCTTTAATTCGAACTGTAATAGTAGCGTTACTAGGTACCTTATCAAACACAGGATAAATAGAACTAATTAAAGAACTACCTGTAATATCACCTGTATTCATCTTTAGTTTTTCAACATAAGAAGTAAAGGAAGTTAATGCAGTACCATTCCACATTAAATATCCATCATCAGTAACTAATGTCTGAGTACTATTAGTACACATATATACTACTTCTTTTGAATATAGGAAAGTATTACTAATATTCTGTGGACCAGTAAATGAATATGTCAATGAAGGTAATACTCTCTTTGACCATGTATCATTTCTATAATTATAAATAAGAGCTTCATTACAAACAGTAGAATTACCTTCAGGAAAATTAATCCAAATCTCTTTATAATAAGGGTGTTTAGTAATATGTACTTTATTTAAAGCAGCTCTATTTAATTCATTGAAGAAATATTTCTTTACACGCCAATCAGCAATAGATTTAATTTGGCCTGAACCGTTATGAATATAAATATCATTACGATCTACTACAAAATGATTACCATCAAATTCAGCTACACAATCTGTATTTAGAATACCATATGATTTACTATATGAAGATACACGAGTAGTTGCACCAATAGAAATTAATGAAATACTATCTTGGGAATATACAAACATATTACCACGTAATTCCATCATATCAAGTACAGGTGATGTAGATGATAATTCGAATTCATCTGCTGTGTCAGTGGTTAAGCCGGGTTGCCATACAGTAGGGATAGCACCAGTAGCGGCTTGCACAGAGATTCTAATAGTTCCGGGTGCGTAAGTAGTTACACCACCAGAAACAACTGTTAAGTTAGCTGCAACTAAAGAATAGTTCAATGACCTAATTACTTTTGCTGTAACGGTAAGTCCTGAAGTATAGTTCCAGCCAGGTAGGGGTTGGAAAGAACTACCAGCGGTAGAGCTTCCATATAGACAATATAGAGGGGTAGAAGTACCATTATTAAGGACAATTGCATAGCCTCCGTTAAATAAAGTACCTTGCCAGTCACTGTTATTGTATTCTGTACCAGTACTATGAAACATAGATGAGGTATTACCTGCAGCATCTACACGTACAATATCCCCGTTTTTAGCGAAGATATTGTAACCTTGATCTGGTCTTGCCCAATGAACACCGTAGTCAGGAGCAATAGCGACTGTTTTATAGGTAGTCTCACCTGTAATTGTTTGTACACTCTCATCATCAAAACGAATATTATATCCATCCGTGAAAGTATTTGGAGGCACAAGCATAGGAGGTAAGTCTTTATTAAGACCACCCTTTCCTAAGCCGCTAATTGGTTCTGCCATGTGTATTCCTTTAAATCTTTTCTTTAATAAACATCCTTACTAAATCACCTACGATATCTGATCTAACGATATCATCTACTGTGAACCTCACAATAGGAATTTCAATACCGTTATTCTCACACATTTTACAGAACTTAAGGATATTAGTTCCTCTGTCAATATCAGACTGAGAAGCATCACCCATAAGAACCATCTTACTATTCTCACCCAAGCGAGTAGTAATAGCTTTGAGTTCTTCAAGGGTAATATTTTGTACTTCATCAACTAGGATAAGGGAGTTCTCAAATGAACGCCCTCTAATAGTTTCAATAGGCTGATACTGAATGCTGTCTTTAGCGAGTAAATATTCGTACTTAGTTTTAGTTAATTGTTTTTGTAAAACACTAATCATGGGAAGTAGCCAAGGAGCTAACTTCTCTTTGATATCACCGGGGAAGAAACCTAATGACCGTCCGGTGGGGACATTACTACGAGTAAGAATGATGTGGTCGTAGTTGCCTGATTGAAATAATTGTGCTATTTTACTTGCCGCACAGTAGGTCTTGCCTACACCAGCAGCACCTAAAGTTACTGTGATTGGGAAGTGTTCAATAGCTTCTAACAACAAACCCTGATCACGGGTCTTTGGCTGGATGTGGAAAGACTTAGGAGCCTTAGCAAGTTCATCCATTTGTTTTCTGTGGTTTCTTTTCAAGAGTGTTTCCTATTAGGTACCGATTACGCTGCGTGGTATTCTGCTTCTGTGAGGATGCCAGGTTTGTACTTGTTTTCTGGACGGAAGATAGTGAGTTCTTGTTGACGCATTTCAGGGGCAAAGCTAATGTGCATCCAACGACCGAACTCGTGGATCATCTGGTCAAACTTGATACCAGCTTTCTTTACTTCTTGGCATAGTTGAATAGGAGTCAACTTAGAGCTAGATACGTCAATAGCCCAACCATCCATATGTGAGGATACTTTAGAACCACCTACAGCAACGTTAACATCAGGTAAACGTAACCATGAGTTAATGTTTAATGGACCAGTAACAGCACGGAGTTGTTCTAGTTTTTGAGCAGCTACCTTCATGTTCTCTAGTTGTAGAGTAGACGGTTGGTTAGGGATACCCATACGAATAGCCGTATCAGAGTGAGTAGCTTCTTCTAGTGTGAAGTGTTCAGATAAGTTCATTTAACGTTCCTTACTTGGTTATAACGATCAATACAGAGATTCAAATCTCTTATTGCTTCGTCTCCGTCTGTTGTGATGGTGATAAGAGCTTGACTAGTCTGTCTGTCAAGTTCGGCTCTCGCTTCTGAATTTCCAGAGGCGGTATTTGGTAGGGTACTGGGGATTGACAACCTGACAGTGCCAGCATCAATATCAGCCCTAAGCTTATTGATTTTAATTTGTGCATCTTGTTTTTCCTTAGTATACTTTGCGTTAGTCTGAGCAGCTTCTTCTGCCATTACTGCGTTGAGTCTACCAATCTCGGCTTGTTGCTCAACGTATGCTTGATGGTGGCCCCAACCAAATGAGGCACCCATCGCAATAATAATACCAAGAATAACCGAAGGGTTAAACAGGCTTAGCATCTTCCTCTTTCTTCTCGCCCTTATTAAAAGCAGAGATACCAAGGATAGCAGCAAAGGCAATATGCACAAAGCCACCGTTAGTTAGTGTCAATGGAACCCACTGACGGAAGGCATCGTTAGCTGCCTGTACTTCCCAGAACTGTACAATAGTGTACATGATAGGGAATATAATAAAGTCAGCAATGTTAATTGCCATGTAAGTAAGACCCATTAAATAGGTCCACTTCTTTTTCATCATTTCATCCATGATTATCTCCTACACGCATCAACTGCGTCTTTAACGATTATATAGAGGTATAACTCAAAGGGTAATATAATAAAGAATAATAAGGTAAGTAATATAAGGAAGCTTATATATGCGGTTTCGCTAGATGAATTGTTAATATCAACCCCCATACTTCTAAAATAATTACTGCCATGACAATTATCCAAGAAATTCTACTATGAAACTTATTTATAAGTCTCTGCTTTCTTTGATATGCCTCTTTCTTTTTTCTCATATTAAGCAAATGAGTTGCTTCTTGTTTTTCTTGTACAATACCAAACATATTAACTACGTCTGTATATAATGCACCTAACTCGGGAGGACTCTGGTAAACCATTATCTCACGAATTTCTTTTTGTAGCTTCTCCATTTCTTTAAGAGCAACTACATGGTCAAGAGAGATATCTAAGAGTTCATCAGGATTTATTTCAGTATTATCAATACGTTCCTGTTGTTCTGCAATCTTCTTTTTCATAGCGATCATAGCCTTGAAGAATACTTTGAGGTTTTTAATGAGGTCATTCTTAACAGACTGTTCATCAAACTCTTCGTATTCCTCTTTAGGTTTAGTGATCTTTTTAATTTCTTCTACGGCTTTAGGAGCAACTACTTGAGGAGGTTCTTCAGGGAATAACTTTGATTTAAGAAATCCCCATATACCTGTACTAACATTAGTAACTTCGGTAGCAATACCCTTGACTTCATCAAAAGTCTTCTTTGCTTTAAGAACTGTTCCTTTGTATTCCTTATACATTTCGCATCCTTGCTGGATTGCTTCAACTGCTTTGATTGCTCCTGCAAGAATGAGTAATGGCATTATGGCTCCTTAAACTCTTTGTAGATCTGATAGGATTTATGACCAATCATTAAGATAGTATAGATCAGAGTAGCCCATAGGACTAGCTCTGACACTTGATAACCTGCGACTGTCGCTATAGAGACTGTCACTGGAGGAGTAGCTTTAGTAATCATTGCTACCCCCGTTTCTGTTGTTAATTGATGGTCACTCATCGGCTTGCTCCGGAGTATTGCCCTCGGCCAGCCATTTCAAATAGACTTGGTAGTCTGTGTTGGCTTCGCTTTTTGGTATAAAACCTCTTTGATGACACAAAACAATATTTGATTCTTGCCCATCAAGACCTAAAACAATTTGATATGTAAGTTGCATTTATAACTCCGCAGATGCTGTGTAGAAAAACGCAAGAGTAGCGCAAGAAACACCGTTGTTAATAAACACCCCAAAACTTCTTTCGCCGCCGTTATATACAGAAGCGGCCTGATTGTTTGTGTAAGAGCCTACGTTGTCGTTAGATGCTTTGTTAATATTTCCTGCAATATCGTACAAGGTAACAGTTCCTTGAGTTCTCATCGGTACTGGATAAACCACTGTTACAGACTTTAACGATGTGCTATTTGCAGCGCCAACAGAACCTGAGATTAAACCGTAATTGTTTGTTGGATTAGCGGTAGATGGAACAACACCCATGTCGTAAGATTTTGTGTAGTACCGCTGACACAAAGCCAACTCAGTACCATACGGGCGATAGTCAAACGATGTGGCTGTGCTGCCTTTTTCTAGTTGAACGCCTGTGATGTAGAAGGTGGCTCCAGATGTGCCCATCATGTTATTGGTCGTAGTAGCAAACGAATTAGCAAAAACAGAGAAAGTCCCCCATGTATTAACAGTTGCACCGTTAAAAGACGAGCCATATACAAACCCGATACGAAGTGACAACCCTTTTCCGTTTGTTGTCAACCATGTTCCAGCAGTTGTAGCAGGGACAGTAATTGTTTTATATTCCCAAGTGTTTGCCGAATTGATAGTAAACGTAGAAGGATAGCAACGACTTCCATCGCTGTTTGACAATGCTACGGAATATGTGCCTGTTTGGCTTGCTTTAACCCAAAAAGAAACTATAAAACCAGAGGCGTTTGCCGACCCTAAGTTAAAGTCAGCTACGTTGTAACCTTCAATGTTATGTGTTAATTGGTAATAATCACCAGCCGCAATAGATGAATCAACCGTGGTTACGGTGGTTTTCAAGCTGTTTGTAAAGCCTGAAGGAGCATCGGTACTTTGTTGTGAAGTTAAAACACCGCCACCTGCAAATTCTTGTACAAATCTATCAACAGGAAAAGTGACTGGTGCGGTAACACTAGCCCCCGCATTGCGCTGGTCAATCATCATCGCACCGTTGATGATGCGGTTCTTGAATCCTGTGTACTGCGCTTGTGGGCCAAGCAGGCCTTGATCAACTGTAGTCAAGCTCATTGTGTTACCTCATCTGCGGGTTGTGGGGTGTTGCCTTCAGCAAGCCATGCTAGGTATTGCTGGTAGTCTGTGTTGGCGGGGTCGAAGGGGATGAAGGCGTTGTCAGAAAGACGTTGCACACATTGCGCAGTCCCGCCCATAAATGTGTTTGGTTGAAGTTTGTA
>Ga0228707_1000025_pt1 | contig 17012 bp, 14 predicted proteins | sample McNCre117_Aug_MT_FD_181472 | JGI IMG/M metagenome (GOLD analysis project Ga0228707, IMG submission 181472) | Metatranscriptome of freshwater microbial communities from McNutts Creek, Athens, Georgia, United States - 11-17_Aug_MT (Metagenome... | ecosystem: Environmental > Aquatic > Freshwater >...
AGCTATTCATAATAAAGAAGAACCTTATTGGATTGATTCAGCTAAATGCCAAGACTTTTGTGGTAAAGGCAATCATCCAACAATTCCATCTATTGCTAAATTTCTAATTAAAAATGTTTGGACTAATGGAATGCCTCCTATAGAATTCCAAGAAGATAGACCAGAAACATATATGCAAGGCAAAGGATACACCTACGATGGTGGTATAGTTAAATATCAGGATAAAGATATTCATATCCCTTTTTGTAGAGAATGTACATCACAACCTAGGTGTAGTAAATGGGGTGGTAAATACCCTTATAAAGAACTTGAGGACAAGATAAATGATTAAAGAAATATTTCCTATTAAGATTTATACAGCGCAATTTCCTGACTATGATAAAGTTCAAGAGGAACTAGAAGCTGAGATTAGAGGATTCTTTGGGGAAGACAAACGTAAATTTAGTAATCATCGTTTGTTTAATAACTCTTATTGCTTAGAAGGTAATAAACCTTTTGAGGTTAGGAATCTCCACCAAAGAACTAAACAACAAGAAATTATTACTTGGATTCAAGGGCATATTAAGGAGTATTGGAAAGAATTAGGTTATACTAAGTTCCATACACCTGAAATTAAGCATATGTGGGCTAATCTTACTCCTAAGGGTGGTAATATTATTCATCATAACCATAGTCCTTTTGAGATAGCGGGTTCATTTTATGTTAATGCGACACCTGATATGGGGTGTATTGCTATGATTGACCCTATTGAAGTTATTCGTGGTAGACTACCTATCTATGAAGATCCTGAATCTAAACAAGGAAGATATTTCTTTGATCATGTAGAACCACCAGCCCCTGGGAAATTAGTATTATTCCCTGGTTGGTTATATCATAAGACACAGCCTAATCCAGGCGATAAAGAACGTATAGTTATGGGGATGAATATATCATGAGTTTATTACCACCTAATTTAGTTATGTTAAGAGTAAATGGTATATCTATGGAAGTAGATTGCCATGATAATATTTTTCCCATTGGAGATGAGTATAGTACAAACCATAGTAAAGTAATTGCTTCTTTATGGAGATATAATTCAGCTGAGAATAACTTTATTAGGGTGGTTAGTAGCGGTTATGAGTCTTTTGAAGTTACTTCTGAAGGTAATTATAATGGTATTAATACTACTAAACATATAGTAGAAACTGATAAAGAATATTATATTCATGCTTCTGATGGTTCGCTATACTACATAGTAACTAAAGGTTCATATAATAATATGCCAACTGATTTAAAATCAAAAGTTAATATTACTAATACTGATTCGATAATTGGTTGGTACACTTTAGATAATGATTTAATTTTAAATATAGGAGCCACCAATGGGTGAGGAAGTATCAAGCAAGGACATTGGCGCTCTAGAAGCCCAAGTAGCAATACTAATTAGTGAAGTACATTTATTACGCAAAGAAATGGCGCAAGTAAATGCTGTAATTAACCAAGGTAAAGGCGGTCTCTATGTACTCTTGCTTACAGCTGGTGCATTAGGTTCTGCTATTACACTTGTATTTAAAAGGATATTTTCATAATGGCTGAAAAATGGATTCAAAAAGCAATTAAGAAACCTGGAGCTTTAAAGAAAGCTTTGGGTGTAAAGAAGGGCGATACTATCCCTGAAGCTAAATTAAATAAAGCAGCTAAAGCAAAAGGCAAATTAGGTCAACAAGCTAGACTAGCTAAAACATTAAAAGGATTTAAGAAATAATGTTTCCATTAGATACTATTCTGTCGATTGGTACTAAGCTTATTGACAAGCTTATTCCTGATCCACAAGCTAAAATTGAAGCTCAACAGAAGTTAGCTGAGCTAGCACAACAAGGACAACTAGCAGAATTACAAGCAGATTCAAATGAATCAGATAATGTATCTAAAAGATGGCAAGCTGATTTATCCTCTGATTCATGGTTAGCTAAAAATATTAGACCATCTGTTTTAATTTATCTCTTATCAGCTTATTTAGGATTAGCGGTTGCTGATGGTTTTGGTTTTAAAGTATCTGAAGCTTATGTTACTTTGTTAGGTCAATGGGGTATGCTAGTTATGGGTGCTTACTTTGGTGGTCGTACATTAGAAAAGATTGTACAAAGAAAATGAAATTTAAATTAACTAGAAAATGTTTTGGAGAAGATTTTACTGTTGGTGAATTATATTTCATCAATGAAAATTCTTTTCCAGAATTCCTATGTTATACACTCGAAGACAAAGTACGGGAAGTCAAAGGGCAACCCGTAGAACAATGGAAGATTCCGCATGAAACTGCTATTCCTATGGGTGAGTATCCACTATCTGTTACTTTCTCAAATCGCTTTGGAATTAATCTACCTTTACTTGGTAATGTTCCTGGTTATACTGGGGTTCGTATTCATACAGGTAATACTGATAAAGATACGGATGGCTGTATTCTCGTTGGTGATACATGGGATGGTAAGAGCGACTGGATTGGCAGCTCCAAGATTGCCTTCTCAAAAGTACAAGATAAGATTAATAGCATCAAAGAACCTTTAATAATATCAATAAGTTAGCTCAGCTCTAAGGGAGAATCCCCTTTATAAGTATAGAAATATGGAGAACAAAATATGACCGCTGAATTTAAAAGCGTACAATTAAAAAGAAGTACAACGACAGGTATCGCTCCAGATGCAGGTCAGCTTGTAGATGGGGAAATGGCTATTAATTTAGCTGATAAGAAATTATATAGTAAGAATTCTTCTGGGGTGTTTCAAGTATTAGGTGGTATTGATGATAATTCTGTTGATTACATTAAATTAACTGTAGCCGCAAAGAACGCAATTAATACCCAAGTAGCTGCATACTTAGGTACAATAGCTACACAAAATGCTAATGCTGTTAATATTACAGGTGGTAATATTAGCGATACTACTATTAAAGGCGGATCGGTTTCAGGAATTACCGATTTGTCAGTAAACGATGGTGGTACTGGTTCTTCTGCATTAACACTAAATAGTGTAATGCTTGGTAATGGAACAGACCCTCTTGCAAATAACATGGTAGCTCCTGGAGCTGCTGGAAATGTATTAAGATCCGATGGTACAAAATGGGTTTCTTCTTCAGATATCGATTGGAATGTAACATATACAAATGTAACTATTAATGAAAATAGTGCATATACTTTGCCTGCTAATTGTATTCAAGTAAATGGCTATATTACTACTGGTGTTTTTGGTAATACAGGTGGTATGGCTAAATTAGATGTTCGTGATTCGTCTACTACAGTTTTAGGAACTGTGTATGATGGTTCTAGTTCTGGTAATGACGGTGGTGGAGGCGCTAACTGGGATATTCCTGTATCAATCCCTATTAGTACTAATGCTAAAGATATTTATTTAAGTCGTCCTAGTGGTGGTAATGCTGTTACTTTTGTTATTACCTCATATGTAACTAAGTAATAGAGGATCATATGCCAACTAAACAAATCTTAAACCTTGGTACAGGTGGGGTCGCATATGACACCCCTAAAGTACTTCTTCCTGAGAACGTATTTACAGATGTACGCAATGTTCGCTTTAAGAATCAGTCTGTTGGTACTATTACTGGTGAAGAATTATATGCTAATATTGCTAATAATCCCAACTATGGGTTTTCATGGAGAAGACCAGATGGATTTTATAATGTATTCCTAAGGGACGATACTAGTGTATTAGTTAATGCTTCAGCTGCTAGGGATACTACACTAGGTTATACATGGGAAGTAGCCCGTATTACTACTACAGATACTTGTTCTACTTTACCTAATTGGGCTTGTGCTGAATTTACTGCATTAGATGCAGATAATGTTACCAACACATATTCTGAAGCTCAATTGGTTGTTTCTCAAGGTATTTATAGTGGTGCTTCATTAGCAGCAGATAGCCCCTATTCAGTAAGACAATGGCAAACAACTACTTTTAACGGTGGTTATGCTATTGTTATTAATGATGGGCAAAGAATTCCTAAGTATGTTGATTATACTAGCTCAGTATTAGCTATTAATTTTACTGATATCCCTGGATGGAATTACACAAGCGGTGTAACAGTATCTGCTAAAGTAATTAGACCACTTGGGTATTCTCTTGTAGCTGCTAATTTAAAATTAACAAATACAAATACTGGTCAAGTTACTTATGCCCCTTCTACTGTGAGGATTTCTGATCCTGCTGCGCCTGGTGGATTCCCTTCTGTATGGATGCCTGGAATTGCAACAACAACAGCTGATGAATTTGATTTAAGTACTACTTCTCCTTTACTAGATATGGGTGAATTAAGAGGATCAATGTTTCTTTATGCTGAAGATAGTATTTCTATTTTGTCAATTAATACTGGTGTAACTCGTGTCCAACCTTATTCAACTAGTTTTGGTATCCTTAATACTGATTGTGTTGTTGAATTTGAGGGTAATCATTTTGTTGTAGACCGTAATGATATTTATATTCATAATGGTTCTGGTAATATTACATCTATTGCTACAGATTATGTACGTGAGTACTTATTTGATAATCTTAGTTATGCTAACCAAAATAAAGTATTTGTAAAAAAGGACAGTTACAATAGAGAAATTTGGGTTTGTTATCCTAAGGGTTCTAATTTAACTTGTAATGAAGCTTTAATTTATAACTATAGAAATAAAGTATGGTCAGTAAGAGACTTACCAAATATCACTTATATGTTTAATGCTCTTATGGTAGAACCTTATTTAGAAATTCCTCAAAAGAATACAATGATAATGTTGACAGGTAATCAACATACTATGGATACTAATAGTGATTACAAGATGTATAACACGTCAACAGATACTTTTTTACCAATTCATTCTTATGTAACAAAAGAAAAATTAAATAGTGGTGATTTACTAGGTAATAATCAAATTAATTCTTTAAGTTTAGTTTTTGACAAAGTACCTGCTGGTACAGATATTGATGTCAAAGTTACAGGTGAAAATACATTTAATTCAGAACCTGATTGGGCTAACCCAAGAAATAATTTCACATTTAAAGCAGATGATTTAAGAGCACAGGGTTATAAAGTAGATCCTAGGGTTAATGGTCGATTTATTTCTTATAGTATTGATGCTTATGGTCCTTGGAGATTAGCATTAATTGGAATAGATGCTACAGTGAAAGATAAGAGGTAATATATGAATCTAAACCCACCTATCACAGGTAATGATGAGTTAGATTCTTATTTATTTAATCTTAAAAGGACTATTGATGATATACTTTATTTAACAGAACAAAATAAAGCAGCTATTAAAAATCCTGGTACTATTAGTGCTAATAATATTACTAACCAAGGTGGTTGGAGTATTATTCCTAATAACACTAATTTAGATATTTCTTTTAATGGTACTAAAGTAGCTACATTAGATTCAAGCGGTAAATTAATAACTATTGATAACGTAGCAGCCTACACACCAATATAAAAATAAAATATGAAAATACAATTACTACATCCAAAAGAAATTCTGGATCAATGGTTAGTGTTATCCCCGCTTATTCAAGATGCTTTAGATAAGGGACAAGGGGAGAATACTCTCCTTGATCATATGCAGAAGCTCTTAGGTTTTAATTCTCATTGTTGGGTAATAACTAACAATGAAGAAGAAATTAAAGGTGTTATCTTGACGGAGTTCCTATTGTATACTCGTCATAAGACACTACACATCATTACTTTAAGTGGTAATGATTTTGAATCATGGGTACACTTGTATCCAACAATAGAGCAGTTCGCCAAAGACGGTGGCGCAGTTGCAATTGAACAATGGGGTAGACCTGGCTGGGCTAAGGTATTACCTAAATTAGTACCTGGGTTTGAACAAGCCTATGTGGTCATGCGTAAGAACATTGGAGATAAATAATAATGAAAACATTTCAATTCGTAACACGTCGCAAAGGCGGTGGTGGAACAACTACAAACTCAACTATTCCTGACTGGGCAGTGCCTTACCTTAAAAATGTAGGAGATACTGCAGAGGCTGCTTATGGTTCAGGTGCTTTGAGTAAAGTAGCTGATACTTCTGAATTACAAAATCAAGCATTTACTACAGGTGCTAATGATATTACTGATACAACTAAAGCAGGTATTGATGCTTTACAAGGATCAACTGGTAGATTACAAAATATTGCAGAAACAGGTTCAGGTTTTACTGGTGGTGAAGCCCTAAAAGAGGGTGCTACTATGGATGCTAAGAGAGCCTTAGCAGGGATTGGTAATACCTTTGGTGCAGCAGGTACTTTAGGTTCTGCTCGACAAGCTCTTGCTGAAGCAGGCGTTCAAACAGATTTAGCTGCTAAGTTTGCAGGTATTGACAAAGATATTGCTGAAAAGAATGCTGCTCTTAAATTACAAGCAGAACAAGGCATTGGTAATGCTGCAACCACAGGAGCTAATCTTGCTTCAGGGGAAGCCTCTGGTTTATCCAATTTGGGTGGACAACAAAGAACGATTGATCAACAGCAACAAGATGCTGATTGGCAAGCTCTTAATAGATATGCTTCTACTATTTATGGTAACCCAGCAAGACAACAAACAATTGCAACTCCAGGGGGTAAGTAATGTCTATTTGGGATTGGCAAAATGAAGATGAAAAGAAAAGGGAAAACGCTTCCCCTTTACAAGGTATTCAATATAAGCAAGTAGAATCTGCCCCTGCTCCCTCAGGAAACCCTGGTAAACAACCTTCCCTTCTTGGTACTGTTACTAATGTAGCAGAAGGAAGAGCTATTAGCAAAGGATTGGATGCAGGAGAAAATAAGATTGGAGATATCTGGAAAGGTATGAATTCACCTAGTCCGATTAACCCTATTAGCCCTGATGAGCAAGCTGTTAATAACGCTTTACAAGCAGAAGCTCCTGTAGAATATGGTGGTAATGTATGGGGTTCTAACTTAGCTTTACCTGCTGATGCCAGCACTGATACTGTAGCAGGAGCCTCTGAAGGGGCTGCAGGTCCCTTAGCAGGAGTAGTTGAATATGCAAAAACAGTTGATGTTGGTAAATCAGTTGGTTCTGGTGCAGGGGCTACAGCAGGTGCTGTTGCAGGTGGGTCTATTGGTGGTCCTCCAGGTGCTATGATCGGTAGTATTATCGGTTCACAATTAGGAAGTACAGTCGGAGGTAAATAATATGGTCGCTCCTTTATCAGGAAAGCAATCCAGAGAGAATATGAAAATGCTCTTTGAAGAATTGCGTAAGACAGTTGCCTTGAAGAAAGATCAGAAAAGAAAAGATCTTTCTCATGAGCAATCGATGAGATTAAAAGAAGAATCTGCTAATGCAGAAAGAGAAGTACCACCTATTCAAGGTAAACCTACTAATCCTGAAGCAGGTCCTAGTGATACTGTTCCTGCAATGCTTACTCCAGGAGAAGCAGTCATTCCTGCTTCTGCTGCACAAAACCCTAAGAATAAACCTATTATTAAAGCTCTTGTTAGAGAAGGTCGTAGTGATAAAACTATGAATGTTCCTAAGATGGGTTATGCTGATGGTACTGTTCAAGTATTAAACCTTAACCAAGGTATTCCTGAAGTTAAAGGTTATGCTTTAGGTGAAATAGAAGTTGAAGAAGCTAATAAGTATAATCAAGACAATGGTGGTACTGGTATTTATGACTCCGAAGGATATACCGATAAGAATGGTACTTTCTTCCCGTATGAAGCTCCAATCACTGATGCATCAACATCTACTGTTCCACCTGTAATAGATACTGCTAAACTAAAAGCACAAGAACAAACAGCTAATGACCGCAAGGTGATTGGTAATCTTGGTAACAGAATAGCAGCAACAGTAGCTGCTCCTGTAGACGTTGCATTAGGTGGCTACAATGCAGCAGCAACAGGTCTTGACAAAGCTGTAAATGCTTTTAATGAATCCCGCTTAGGTCGTTTGTTTGGTGCTGATGCTTACGAAATGAATATACCTAAGGTAGGTAAAGGTGAATTTATAATGCCTTTATCTGAAAAGGTAAAAAGATTAGAAGCTCAATCAGAAGTTCCAGCAGCACCTGAAAAGAATAAATTAGAGGGTGGTTCAGTTGCAAACTCTAATGGAGAGATTGTTTCTGGTTCTGGTGCAACAGTAGCTACTAGAAATAATAATCCAGGAAATCTACGTTATGGTGCTGAGTTAGACCCTAAAACAAATACTTGGGTTGATAATGGTAAACGGCTAGATGGTCAGGTTGGTGTTGATCTTAAAACAGGCTTTGCTATTTTCCCTGATCATGAGTTAGGAAGAAAAGCTTTAGAGAATCAAATATCTTTGGATACTCAGAAGAGAGGTATGCCTCTTAATGAGTTTATTTCTAAGTATGCTCCAGCAGCTGATAAGAATAACCCAAGGAAATATGCAGATACTATTGCTAAAGAATTAGGTATCAAGTCAACTGACTATATTACCCCTGATCAGATATCAAAAGTAGCTGATGTTATTACTAGAGTAGAGTCAGGTGGTAAGTATGTACCTAACGCTACTGTGGCTAATGTTCCTTCTGTGGGTGAGAGATCTGACAAACCAGTAACTGATACAAAAGAAGTCCCTAAGGTAGAGATTCCATCTCAAGTGGAGACAGCTATGTATCCACCTAAGACAGCAATGCAACCAGAATCTTGGATGAGCTTCTTAAAAGAAGGTACTAAGAATACAGCTAATAAAATCATTGATACAATCACTGATCCTAATAAAGCTACTGCTGCTTTGTCTTCTTTCTTTAGAGATACATTAAACTTAACAACAGGTGATGCTGCTAAGTTTGCTTCTATGTATTATGCTCAAAGAGCTTTAGGCTTCCGTTCTAAGGGTTCATTAGAGTTTGCTGGTAAGAATATGATTAGTAATATGGATCAACGTACTCAGCATGAAGCTCGTATGCTCGAAAAGGGTTATGTTAAGAATGATCAAGGACAAATTGTTCCTGGCAACCTTATTAACCAAGGTGAGGTTAAGATTCTTACCTTTAGTACTGGTCCTAATGCTCATAAGGAATTTAGTTTCACTAAGCATATTCAAGGTGGTACAGGAAAAGTATTCTGGACTGATGCTCAAGGTCGAACACCTGAAGTAATCCAGGCGCAGATTGGTGATGGTCGAGTCTTTAGACCTCAAGTTGCATCTGATTTACCAGAAGCACGAGTAGCTGCTTTCGATAAGTGGCAGGATGGTGTTGGTCAAACTTCAGAGAAGACACTTGAAATTGCCTTCCCCACTCAGAAAGATAAACCAAACACTATGCGCCAAGGTATCCCTAATGGTAGGGTAATTGGTGAGCAATCAAGAAGTGCTTTCAAAGCATGGGGATATAACCCTGATAATACTGATATGTTTGATACTATGAATAATATGGTATCACAGGCTACTTCTAAGATGATTGCAGCACGAAGACTACAACCTCAAGCGGAAATACCTTCTATTGAACCTTTCTTATCTAATGAAATCCTTAGAGCAAAGACAGGTATTGATAATACTTTATTTGTTTCTAAAACAAGTGGTGAATTAACTGACAACAATAAAATTGCTGATCAAAAGGAAAGATTAGAGACAGCACTATACAGAGCTAACAAAGACCTACAACCACCAGCAATACAAGACAAGTTGATTGATACTTATAAACAGTTACAAAAGACTTGGGCTGATCCTAACGTACAAAAACTTTATCCTGATTCTGATAAAGAATCTGGTTTCTATCGTTATGTAAACGCTTATATTAAAGCAAATCAGAAGTAAATAAAAGAGGGGTACATAGTACCCTTCTTTCTTTAAGGAGATAACATGCTATCTGTACAAGAATTTTTAGCTAGCCAAGGTATTGAGTCCTCAGGCGATACAACACCCAAAGTAGATTACAATATATCTAAGGAAGCAGGCTACCTAAAAGATGCAGATACTTATGGCTTACCTGATAATCAGGCAGTTCGTTTAAAAGGAGTCAACGCTCTTGAGGTTCCTGGTTGGGATAGTGAAAAACAATTATTTAAACCTGGACAATTTGGTGGTGAATTACAACAAGAATTAACCCAGAAGGTTATACAAGAACAAGGCTTTACTAAGCCTGTTTATGATCCTAATATAAAAGATGAAACAAAGACTCGTTTCTTAGGTGATCTTAAAAATGAAAAAGGTGAGTTAGTAACTAATTATTTACTTGCTCATGGATTAACAGATTTAACTAGGTATAGTACGCCAGATCAGATTGCAACAACAACTGTTGGTCGGATGGACTATGCCCGAAGAAAAGAATTAGAAGCAGCTAATCGATTTGAATTAGCAAAAGAAGGTAAATACAAGTACATGGATACAGGTGATTTGTACCATGATATGCTTGTGCAAGAAACAAATAAGATACCATTAATGGCTAAGCCATTTGCTCTTACTGCAAAACAATATGGTGCTAATCCAGATGAATACACTGGTGCAGCTTATATTAGACCTGAAGAAAACGAAATAGGTCAGGCAAGAAGTAATCTAAAGACTGGTTTAAAGTCTGGTTGGTTATCTGTAAAGCAAGGGCTATATGGTAGTGCTAACTTACTTAGTACCCAAATGGATTATGAGCCAGGAAAAACATATTCAGATGCTCACTTAAATCGTTTAAAAGATGAATTAGATGATCTACCATTCCTTAAAAATGCTGAGGCATTTGATTCTAAGACAGGCAAATGGAAGCTAGATACTTATGGTAAATTCTTTGACTATGTAACAGCAACAGCGGCACAGTCAGCTCCTCAAATGGTGGCATCTATTGCCGCAGCAATTGCTTCTCCATTAACTTATGGGGCATCCTTATCTGTACCTGCTGCTATTTATACAGGTCAAATATGGAATGACCAACCAGCAGGTAAGAAAGATGCAGCATGGGCTTTGTCTATGGGTATTACTTCTGCTGCGTTGGACAACCTAGGTATCAAAGGTATTGCAGGAAGTTTAAGTAACAAGGCTACTAGAGAGCTAGCTGTTGAAGCTTTGGTTAAGAAAGGTATTTCAAGAGAAGTAGCTGAACAGCAAATTATTGCTGAATCAAAGAAAGTAACTAAGCAATTAATGGAGTTTACTAAAGCTGCTTCTGAAGGAGTTGTCTCTGAAGGATCAACTGAAGTGCTGCAAGAATTAGCTCAAGTAGCTGGTACTAATTTAGGTGAAATAAAAGATTCTCCTGAGTTAAGAAATAGATTACTCAATGCTGGTTTTGGTGGTGCAGTATTAGGTGGTGGTATTAGTGGCGCTGGTCATGTAGCAACACAAATGTTTACTAGCCCTGATAATACTAAGCAACAGAGTGATTTAAAGTTCAGAGAAGAAACAAGAAATAAACAAGGATATATCCCTAATGTAAGAGATGTATTCCAAGAAACAGTTTCGAGTAATGGTCTTTTAAATACTTTAGAGAACCAATCCCAACCAGAAGAATCAAAGAGACAAACAGCAGGATTACCTGCAACAGTAGCTAACTGGTGGAAAGATAAAGGTTTAAGTTCATTAGTTGGTAAGAATTCAAACACTATTGTGGGTGACCGTGGTCATCGTGGTCCTTTATTAGCATCGATAGCAACCTTCTTAGGTGCAAATAATGCTGTTAATGGTGGGGATATTTACTCAATACAAGAGACAACCTCTGGTTCTATCATCAATCAACTTGGTAATATAAAAGATATTCAAAATAAATTTGGTGGAAAAAAGCTAGAAGAGATATCACAACTCCTTTACAAACCAGAAGTATTAGAATACATGAGCGAATTAGCCCGCTATAAGAAATCAGCTAAAGACGCTAATATGGATGAAGCAGTTAAAAATGTAACTGATAATCTAAGTGAAGAGATGAAGCCTTTTAAAGAAGGTATTATTGAAGCAGCTAATAGAATCGATGACACTATTAAAATGTTTAATGACAAGACACAATCAAAGAAAACATTCGATGATGTTGTAGCAGCTCGTTCTGTTAATAAGTCTTTTGTTAGTCGTAATAGAGAAAGATTCTTAAAAGATATTAAGTCTGCATTAAACCTTAATGATAAACAAGCTCTAGAATATTATTCTGCAATTGTTAATAATGAAAACAACTTCTCTATGGAAGATGTTATTGAAGATGCCTTTGATATTAACAATGTTAAAGGTAATACAGTACAAAGTCTTGTATCTGACCTTCATAAAGCAAATGCTAATGGTATTCTTACTAAATACTTTAACAATAATATCTTTGATAACATGAATGCTCTTGCACATCGTGGTGGTGCTTTACATGTTAATAAGTTTTATATAGGTAAGAATGGAGAGATCCTAGCATCAGTACTAGATAGAGCGGTTAAAGAAAAAGAAGTATCAGTAGAAGAAGCTTCATTTATGGCTAAAGAAATCAAAGACTTCTTAGCTATGAGGGATGGAACATATCATGAAATAAAGAACCCATTGGTCAATGGTGTTATTGATACGATAACTTTCTTTTCAACACTAGCTTCATTACCTTTAGCTACAATTAGTTCTATCCCCGAGGCAGCTCAGGTTATGAGAGGGCTTAATGTATCTCAGACTAGAAAAGTTTATAAACGATTACTAGTGAATACCGCTGAAGAAATGGGTGCTGTTCTTCAAGAACTAGGTCAACGCAAAAAGGTTGGTGGTCCTGATAGTCGTACTGAGTTAGCTTCATATGGTTATGTAACAGGAGATCAGAACGTTGCTGCTCGTCATGATATTCATTCAGGATATTTCCAAGAGTATACAAATGGTTTCTTTAAATTAATTGGTCTTCAAGGTTACACCAATGCTACTCGCTATGCTCGACTATCTATTGCAGCAGATGCGATAAAGAATTGGATGGATACTATTCTAGATGCTGACATGACTAAGCTTTCACAATCAGAACAAGATGCATATGAGCATTTAATTCGATTAGGTATTGATCCGTTCTTCTTTAATAATCCAGAAGTTACTAGACAGGATTATAATGATATGATGATGAGAGGAACTTACAACTTCATTAATGAAGCAGTAGTACATCCTAATATTCTTAATCGTCCTAAGTTCTATAGTGATCCTTACTTTAAATTATTTACAATGTTCCAAGGTTATATCTCTACTTTTACAGCTAACGTATTACCAAGACTTTATGGTGACTTAGCTAAGAAGGGATCAGCAGATCAGCGAAATGCTTTAGCTACTGTAGCTACAATGCTTGCTTTAACAGCATTAGCTATGATGATTAAAGATATGATTAAGTATGGTGAGACTCCTCCTAAATGGTTAAAAGGAGATGATGCTAAACTTATGCAGCGTTTCGTAGGTGCTACTGGCTTAACAGGAACAGGCGAAAGAGTTATTAACTTTGTTAATCCTTTAGTAGAAAAGAAAGCAACTAATGCTTTCGAAAAGATGTACAACATATTAGAAGGTGAATCTCCTACTATATCTTTTGGTGCTAAGATGGCTAATGCTGCTAATGCAGTGTTAGGTGATGGAAGCAAACCAATAAAGAAAGTAGCAGGTATCTCACCTATTATTGGTCCAGTGAACCAATTAGGTGATTATTTACAAGATAAATTAGGAGGTCAGTAATGACAGGTATTGTAGTCAATCCAAATACAAACGTTTCTCCTTTGGGTGGTAGTTCATTTCAAACAGAACTACCTTCAGATAAGTTACAACGTATACAACAACAAGTTCCTCAGGCAGAAGGGCAAATCCCTTCTCTTGAGCAACAACCTAAACCACCAATGGTTGGTTATGATCCTTACGCTTCAGCAGAAGAAGACGATTTAAGTGGAGTATTTGGTGGAAAGAAACAGCAAGAAATTCCTGTTCCTACTACTTTTGCTGGTGCAACAGAAAATACTCAACAAGCAATATCACCTGAACAATCTGCTTTAGATCAACCAACTATTCTAGATACACCTGAACCAACTAAGCCTGTCACATTAGATCAAGAAGAATTACTACGTGAGCAACGTAGATTAGGTTCTGCTAATATTGATTGGGATACCAGGGATATGATGAAACAAGTCTTTGGAAAGTCTATTAAGACTTCTGAAGAAGGTTCTTTGTGGTATACTAGGAATGATTTAGCAGATGCAGGTACTAGAATTAATGTTGAAAATAAAAATCAACCAACTGGTACTACAGGTTTAGCTTATCTTCAAGCTGCTCATGGCTTGACTTCTCAAACACAAGCGTTAAATGCTGCAACAACAAGTGTGTTTCAAGCATTACAAATATTACCAGCCACAGTAGAAGGTTCTTCTGTAGTTGAGTCGAATGATGCTTTTAGTTTTAGTGAAGAAGATTCAGATCCTGAATTAATTAGGGATATGAAAAAGGAAATGACTCGTGAACAGTTGAGCAATCAACTTGGTAAGCTATATAACCAACGAGTTAAAGCAGCTAAAGCATTAACAGGAGAATCGATTGATGAGTCAGCTCCTTTTGATGGTAAAGTAACAGGAAGTATTCTTACTAGCATGGGAGAAGATGCAGGCTTATTTACCGAAGTAGTTGTTGATGGTAAAAAAGTAATGCGATCTACCCCTAAAGGAACAGAAAAAGGGTGGCATGCCCGTGGCATGGCTCATAAGCTTGCTGAAGGTACTAGCGGTAAATCAATGATTTCTCCTGCTATTCAAGGAACTTATCCAGGACCTTTAAAAGAAATACGTGGTAAGAATAAAAATAAACCAAGTATTGCTGGAAAAGCTAAGGGAGTTCCTGATGAAGTAGTAGAAGCAAGACAAATTCTTGGTTCTATTGCTAGACAAATTCCTATTGCTAAGTTCTCATTAATGACAATGTTTGCTAAACTAGGTATTCAAGAATGGAAATCAGGTCAAGCAACAGATGAAACTAAAGCTAAGATGCGTGGTGCAGCTAGACTTATTAATCTAGATGGTGAAGTAAATGATCCTCAACATCCTGATTTTAGAAGTGCTAAGACAGCAGTAGAAACAATTAAGAGAGAAGTATCTCTTACAGCAGATAATTTTAAAGATGGCAATCTAAGATATTCTACTTATTGGTTTGACAATTCAACTTGGCGAGCCTATGATGATACTATTGATGCTAACTTCCAACGTAGTAAATGGATGCGTAATCTTTATGTAGGTACTCCTACGCCTTTATCAGTAACCAAAGGACCTATTACAGAGATCTCCTTAAACCAAAGTAAAGCTTGGTGGGAAGAGCTTGGTAATAATAACTGGGATAAAAAGGCTAAAGGTAAAGCTGCTGAAATGGGTTTCTTGTTTACTCTTGGTCATGTTATGACCTCAGATACAGACGATAAAACACCTATGGCTATTCTTAACTCAGTAACTCCTGAGAAAATTAGAGAGTGGGCTAATACAGGTCGAACTCTTTTGACCATTGCCAGTACTTTAACTGATGGTACAAAAGAAACCGCATTATCTTTTAGTTCTAATCTTGAAGAAGGTTTTGATTTAAATCAATTAACACCTGAACAAACATCAGCTATCATGCGTTTGCTTGATAACGAAGATTTTAGCAGAGAGAACTTTGGTTTTATGCTACAAGGTTATATGGATGCATACAACTATGTACAAGCTAAAACTACTGGGTCTGCTTTTACCCCGTTATTAACTACAGCAATCGATATGAACTCAGCTGGTCGTGCTATTATGGCTATGGACATTGGCAATATGGAAGTTTTAGATAAGGTAGGTATCTTCTGGGAATATATTGACAATGAATTAAATTCAACTCAACCATTTGGAAATCCACGTTCGTTCTTTACGGATGTGTGTGCTGAACAAGCGGTTAATGCTGTATTTAATTCTTCTAAGTCAGAAGTTAAAGAGGGTGTAACAAACCTGATTAAACGTTTTGCGTTAGATAAGCAACATGGAAAGAACTTTGCTAAGTCCTTTTCTAAGTCTGTTTTATTAACAACTGACTATGGTAAAGCTATGCAGTATCATATAGATGATGCTGATAAGTTCTTGAAAAAGTATCCTGAGTTTGCAAAAGAATTTAAATCAATTACAGGTTTAAATGATATTCAAGCTTTGTATGCGATGAATGATCTGTATACAAATACCCTTCGTGAAACAACTAAGAGCTTTCAATTCCAATTACCAAAGGATTTAGTTAGAACATTGCAAATGATGGATACAATGTTTGCTTTCAAAGGAATGATCAATGATACAGTACCTTTAGGAGCTAATGAATGGATTCCAACAGGAGAAGAAACAGTTGTAACTAACTATAAGGGTGATGTAGAAAGAATCCAACATACTAGGGCTAGGTTTAATGCTGGCGCAAGAGGTAAGACTAAAGAGGTTGCTAAGATTGTTGATAATCAATTAGTAAAAGAGGAGCATACACCTGAATTAGGTTCTGCTGCTGCTAACCAAATTGGTCCTTTATTTGGGCAGTACCGTGAATCAATGATAGTAATGAAAACATTACTCGCATTAAACAAAGGTAAGAAGCCAGGTGAAATGTTCTTTATTCAACCTGTGTTTGACAACTTTGTTCTTGATTATCAGAGCTTAGCCCAAGCAATGTATTATGCTAATAACAAAGCTTTAGCTGAGGTTCTTGATTGGGATATCCAACAAAGTGTATGGGATGATTTCCAACGTGCTTACCAAGAAGGAAGAAAAGAGTTATCATCTCTAGATAAGGTGATTATTACTCCAGATAGTAAATACCGAAACATATTACATAACTTAGATAGAGAAGTTAAATTTATTTTAGATGAACAAAAAGCTAATCCAGATAAAAAGATATCTGAGAGAAAGCAAATGTTCCTTGATAAGCTTAATCGTTCTGGTTATGAGTATGTTGAAGGAAGAGACCAACTAACCAACTATAGTCTTGAAACTACAGGACGACAATTAGACGAATTAATCCAAGCATTTGGTGTATATAAAAATATATCTGCTAATGCTAAGAAATGGGTTAAAGATGGTCTACAAGAAAAAAGAAAAGCATATGAAAGATTCTTAAAGATTGCTAAAGCAGGTATGGTAAACTTTATGAAC
>Ga0228707_1000027_pt1 | contig 16543 bp, 18 predicted proteins | sample McNCre117_Aug_MT_FD_181472 | JGI IMG/M metagenome (GOLD analysis project Ga0228707, IMG submission 181472) | Metatranscriptome of freshwater microbial communities from McNutts Creek, Athens, Georgia, United States - 11-17_Aug_MT (Metagenome... | ecosystem: Environmental > Aquatic > Freshwater >...
GTTCATTTACGTATAAAATAAATTTATTGTTTAAATTGTATTAGAATAATTAAGATTTTTATTGTATAGATCTAGCTCCAGTTTATAGTTTTTAGTTGTATGTTTTTCTTACATATTTTGATCCATAAGTTTATTTTTTATCCTCTTAAATTCCTAAGATTAATGCTTTTATTTTCTAAGGGGTGTTTTTTCTTACAATTTTAAATTGCTCCTTGTAAAGCAAATTTCTCCATTTTTTTTTCTTGAGATAGAAAGACCTTACGATGAAATTTATATCCGGTAATCGATTTTTCAATATTTTATTCTATATATTTTTCGACAGGCATGCGACTTTGGAGTCATCTTTGGTACATTTTGTTTTACGATTTTTAGTGTCTGGTCTATTTAGTCTTAGGTATTTTTACGGATTTTTGAAATTTTTCATCATTTTTTTATTTATTCTCAGCACAAAGTACATTTTTCGAATACAATTTACACTAACTTCTGTCTAGTTCTAGATAACCACAAAATATTTTTATTTACTTTTTTAGTTTTTATTGGTATACATTTATGATCCTAGATTTTAGTTAGAGGAAGGGTGTAGTAGGGTTAATCCTAGTTATCTAAAGTTAATTAGTTTCTTTAGATCACCATGTATTTTAAAAATAGGCAATACATCCTTGAGAGGATTGTTCATTTCAATTTTTATATGAAACTAAATTCTACTAATTTGGTTATGTACACATTCGGGATTACATTTCGAAATTTTCATGTGTATTTTAATAGCAGTTAAGTCAACTTTTTCTTAGTAAAGCACTATGCTTTTTCACTTATAGATTACTTACAAAACGAATCTTACTCCTCGTCTGTATTGAAGATAGGCTGCTACAAATAAACCGGATAAAGTTACCGGAATTAATCCAAGAACAATTCCAAATAGTAAAGGTTCGATCATTTTATTATCCCTATTATAAATTATTTTAATTTAATCTGATTTTGTATATAGAACAGTCATTATTATACCTTATATATCTTTTTATATTAACTAGTTGGTATTCTTGGGATTGGGATAAGTTTATCCCAACCTCATTTAGTTATCTGAACCCAACGGCAGCTTGCCAGACAAAGGCTAGTAAAAGAAAGAATACGGGTATTACAGGAGCTACGTCAATGATTGGTTTGAAAATTGCGTAAGCTTCTGGTAGTTTAGCTAATAATATAGTTTCTGACATATCGTAAATAACCTCTTTACTGGAAAATATAATTTGTAAAGTCTGAATAAAAAACTAAAACACATTAATTTCGTATTCATCTATTATATAGTCTACAATATAGATTAATTTACGGGTAGTTAAGTCAGTATTTTATATAAAATTAAATCAAATATTTTCTAGTTCTATTTTATTTATGAAATAATCGTCACAAATAGGGAGTGATAGTATAACATATATTGGAATAATCTTTTTTCTTAGACTTGTTTTATTTTTATAATTCAATCTTAGAATGAAGATTTCTTTGAAAGGCGAATTTTATTTCCGAGGAAAAAAGAATATGATAGCTGTTTTACAATTACTTGTTAGTATTTTGATACTTTTGTCTTTTGCTCTTGTGGTGGGAGTTCCAGTTGTTTTAGTTTCTCCAGGGGAATGGGAAAAATCGAAAAGTTTAGTGTATACTGGGGCTGGGGTATGGTTTGGGCTTGTTATAGTGACTGCAGCATTTAATTCGTTTATTATTTAGTATTTGGGCTAGACCATTAACAATATCCTTTTTATCGTATGGTCTAGCTAATTTTTTACCGAACTTTTATTGTTGGATGCGGTTGACAAACCGTTTTTTTGCGTATATCATCATATACGTGATTGTATATATTTAAATAACTAATAAATGCGGGTGTAGCTCAGTGGTAGAGCGCAACCTTGCCAAGGTTGATGTCGCGCGTTCGAATCGCGTCACCCGCTTTTTTACATTGAAGTAGATTTTCATTAAGGAGAGAGTGGGATTCGAACCCACGGAAACGATGAAGTTTCTTCTGATTTCAAATCAGACGCATTCGACCAGCTCTGCCACCTCTCCAATAGAGCTGTCTTTTGACAGCCTTGGAAGCCCTAGTTAATGGATTTGTTTGTAAACTTTACTTGCGCAGGGTTTAAATTTTTTCCTATGGAATGAGAAATATTTCCTACGCCTATACGACCTGCATTAACTTTTTCTGGTAGTACTCCATCTTTTGGATGTAAATATTGTACTTCTCCACTTGGAAAAATGCGATAAATTTTATAATCTGTAATTTTAAAAGCTGTTTTAACTTGAGTTGCAAGTGCTAGACATTGCTCTTTTCTAGCTAGATATAGAAGATTTTCTCCTTTTCTCATAATAGCCGCACCACCTGTTGGCATCTCGAACACTTGTTCTTTTGAACTTGTCCACGTTATAGCATATTTTTCTTCAATTTCAGCTGCTCTTAACCAACCTCCTGTGCTACCTTCAAATGTAGGAGATGGGATTTGTAAATTTAGTGTTTCACTCATTTTAGTATTTAATATTTATAATTCTGTATTATTATATCACTATTCTATGATTTTTTATAAAAATAATAATTATTAGCGGAGAATGGATTTGAACCATTGACCTTCGGGTTATGAGCCCGACGAGCTACCAGACTGCTCTACCCCGCGTTTAGATTAATATTAATTATATCACGAACTGATTTTATTAGCTAATTTTTTATTTAATTAGTTGTATGTAAGTGTATATTTTTATTATAAATAGACATAGGAGTGCTATTAAGATCAGTTTTAATCGTTTTATAATAGGTAAAACTTCATACATCACTACGAGTCTATCTTGTAATAGTAGATCTGGAGTTTTTATCCATGTTTGTCCATCATACCAACCAGATTCTTCGTAATTAATTGTGGCTAGATTTAATCGGCTGTAAATGTATTCCCAAGCAAGGTACACTCTTAGCATCAAAAAGATAAGAATTGAGGTAGAACTTATATCTATTTTAAGTAGAAATTCAGATACGCGATTGTTTGTATTGTTGTTATTACATTCGAGAATCGATGTTAAAATGAAATTAATTACTGAGGATATTATTATTAAAGTTCTAAAAAAAGATTTGGTTCCTTGTGTCGTCCAATTAAACTCAAATGAATTTTTTAAATTTATGTATTCTATTAAAGGTCTTTGGTCTTTTGGTATGGGACATTTCATATCCGTCATAGGGTATTTATTCCATATTCGATGTGGATAGACATATTGCTAATAAAAAAAAGATAACTACTAGTGTCCATGTGATTTTATTTATATTTTCTTCTGCACTTCGGGTTGTTCCAAAAAATTGGTTTTGGTTCCCTATATTTTGTGATTTTGGATTATGGAGAATTATGAAAAAAATTAAAGATAGAGAACAAAGTATCCAAATAATATGTAACATATTGTATGTTAGAATTTTAGAAGGAATTTTTAATATTAATTCCTTCGGTTTACTGATTATATCTCTCTACAAAAGTTTATTCTCCCTGTAATTTGAGTAACGCAAATCCTAAGGCTAATCCTACTAATGTAATTAGAAAACTAATAGAGCCTGCAGTAACTATCTCATTTCCCATCGTTTACTCCATTTTTATATGCGAAGACTTTAAATTTTAAAAACCGTTTCTCCCCCAAACTACTAGTGCCAACGAAAATGTGAACATTACCATTAAAGAAGACCATCCTAAGCTTATTATATCCATAAATGATATTTTTTAAGTATTGAGTTTTTAGCTATAACTTCTATGTAAATTGAATATACATTTTTCATAGATTTAAAAGAATATTATACTATAGAAATATTTTCTATTAGACTCGAAGTTTTTTTATTCGGAACAACTTTTAATATATAAAATATAATACTTTTCTAGTTTTATTTCATTCTAATACTGTTCTGAAAATCTGAAAAGTTTGATTACGAAAGTAGACATATTTTAATTTGTATTTAAAATATCAATATTCATTTCATTTTATTACTAAAAAGTCTTTAAAGAAGTACTGTATAATTGAAAACTGTATTTAATAATATTATATAACTTCATTCAAATGGCAAGTAATTTAGCAACTCAACTTAGGGAAGGGACAAGTAAGTCTCATAGTATGGCAGAAAATGTGAGCTTTGTAAAATCGTTTTTAGGAGGAGTAATCGATAAAGATTCGTATCGTAAATTAGTATCTAACTTGTACTTTGTTTATTCAGCTATGGAAGAAGAAATGGAAATTCATAAGGAAAATAACTTTATTTCTCCTATTTATTTCACTGAATTACATCGTAAACGAAACTTAGAGAATGATTTAGAATATTATTATGGTATGAATTGGAAGTCGTCGATAGTGATTTCAGAAGCTACTAAAGCATATGTCAATCGAATACGACTTGTTTCTAGGGAAAAACCAGAGTTATTAGTGGCTCATGCTTACACAAGGTATTTGGGAGATTTATCAGGGGGTCAATTATTGAAAAAAATTGCTCAGAGGGCTATGAATTTATCAGATGGACATGGCTTATCTTTTTATGAGTTTGACAAGGTAAAAGACGAACAAGAATTTAAACAAAATTATAAAAGAGCTTTAGATTCGTTAGTTTTGGATTCTACTTTGGCCGATCAGATTGTCTCTGAAGCTAATGTTTCATTTACTATGAATATGAAAATGTTTCAAGAATTAGAAACTAGTCTAAGTCGTATTTTGGTCAAATTAACGACAAACTTCATTTCGGCATTGTTACAGCCTTTAGTAAACACATAAGTATGTATGACATAAAAAGTTATAAAAAATCTCATACTTTTTTATTTACATCTTTTTTTGTCCATTTTATCATTAGGTATACAATATTCTATAAAGTTTTTATTTATCTATGCAGAAATTGAAAACACGTCGTTCAGCTAAAAAACGTTTTCGTAAAACTGTAAATGGTAGTTTTGTTAGACGAAAAGCGTTTAAGGGGCATCTTTTAGAAAAAAAATCGTCTAAACGTAAGAGGGAGCTTTCCAAACATATGAAAGTTTTTTTTGGAGATTCCATTGCATTACGTAGCATGCTTCCGTATCTTTAATTGTTTTATTTGAATTTATAATACAGAAGGAAAAATATAATGGTAAGAGTAAAAAGAGGTAGCGTTGCCAGAAGTAGACGCAACAAAATTTTACATATCGCAAAAGGATTTCGTGGTACACATTCTAAACTTTTTAGAATGGCAAATCAGCAAGTTATGAAAGCTTTACGCTATGCTTATGTAGGTCGGAAAAGGCGAAAACGTGACTTTCGTAGTCTTTGGATTGTTCGAATCAATGCAGCAGCTAGAGAGCATAATATAAATTACAGTTTATTTACCAGTTTATTAAAACAAGCAAATATTGGAATAAATAGAAAAATGTTGGCTCAAATTGCAGTGCTTGATAAAGTTTGTTTTACAAAAGTTTTAAGCTTAATACAAAATTAATTATTTTGATTTTATTAAGAAGAGCATGTGTAAAAGTTTACACATGTTCTTTTTTTAGAAGTTCATTTCGGCTAATTGAACTTTTTCAAATTGTTTTTTCTTAAGGACTAACAAAATTTGAGCCAAAATTATTGTAAAGAAAAATGCAATCATGCCTTTTACTCTTGCAGGACTTTGCAAAACTATTTCGGTTTCGGTTTGTCCAAAGCCCCCCACATTTGGATCTATTGTCAAAGCTTGATCTGCGCTTACCGCTTGTCCTTCTTTTACAATAAGATCGGGTCCAGCTGGTATATTTACAGTTGTAGAATCTCCACGTTTAGATTTTATTAGTATATTAAGACCACCGTCCGGTAATTTTTCTGTTTTTAATACTTGTCCTTCAATTGGTGAAGTATATATAGTATTGTTGGTTTTAGTCCCTGTTGGATTTACTTGTCCACGGCCTCTATTAGCACCTACATAAATAGGGTATTTAATAAAATGGACGTTTTTATTTTCTGCTGGATTGGGTGCCAATATTGGGAAAGTTATTTTTTGGTTTTTGTCTCCTGGTATAGGTCCTACTACAAGAATATTTGGTTTGGATCCACTGTACATAGAGATACTTAAACCCTTAGTCTCTTCTTTTAGTTCTTCTGAAAGTCTTTCTTTTGGCGCTAAAGTAAACCCTTCAGGTAATATCAAGACTGCCCCAACATTTAAAGAGCCTTTAGTACCATTTCCTGTCACTTGTTTTACTGATAAATCGTAAGGTATAGTTACCTCTGCTCCGAAAACTGTATCGGGTAAGACTCCTTGTGGTACTTCAATCTCGACTGGTTTTTGCGCTAGATGACAGTTTGCACAGACTATTCTCCCTGTAGCTTCTCTAGGGTTTTCATAAGCTTGTTGTGCAAATATAGGGAATGCGTTCGACAAAATGGGAACAAGTAAAGTAAACAATATGCTTGTAGTTAGAAGACTTTGTTTTAAATTTTTATTCACATTTAGTAAGTAATTATGTTTCATTATTCTCCAAACTATTTCTTAAAATAAGTATAAATTAACCTCATTAACCAGATTTGTTAAGTCTGTATTCTATAAAGGGTTTCACTATAGCAAATTTAACTATTTATATAATAATTATTGCTGACTTTAAGTTTTACTGAAAATCTCAGTACCTTGTGCATTAATATCAGAGTAAAAATTTTCTTTATATTTTTGATCTTGAAATCGGCTTATTCTTTTTTAATTCTTTGATAGCTGTTTTCTTCGTATCCAAATTGAGATACTCTCTAATCTTAGAGGATTGTCTAAATTTCTTTATTGCTTGTGATTACTAGTGCTTTTTTCGTGTACATTTTTTTGACAAAATTGACGTCGACAAGAGCAGAGAAGCAAGGTTTTATACTACTACTTTTTAAAATCACCATCTCCCGGGTTTACTTGGCTTTTTCGTTTTCTCCTGATTAAAATTAGTAGGTGGACACGTTTGATTCTTTGGTATATTAAATTTTCTTATAGCGTAGTGGATTTTATAGAACTAGTACATTTTCATCTACCCTATGATAAATTTTTTCTAGTTTTGAAGATCTTTTTTGCTAGATTCTTATTCATTTTTTGCACCGAAATTCTTATAGCTGTTACGTTGCAAAATTTCTAATGGTTCTTCAATACAGTAGCGATTGTTGATGTCATTTTGGCTTTTGATTCAAAATTTATCTCTGACGAATTGACTCGAAATTTGATTTTTGTGGAAGCTCAGAAAATTATCCGTTTACATATTATCTTTGAACTTGCCATTTTTTTTAGCATACCAGTACCATCCGAGAAAATCTTTTTTATCGATCAATATGTTTCCTTTGATATTATTCAATGTAGTCAAAATTATTCTACTAAGTTTTTTATCACTTTAGAGTAAATAAAATGTAAGCTGACTATGTGACAGGTTGCTGTATTGCTGTACTTTTTCAATTCTATTTGCAGTTATCTCTATTAGAATAGTATTCTGATAATCTTATTGTGACGCATTTTGATTGGTCTATATAGTTTTTATTATCCTTGTTAGAGATTTTATTATCCTGACTTTGATTTTCACTAGAACCATTATTTTACGTTTAATAGATTTCTAACGCTTTTTTATCTATTCTAAACTTCTTTTATTATTTTTATATGCTTTTAATCTGATAGGTAAGAGTAAAAATTTTTGTCCATTATCAAAAACTTTTCCATGTCTGTCTGTATACTTTTTATTTGAAAGTATACTTTAGTAGATGGATTTAACATAAACATTACCGCACATCTACAAACTTATAATCTGCACTTTTAGGATTCTTTTTGTGCGATATATTTCTTTTGGATTACGTTTTTGTAGAAATTTTTTCTTAAGTTCTTTCTATAAGTCGAACCTTTCGATGACTAATAGCGATTAATTATCATGTAATCATATTTTTCTTAGTTATTTATCTGACTTCTTTTTTCAGCTTCAAGAATTTTGTAGACTTAAATTTGTTATTGGTCTACCTTTTTAGGTCTTTTTTTGAGCCGATTTAACGCTCTTTTTTATAAACGGAAAAATTGGGCTTGGAATTTCTTCTACTTTAAGTAGAGCTAATAGTAACTATTGCAATAGATGATCAAACTTTATTCGCTTTTCTATTTTATCATTAACCTTATAATAATTATATTTTTTCTTACTACTTTGTAGAAATTTTTGATCGTTTTTTAGACTACTTTAGATATTCGAGTATAAGAAGATTCGAAGATTGTTTTTTATTCGAGTTTTCAATTTTTAACTCTTAGCCGTTCAACGTACTTACTAGTCTAGCGACCCAGGTTCTTATGGTTGTTTGGTTAAAAAACCCCTCTGGAATTGGCTTATACCGGATTCATATCTAATATGAACTGGTTGGGTCGTCTATGTTATGATAGGTTTTTAGGTTCTACTTATTAATACTAGTGTGGTGTTTTACTTAATATCGCGTCTTTTTTCAGATTCACTCAAAAATAAAATGAACCCTTTTAGTTCGCCTAGATTGGTGAAGAGTTGAAGTTAACTGCTGGTTACATCTTCTTCTTACTAATACGTCTTTATCACAAAACGAATTGGAATAAACAAGAATATTGACTTAAATATTTTAACTTAAAAATTCTTATTATAATCTATATTTTTTTTACTTTTTTCTATAAGAATTACAATCCCTGCACCTAAAAAGTATAATAGTAAAACTATGGAAGACATCAAAATTTGAGTTACTGGGTCGACAGAGGGTGTTAGAATAGCTCCTATAATAGTAGATCCTAAAATTACATATCTCCAAATAGAGAGCATGGTATCCCCAGAAATTATCCTTAATAACCCTAACATTACTTGTATAACTGGTAATTGAAAGGCTAGTCCAGTACTAAATAATAAAATAAGAATAAATTCGAAGTATTGATCAAAAGACCAGAAAGGTTCAACCACTTCTGCCCCATAGTTTATGAAAAAGTTTAGAGCGGCCGGTACGAGAATAAAGTATCCAAAAGACAATCCCGATAAAAATAAAGTGATAGCACCCAAAATTATAGGTAGGATATTTTTGCGCTCGGTTTTTGTCATTCCAGGAAGGATAAATAGAATAATTTGATAAATTATAAATGGGCTACTAACTAATAACCCTGTATAAGTAGCTACTTTTATTGAAGCAAAAAAATATTCTCCAGGAGAAAATTGTAAAAATTTTATACCCAGAGCTGGTTCTTGTAGTACCTTAACAATACTTTTTACACTACATACAGAGAAAAGAATTGAGCTTATGAGAGTTGCTACAGACCAAAAAGCTCGTTGGCGAAGTTCTTCTAAATGATCCGAAAGAGACATTTCGGCATCGTTTTGCCGAATAGTTAGTGTATAGGGAAGTAGTAAATTTTTTTCTTTTTTTATATCCATTAGTATTAAAATGTATCGTTAACAGATAGGTTTATCTATACAAAATTAAATTTTTTAACTTAAGTACAGGTACACAAAAATATCTGTGTACCTGTATTTAATTATAGTGTAGAGGCTTGTACTCGAGCTCGAGCTTTACGTAAATTTTGTGTTGCTTCAATTTTTGCTTTGCTAGTTTCAGCATCATTGAAACGGATAGTCATCTCCTCAAGGTTTTTCTGTGCTTCGTCTTTATCGATCTTTGATCCTTCTTCCGCACCGTTAACCAAGATTGTCAATTCGTCGTTTTCAACTTCAGCAAAACCCCCCATTAAGACAACTGGAACCCAATCTTTATCTACCCTAACCCTCATAACTCCTATATCCAACGCCGTTAAAAGAGGAGCGTGTCCTTTTAGAATACCCAACTGACCAGTACTGCTTGGTAAGATTACTTCTTCTGCATTTGCGTCCCAGACATTTCTATCCGGAGCTATTATACTAACGTGTAAAGACATTATGTACTTATCCTTTTAAGCTTTTTGCTTTATTAATAGCTTCGTCTATGTTACCTACAAGGTAGAATGCTTGTTCCGGTAACTCATCCAATTCTCCGTTCAGAATCATATTAAATCCTTTAATACTATCGGCTAATGATACATATTTACCTGGTGAACCTGTAAATACTTCTGCAACAAAGAAAGGTTGTGATAAGAAGCGTTCTATTTTTCTAGCACGCGCAACGGTTTGTCTATCTTCTTCAGATAATTCATCCAAACCTAAAATCGCAATTATGTCTTGAAGTTCTTTGTATCGTTGCAATGTTTGTTTAACAGATTGTGCAGTCGAGTAGTGTAATTTACCAACAATCTCAATTTGTAGCATAGTTGATGTAGAATCTAATGGATCTACGGCAGGATAGATACCTTTTGCCGCAAGATTTCTAGATAGTACTGTAGTAGCATCCAGGTGTGAAAATGTTGTTGCGGGGGCTGGATCTGTCAGATCATCTGCCGGAACATATACCGCTTGAATAGACGTGATTGACCCTTCTGTTGTAGATGTAATTCTTTCTTGTAGTGCTCCCATTTCAGTGGCTAACGTAGGTTGGTATCCTACTGCAGAAGGCATCCTTCCCAAAAGAGCAGAGACTTCAGAACCAGCTTGTACAAATCTAAAAATGTTATCAATAAACAAAAGAACGTCTTGTTTATTTACATCGCGGAAATACTCTGCCATTGTTAATGCTGTAAGACCAACTCTCATTCGAGCTCCAGGTGGTTCATTCATTTGCCCGTAAACAAGTGCCACTTTTGATTCACCTAAGTTTTCTTCATTAATAACTTTAGATTCTTTCATTTCCATGTAAAGGTCGTTACCTTCACGAGTACGTTCACCTACACCACCAAATACAGATACCCCACCGTGAGCTTTGGCAATATTGTTGATAAGTTCCATGATTAAAACTGTCTTACCGACTCCTGCTCCCCCAAACAATCCAATTTTTCCACCTCTTCTATAAGGAGCCAATAAATCCACAACTTTGATTCCGGTTTCGAATATGGATGGTTTTGTTTCTAATTCAGTGAAGGCTGGAGAAGATCTATGAATTGGTAATTTCTTTTCAATTTTAAGATCTCCCATGTTATCTACAGCTTGGCCTAGAACATTGAAAATACGACCAAGTGTTACTTTTCCAACAGGAACGCTTATGGCATTTTCTGTATCTGTAACACTCATACCTCTTTTTAAACCGTCTGTTGAAGTCATAGAAACCGCTCTTACGCGGTTATTGCCTAATAATTGTTGCACTTCACATGTTACAGATGAATCACCTTCTCCAATGATAATAGCATTGTAAATTTTTGGTAATTTCCCATTAGGAAATTCAGCGTCTACCACGGGGCCAATGATTTGAGTTATAAAACCAGTACGTATTGCAGTTTTAACCATATTACTTTTAGATTCCTCAATAAAAAAATACAAAATTCTTGTTTCGTAATAAATTTTATTCTCTAGATATAATACTCGTAGATATAAATTAAAAACCTATATTCTTTGTAAATCTAGAACTTTTGTTTCTTTATCATACCTAATTTAGGGAACATTTTGACGTCGGTTAAGTATTTTGAACCATAAAAACGATAACTTGAATCACTTAAAAACATTTCTTTTATTAAGATAACTTGTCTGACGAAACTCTTCCGGTTGTTTTAAGCCAATTTTGAGCCTCAATATAATTATTTGGTGCTAATCGAATTGCTTGTTTCCAGTATTCTGCAGCTTTATCGAACATGGTTCTGGCAGTTTCTAGATCTTTTTTTTCAGACGCTTTGACACCTTGATAATGGTAAATAACGGCTATGTTATTTATAGCAGGTGGCAATCTGGAGTTGAGATTTAATGCTTGATGATAGTATTCTAAAGCTTTTATATACTCTCCATTACTAGCATAAATTAATCCAATGTTATATAAAATATAACTTCTATCATATGGATCTTCTTCTAAGCGTAGAGCTTCATAATAATTTTCTAGTGCTTCAGCATATTCGCCTTCCGATTGGGCTGACATGCCATCTCTATAATATGAGAATGCTTCTTTTTCTTGTTTACTGGCAGGTAAAACTTTTAGAACAATGTCGGCCAATACAGTAAATGTTTTGTCAATAAAGTTATCATTTTTTTGGAACCTAGGCATTGTGATAGTTATTTTGTGTATATAATTTTATATATTTATGTTACTTTCTTTTAGAAAACATATCTGCATGTGCATCACTTTTGTTCTTATTAGATAGCTTCTTATCTAAAAAATCACTTTATAAATAATGTTCCTACTAGTTTACAGCCTAAGTGAAAATGATATATTTATTTCTACACCATCCTCATTTAATTTAAAATGAAACTTATACTTTATGTTCAGGAGAAAAATTTTGATTCTATTAAGTTGTCAAAGTTTATTTGTAAAATCTCATCGATCTTTTGTAAATTTTGTATCTACCCGTAAAGTCTTGTTTGTTAGTCGGAAGGTTTCGAATTCGAAAGCGCTTAATGAGAATAGGAGTTCCTCTGAAGATCTTTTTTACTTAATTAATCCTTTAGTAATAGTAACAGTTCAAACAAAACGCCCTGATTCACTTCTTTCATCAATAACAACAGATCTTCATCCGGGATTGTTAAATTTAAAATCTTCTTTAAAGCTAGATAAAAAGCTTAAGAAAATTGAGAAAGATGATGATCGAGATGTGGATCGAACTGCGGTGAAGCTCAAGTTAAAGAAAAAAACGCGTTCAAAGGTAACGTTTGATGATGATTTTGAATCCGTTAGTGACCTGTTTGAAAATAAATTTTTGACAGAAGATGCTTCTTCATTATCCATTGCTAGACCTTTAAAACCAGATAAACCGGATTTAGGATCATTTTCTTTCACAGTTAAGCAAAAAGCTTCGGCTACAAATCTTTTAAAAAAAAGAAAATCTATTAGTTCAAACAGAAGAAAAGAAGTTTTGGATCTTCCACTGGAAAAACCCAAGCAAGTTACACTTCTACATCCCATAACAGTTCAAGAATTAGCAGATTTATGTTTGGTTTCTAAAACTGAGATCATTAAGTCTCTTTTTTTGAAAGGAATTGCAGTTACAGTTAATCAAATCATTGATCTTTCAACAGCACAAAAATTGGGGGAAGAATTTGGAACGGAAATTGTTTTAAATCTCGATGTAGATCATAATGTTATGGTTAAAAAAACTTTAGAAATAGCGGATCGAGATCTTACTATGTTAGTTCCTCGACCTCCAATTGTAACTATTATGGGGCATGTGGATCATGGAAAAACAACTTTACTGGATAAAATTCGAAAGACTCAAACTGCCCAAAAAGAAGCTGGTGGTATAACTCAAAAAATTGGGGCGTATGAGGTTAATCTTATGTGCCAAAATAGTAGTAAAAAAGTAATTTTTTTGGACACGCCCGGGCATGCAGCGTTTTCAGGAATGAGATCTCGTGGAGTCTCAATTACGGATATCGCTGTGTTAGTAGTTGCAGCAGATGATGGGGTAAAACCACAAACTCTAGAGGCTATAAAATATATTCAATCTGCCAATGTCCCAGTAATCATTGCTATAAATAAAATAGATAAGGAAGATGCAAATACTGAATTTATTAAAGAAAAATTAGCTCAATACAATTTAATAGCTGAGGATTGGGGTGGAGATACAGTAATGGTTCCAATTAGTGCCTTACAAGGAACAAATATAGATACTTTACTAGAAATGATTGTACTTTTGTCTGACATGTTAAATTTAAAAGCTAATCCCAATTCGTTGGCTACAGGAACTGTTATTGAGTCTAATTTGGATCGTACGAAGGGGGCTGTAGCATCTCTAATTGTACAAGAAGGAACATTACATTTGGGGGATATTGTAAAAGTTGGGTCTATCGTAGCAAAAGTGCGAGGTATGGTAAATTCTTTAGGTGAACCGATTCGAGAAGCTACTCCTTCTTCACCAGTATTCATTTGGGGATTCTCTAAAGTTCCATGTGTAGGTGATCATTTTTCAGTGTTTAAAGATGAAAAAGATGCGAAAATTTTAATAAATTCAGAAAATTCAAAATCAAACTCCGTTTTACAACTCTCAGATAATTATGCCGTTTCGGATTCTGAAAATAAAGAGCGAATCAATTTAGTGATTAAAACAGACACTCAAGGATCAGTAGAAGCAATTACGTCTATGTTGAACAAAATAGATGATCCTAAAGTTCAGATTAGAATTTTGTATGCCTCTGCAGGTGAAATAACAGAAACAGACGTAGAATTTGCATCTACAAGCAATGCAATTCTTTTAGCATTTAATACAACATCTGCCAGCGGAGCAAAAAAAGCAGCTAAAAATATGTCGTTGACGATAGAAGAATTTAATGTTATTTACGATTTATTTGATCATGTACACCGCTTAATTGATCAATTAATCGGTCCGGAGTATGAAGAATTATTTATAGGGTCAGCTATTGTGAGAAATATTTTTCCTTTAGCGAAGAGTTTTGTAGCTGGATCATATGTAAATGAAGGAAAAATTCTTAAATCTGCATACATTCATGTCCTTAGGGACGAAGTGTGTGTCTATAAAGGTTTATTAACATCATTAAAACAGTTAAAAGAAGATGTGTTAGAAGTTAATCGTGGATCTGAATGTGGAATTTTTATTACTAATTTTGACTTATGGAAAGAAGGTGATGTTATAAAAGTATTTGAATTACATCCAAAGAAAAAAACGTATTCTGTAATATCCAATTAAATTGGAGTCGATGGAGTGTTTTAATTCTCACATCTCTCCATACAATGTAAGTGTGCAAAGTAATTTGCACCCATATACCAAATCGATTTTTAAGTTAAATTAAAACTTGTTATATTTTTTGAAAGTATTGCCTTTGATTTTCAATTTCACAAGTAACTATTTACATAGGGCTTAAGGAATTATAATGTGAATAACTCGCCCAGTGAAGTTTTTAATTACAACCGTAGTTTTACGGTTTCTTACTGGCTATTTTTCTAAAAATATTATTTTTATGTCAAACGTATGATAGAAAAATACTAGGATACTTTTTCTTTTATGTGTTTTCTGATTATTTCTAGCCACTAAAACTTTTAGCAGTATTTATATTTATTTAAAATAAGACTCTATAAGTTAGAAAGAATACGTGAATTCCATATAGATTTTAATTTACACGTCTACCATTAGGTATTTTTCATTTTCTAGTAAGTTGGCTTTGGATTACAATGATTGCGTTTTTAGATTCAATTTTCTTTATATGCTAAAAAACTAATTTATAGATAGAATACCAAACTATCTAATATTTGTTTTTTATTAGCAATTTTCAAAAAAAGAGTAGAATTCTTATAATATCTTGTAACTCTATTATATATCTCTATTGACAAATGGTAGGAGAGCTAAAATTCTAGCTCTTTTTACTGCTTTTGTTATTTTAGTTTGTTGTTTAGTAGTTAAACCAGTGACCCGACGAGGTAAAATTTTACCTTGTTCTGTTAAAAATTTGCCTAATAATTCCACATCTTTGTAGTCCAAAAGCTCATTCGATTTTAACGGAGAAAGTTTACGTCTGTAAATTGCCATGTTAAATATGGATTTAATTTTTATTTTATCTCTTTAAACAGTTCATGTTTTTTTGAAAGGGGACAATATTTTTTTATTTCTAATCTATTTGGTGTATTACGTCTATTCTTTGGATTAGAGTCGATGTAGAATATTAATTCTCGCATCTCTCCTTAAGATCTGGGCGTGCGGATTACTCCGCACCCAGCTCCCGATCTTCTTACTCATGTGAGTCATGAGTCATATATTAATTTGCATAAAAATAATCTTCTAGTTTAAAGAAGTTCAGTCTGGCTGTTATTCAATGTATTACGTTTACCGACTCTAATCTCTAAAAGTAAAAGACTTTTCGTTGGTTAATTTTTACAAAAATTAATGTGTAGCTTGTTAGGATTTAGATAAGTTGTAGGTTGTATTAGTTTTTAGAGAAAATCTAATGATCTATGAACTACTTGCTAATTTTTGCTACCTGAAGACCCTTCGGCAATTACGCGTCATCCTACCCATTATAGGGAGTTACAACTCTCGTCAGTTCTACTGCCTATGCGACCATACGCAGACCTCTATAATGTTTTTATTCGTTCCATCTTTTGATTGTTTTGCCCTGTACGTTGTAGCCACGGTGTCTCCTAAGATCCCAAAGTTCATACGGCTATCCAACAATTATGCCGCGGGATTAACTCAGTACAGTATGAATTTTTCTGTATTCATCTGGATGTTTAGACACTTTTTTAGACTCTATTTCAACGTCAGCCAGCTCCCTATTAGCGCCAGTGTGCCAATGCATTCAGCTCTGATTGCGCCCTAGCTCCCAGCTTCGCTCTTACGGATTCCGAGCCATATCGGCGTGGGCAGATCAGGAGTTACTCTTTGAACTTAAGAGACTAGGATTTACACCTAGATCATCAGATAGTTAAGACTAAACTTTAGTTTATTTATCTCTTGTAGTTATCTATTTACTACAAAACGAATCGCACTTGTTGTATATCTGTATACTCCCGTTGTAGTTCGATACTCAATAGTAACTACTATCCGTACACCTTTACTTTTCGCCATCTTTTTTTAGTATATTTTTATTTATCA
>Ga0228707_1000028_pt1 | contig 16368 bp, 15 predicted proteins | sample McNCre117_Aug_MT_FD_181472 | JGI IMG/M metagenome (GOLD analysis project Ga0228707, IMG submission 181472) | Metatranscriptome of freshwater microbial communities from McNutts Creek, Athens, Georgia, United States - 11-17_Aug_MT (Metagenome... | ecosystem: Environmental > Aquatic > Freshwater >...
CAAGGGCAAGCTGACGGTTCTGGATGTCAGCAACGGCGACGTTTTTTCGTTTGAAAACATGGCCAGCACCGGTTTCAAGGCCAAGGTTGCGGGCAACACGGTTTCCTTGCTGAACGGCAAGGGTGTGGAAGTAGCCAAGCTGGGCGGTCTGGTCAGCGGCGAAAGCATCAAGGTGCAATTCAGCGACGGCAATTTCATGACGTTGGCTGGGGAAAGTGATGGAACCAAAATTTACAGTGGTGGTTCCTCGTTGAAAACCTTGACTTCGACTTCAGCTACCCTCGGAAGCAGTAGTTCAGACCTGAATTCCCTCAAACTGACCGAGGCGGATATTACGACGACGGTAAGTTCGAGTTCGAGTACGGTAACAGTTCTTATCGATAAAAATAGCCAAACATTCAGTGCCACTGTGAATTTCAGCTTGTTTGGGGGTGGTACTTCAGTTGCCGCTACGGATGGAACAGGTGGGAACGCTGGCAAGCTTGTAGCGACCTACACTTACACTACTCTCCCAGTTATCACTGGAGGAGTGAACGGCACGGCTGTTCAATTGGTGGATACCTCATCAGGGGATTTGAGCGACTATATCTCTGTTACCGCAACCAAGGGAACAGGTGCTTATGCTGATTCAGTCACGGTAGACAACATCGCTCCGGTATTGAATGAAAGTTTGATTACCACCACTGCACCGGCCGCTAGCGCATCCGGTACCATCAGCGTTTCGGTTGCCAAACTGGATCAGCTTGGCACTCTGATCTCTGGCGTAACGGTGGACTTCAGCGAGTTCGGCGGGCCGTCGGAAGTCGCAGCGGAATTGTCCGGTGATTATTATGTCGCTACCGCTACCGGGACTACGCAGGCAGGTGATCAAGTCATCGTGACCGCTGTAGACATCGTCGGCAATGTCACGACCTTTATTGACGCACCGCCGGTTGCCTGATCGTCGTTCACAACATTCGGCATATACAGCCGTATTCAAACCCTACTCACACAACGAGGTGAAACATGAAACATCATTTGGGATTTCGCGCACTGTTTGCGGGATTGTGTCTGGTTGCCAGCTTATCGGTGAACGCTGCCGTGAGCAATGACGATGCAACTGCGGCTAAATCTCAGGCTACAAGCAGTTTGACCGGGGCCAAAACCACCTATCGCACTCGCTTGACTCTACTCAAAAACCAGTTGGACGGCGGCAATCTGAGCCGCAGCGAGTATAACAAGCAGATCAAACTGGCTAAATCGCAGTACAACAGCGATGTAAAGCGCATCAATCTGGTACTGTACAAAAAATTGAATGACTATACTAACGTAGCAAGCCCCTCCTGATCGCTTGAATTAAATTCATCCGTACCGTGTCAATGGCTCGCCCCGTTTCGTGGTGGAACGGGGCGATTTTTTTGGCCGCGCCAATACCGCCCTGTCCTCATTCATGCACTCCCGCGATCATCTCCTGTTCTGGTGCTTTCTGGCCCTGTTTCTGTTGGCTCCGTTGCCACTGGGCAGTAACCGGCTGTGGGCCTGGCCGTTTGTGGCCAGCCTGACGTTTGTGTTGCTGGGGGGCTGGTTCGTCCAGATTTTGCGGGGCGATGTGCATGTGCCGAGCCGCCTGGGCGGCGGTTTGATGATGTGGAACGGGTTGCTGCTGGTGAGTGTGTGGCTGGCCGTGCAAACCCTGGCCCTGCCAACCGACTGGCTGGCCGGGTTCTCGCCGGCGACGGTGGCTGCCTGGGCCGATGTGCTGAATCCATTGCCGGCATCCCTCAGCATCAGTCTGGATCCTACGGTCACTGCCACCCATGTCGTGCGCAGTCTGGCGTATGCTGCGGTGTTTTTGCTGTTTTTACTGTTGATTCACAGCGAAAACCGGGTCAGGCTATTTCTGTATACCCTGGTGATTGCCGGGGTTTTCCAGGCTTTTTACGGCGGGTTGGCGGTGTTGGGTGGGCCGGAGTATTCCCTGCTGTTCATGAAGCAGTATTACGTGGATGTGGCGACCGGCACGTTCGTCAACCGCAATCACCTGGCCGGTTGCCTGGAAATGACCATCGCCGCCGGGGTGGGGTTGTTGCTGGCAGGCCTCAAGGGCCGACGGCACGGCAGTTGGCGGCTTATGCTGAGCCACTGGATCCGCCTGATTTTGAGCGAGAAGGCAGCCATTCGGCTGTCGCTGATCATTATGGCCACCGCCATGGTGTTGACCCGTTCGCGCATGGGCAACATCGCCTTTCTAACCAGCCTCAGTGTAGCTGGCATGTTGTCGCTGATTCTGTCAAGAACCGCAACCCGTTCGTCCATTCTGCTGTTTGCCAGCGTGATCATCATTGATATGGTGTTGCTGGGTTCCTGGTTTGGCGTGGACAAGGTGGTGCAACGCATTGAGCAAACCACGCTGACGAGTGAGCAACGTGACGATGTTGATGTGTTCGCCTGGCCGATGGTGCAGGATTTCTGGCTGACGGGTTCAGGCGGCGGCAGTTTTGCCGTGGTGTTTCCCCATTACATCACCGAGCATCTGGGAGAGCCGCTGTTCGATCATGCCCACAACGATTATTTTGAATTTTGGGCTGAACTGGGCGTGGCAGGTTGCCTGCCATTGGCTCTGGTGACGCTGGCCAGCCTGGTGATGGCCCTGCGCTGCATGGGGCTTAAACATCATCCCGTGCTGAAAGGGGCCGGCTTTACCAGTGTGATGGGAATTGTGAGTGTGCTGATTCATTCTTTTGTTGATTTTAATTTGCAGATTCCAGCCAATGCCATTTACTTCGTGTCGCTGCTGGCCTTGCCGTGGGCCTGTTGGTCGCTGGCCCGAAAGCAGCACGAATACCGCATGCAGCATCTGTCGTCATCCCGCCGTGCGCATGACATCTGATACGCTTCTGACAGAAGGTAGCGGGTTTCGGCAACGGGTATGGGGAGTGTGCGGTGTGCTGCTTGCCTGGGGGTGTTCAACGTCGGTCATGGCCGATCGCACCGGTATCATTCATGTGGGGCCGCTGGATCTGACTCCGACGCTTCAGGTGCAACAGGCGTATAACGACAACATTTTTTACAATGATCTCAGTCGTCAATCGTCACTGGTCACTACGCTACAGGCGGGGGGGCAGTTGTCCCTGACACGCCATCTGAACCGCTATGCGGTGTCTTATGGCTTGCGCAGCACGAATTATTACGACAGCCCGACTGACGATTATGTGGATCATTTTTTCAGCGGCTCGGGGCATCTGGATTTTAACATCCGTAACCGGCTGGATTTTTCTGCCCAGCTGAACCACAACCACACCCAGCGCGGTACCTTTTTCAATCCGGGCAATACCTTTACCCTCGGCACACTGACCCCGCCGGATACCGGTACGGCTGCTACGGGTACGGATACAAACGGCTCGGGTGATTCCACAGGCAGCAGCACTGCAGCCAGTCCGCCGCCGCCAACCATCCAGACTCCCAGCGGCCAGTACGATGTGGTGGGGCAGGGTACGGTACTGAATCAACCCCTGTTCATTACCCGGCAACGCGAACCGGATCAGTGGCACAACTACGGCTTCGGTGGACGTTATGCCTATGGGCGAATCGATGCGAAAGGCCGGATTGAGCTGAGTGCGAGTTATTCGACCCTGAAATACGATAACAATCCGGAGCGTACCGCCCACTGGACGCGTGACGATTTTGTGGTCAGTCCCACGTTTTATCTGCGCCTGACCCCCAAAACCTCCCTGCTGACGCAACTGGAATACAACCGGATTGAGTACCCGGACGCGAGTGGGGGGCTGAATGGCAATCGTCTGCGCTATCTGGTGGGGGCTAGCTGGCAGCAAACCGCGAAAACCAGTGGTTCGGCCAAGGTGGGGTATGTGCAGATGGTGAGGGATGATGCTGCCATGGCAACCCAGGGGGGTGCGTCCTGGGACTTGGCCGTCAACTGGCGGCCCTTGCGCTACTCGCAGGTGTCGCTGAGTGCCTCGCAGAACCTGAACCCGGCTCAGGGGTTCGGAACCACGATTGCCTATCGCAACTATGGGGCGGCTTGGTCGCATACCTGGTTCCCCCGTATCAGCACGTCAGTTGCCCTGGGGTATAATGAAATCGACTACCAGAATGCCAATCGGGTCGATAACCAGTTTTCGACAGGTCTTGGCATCAGTTATCAGATGAGAAAATGGCTGAATCTGGGTGTGAATTATAATTACGCCTATCTCGATTCGAGTCAGAAAATCGTGAACTATCAGCAGAATATTGTGATGTTCAACCTCTCCATTCAGTAGCATGTTTTCATTTTTCCCATGATGAGTTTCAAGCGTTTTTTCCATCCTTTACCAGACATCGTCATGCTTCTGGTTTTACTGACAAGCTGGACGTGTGGTACTGTGGCCCGTGCCGGTGAAGACGATACTGAACTGACGGTATCTTCACCGCTGGATACCCTGTCGAATTACCAGTTGGGGCCGGGCGATCGTATCAAGATTGCCGTATACGAAGAGAAAGACCTGACCGTGGAAACGGCCTTGACTGATGCCGGAACGATTGCTTATCCCTTTTTGGGAGAAATAAAAGTGTCGGGCATGACCGTGGGTCAGTTGAGTGAGCTGATTGTCCGTAAACTCAAAGGGCCTTATCTGATTAACCCCAAGGTCAGCATCAGCGTGACTCAATACCGCAGTTTTTTTATTTACGGAGAAGTGCAGAAACCCGGCAGCTACCCTTATCAGCCCGGCTTGACGGTACAAAGGGCTGTGGCCATAGCCGGTGGCTTCACCGAGCGTGCTTCCCGGCGCGCCATTACGCTTGAAAGAGAGCGTGATCCGGCGCACGTCCAGGCGCGGGTCAAATTGACGAACACCGTGGAACCCGGTGATGTGATTACCGTGGAAGAAAGTTTTTTCTGATAGAGCAGATAACCCAATCATGACAAATGACGATCGTTTGAGAGGCGTTCCCGCCCTGCAGGGAGCCGTTGACATGTTTAATGAGGAAGACGACAGCATTGATTTACGTCATGTCTGGCGGGTTATTTATCGCTACAAATGGGGCATACTGGGGCTGGCTGTCATGGTGTCTGCCCTGGCCATCCTCATAGTGTTTGCCATGTCGCCGGTGTATCGCTCTACCGCCACCATCATGGTGGAGTCGCAGAAAATCAAGGTGGTGTCTTCCATCGACGAAGTGTCCAGCGTGGATGCCACCCGTAATGAATACTTTCAAACCCAGTTTGAAATTCTCAAATCGCGTGATCTGGCCCGCAAGGTGGCCGAAAAGCTCAACCTCAGGGAAAATCCCGAGTTCATGCGAAAGAAGGAAGAAAAATCCGAATCTTCTTTTGACTGGAAAGCCTGGTTACCCATAGACATGCCGGTACAGGCTCCGCCTTCTGAAAATGACTCGATGGAAGGTTTGCTGGATGAGTTTGCCAAGCGACTGACTGTAACACCGGTCAGGCTGACTCAGTTGACCAAGATCAGTTTTGATGCCCATGACAAGAAATTGGCCATGGATATAGTTACCTCACTGGGCGAGGAATATATCGAAAGCGAAATGGAAGCGCGTCTGGAAATGACCCGCAAGGCCGGTAACTGGCTGGCCAGTCGCCTGGAAGGCTTGAGAGACAAACTCACCGATTCCGAACACCGCTTGCAGCAATATCTGGAGAAGGAAAATCTGGTGGATGTGCAGGGTGTATTGACCATCTCGGCCAAGGAGATGGAAGCCATCACCGGTCGGTTGGTTGAGGCTCGTAAGGCCAGGGCTGAGGCGGAAACGATTTACCGCAAAGTGAATTCACTGGGTGATAATCTCATTAAGAGTGTTGAATCCATTCCAGAGATATTCCGCGACCCGGTTATTCAGGATTTGAAACGTCGTGAGGCGGAGGCTCAGAAAACCCTGTCAGAACTGTCAGAACGCTACGGTTCCGAGCATCCCAAAATGCAGGCCGCCAGGTCGCAGATGGAGACGGTCAACATTCAGTTGCGTCGCCAGATTGCCAGTATCGTCAATGGCATCAAAAACAGTTATGACGTGGCCAGGGCCAATGAGTCCGAGCTCAATGCCATGCTGGGTGTCAACAAGGGCGACATTCAATCCATCACACGCAGACATGCCAAACTGGCCGAGTTGCAGCGAGAGGTGGAATCCAATCGGCATTTGTATGAACTTTTCTTCAATCGTTTCAAGGAGACCTCTGAAGCGGGCGACCTGCAGGCGGCCCATGCCCGCTTCGTGGATAGGGCGAGTACGCCGGTCATACCGGTAAAACCCGACAAGAAGTTGATTGTATCGCTCGCCTTTGCGGCCAGTTTGGTGCTGGGTGTGGTGTTGGCCTTCATCCTGGAACGCCTGGATGCCTCTGTCCGAACGCCGCAGGATGTTGAAGACAAACTGGGCCAAACTTTCCTGGGTACCCTGCCACTCATCAAGGAAAAATTGGAGAAGTCGGTGGCGTTCCAGTTTCTGAGCGACAGAAAGGGCAATTTTGCCGAATCGGTGCGTACCATTCGCACGGCGGTCATGCTGTCGAACCTGGATAAAACCCACAAGGTGTTGCTGATTACTTCCTCTACGCCCGGCGAGGGAAAGTCCACTACTGCGGTTAGTATCGCTCTGGCTCTGTCTCAAATGGAGCGGGTTCTGTTGATTGATGCGGACATGCGTCGCCCCACCATCGCCAAGTATTGTGAGTTGCCGCATCGCATTACGGGCTTGTCCAGTGCCCTGACCCGAACCGAAGCCCTGGAGGACTGTATCCACCGCCTGGAGAACACCAATCTGGATATCCTGCCGGTTGGTTTGATTCCGCATAATCCCTCGGAGCTGGTGGCCTCCAAAACCTTTGCTGATCTCATGGATCAACTGGAACACCGCTACGATACCATCGTGATTGATTCACCCCCGGTACATGCGGTCAGCGATGCCCAGTTGCTGGCCCAGTATGCGACCGCCGCCATTTACGTGGTGAAATTTGAAACCACCTCATCCAATACTGCTCGGGAAGGCTTGAAACGCTTGCAGCAAACCGGCGTGCCGGTGTTGGGCGTGGTGGTCAATCATGTGGATATCGACAAGGTGTCGCAAACGGGCGGCTACTATCATGGCTACTACTATTACTACAACAAGGGCTACTACGGTGTGGATGAGAAGAAGGAAGGTGGGGCCAGCGTTGAACACAAAACATTGCCTACGTCTGACAATAAGGATGCGTGATGGTGGTGGGGCGTATCACGCCGCCGCACAGGCCCATACTTCGACAAGTTCATGCTTCGACGAGCTCGGCACGAACGGGGAACGGGGTAAGCCCGCCCTTCTCGCGTCGGAGATGGACAGGGCCATCGCGTCAGGGAACGCGGGAACTTGGGGCACAGGGAAGTGAACGGGTTCGTTTGATGTCATGCTTTTCATCCCTGATCCCTGATCCCTGATCCCCCCTTGGACTTCCTGCCGGAATGACGGTCATCGCATCCTTTCTCTCTGCATGAGTTAAACATCCATGATTGATTTGCATTGCCATATTCTCCCCGGCATAGATGATGGGGCGGAGACCATGGAGGAAGCACTGGCCTTGGCCCGTTGTGCGGTTAGTAACGGTATTACCCATATTCTGGCCACACCGCATGTACATCCGGAACGCTACGATAACGATGTCGCCTCGGTAAAGCCCGTTTACGAACGCTTCAAACAGGCACTGGCTGATCATCATATCCCCCTGCAATTGAGTGTGGCCGGTGAGGTCAGGATAGGCTCTGAGGTCTTGGCGATGATTCCTGAAGGGCGCATACCTTTCATGGGGACATGGGAGGGGCATCAGGTGATGTTGCTGGAATTTCCTCACAGTCACATTCCACCGGGCAGTGACAAACTGGTGAAGTGGCTTTTGGCCCGCAAAATTCTGCCCATGATCGCTCACCCCGAACGCAACAAGGCGGCCATGCGGGATGTATCAGTGTTACATCCCTTTCGTGAATTGGGATGTTTGTTTCAGGTGACGGCCATGTCCGTAGCCGTCGATTTTGGCGAATCTGCTCAACGTCTGGCGGAGTGGCTGTTGCTCAACCAGTGGGTGACTGTTCTGGCTTCAGATGCCCACAATCTGCAATATCGCCCGCCCAATCTGGAACCCGGACGCGCCCAGGCGGCCATCTGGATCGGCGAAGAAGCCTCTTGGCAACTGGTCAGGGATAATCCTGCCCGTCTGTTGGCCGGGTCAAGCTCCACCAGCGGGGAAGCAGCATGTATCCATTGAAACAGCATCCGCTTGGAGCATTGCATGCTGCGGCCATGGTCGCCCTGATGCTTGTTCTTGCCATTACCTCGTTTCGTTTCGGGATGGCCGATCTGATGGCTGTACGGGCCGATAATACGCTTAATGCGGTTAAAAGCGGAACACAACAAAAGACTGAGGAATTGCAAAATGCGACAGAATGGGTGAAGTCTGCGCTTGAAATCAATCGGCACTACGCCCCTTACATCGAAACACTGGGTAACGTTTATCTGGCTCGTCAACTGGCACTCAATGAACCCGGCGAGTCGGGAATGGAACAAGGCGAAGCGGTTGACCGGTTTCGGCAGCTTCTGCGTTACCGTCCGACTTGGGCTTTTGGCTGGGGAGGTTTGATTCTGGCCAAAGTGACTCAGCTTGAGTTTGATGACGAGTTGACTCGTGCACTGGAACAGGTCGCCACTCGTTACCCCTACATGCCGCAGGTGCAGGTTTTGGCTGCTACATCGGCTTTATCGGCGTGGCAATTTCTCGATAACAAGACCCGTGACAAGCTAATGGGAAGCATCCGTTACGCGTATTCCCAGCAACCCGATACCTTAAAGGATGCGGCTGATACCTATGGTGAGATGGAGGTTCTCTGTCCCATGCTGGATGCTGCCAGCAGGAATCAGTATTGTCCGTAACGGGAATTACCGGTGATGCCGGGTTTTGTGTGCGGTTGCAAGAAAAGGCCGATGATTTTCGTTACGAAGGTAAAATTTGATTGTTTCCGTGCGCCGGAAATTGACATTCCTTCGACAGGCTTAGGATGAGCGGGGACACAATCCCGTTCGTGTTGAGCGGGTCGAAGCCCGGATTCGTTTCCAGGATCGTGGGGTATCGCCCGCATGTGCTTCCAGGGCTCCAAGCCCATTCACCATTTCCCCCCCCTCAGTCGACATTGGCCTTATCCAGATTCACGTTGCCGCTATTAAGGGCTGGATGCTATGCATACTCCGCTTTTACAGCGAGGGAACGTCAGCGGCAGATACCGCGCTCCCCGGTACCCGATGATGTCGTGTACAGCCAGGAGCAGGTGGATTGACTCATTGTGAATGGATATGGCTACTCGGTGTTTCCAATCAGCCTTTGAAATTCCATGCGCTTCCAGGTATTTCACGAGAATAACTCACCATTAGGGGTTTATTATAAGGCGTATTTTGCCTGTTTGTAAGCGTTTTCCTACAATAATATATAGCTCATAGTGGTTAGTTATTTTGCTAATCAAAAGCGTGCCAAGAAAACACCCTTGTTTAGGATTGTACCCGGCAGAAAAATGAGTTATTTTGTGCGCCGGAATCGCCTGCCTAGCATGAAAACGAGAAATGACTTTCTGAGTTATCCGAGAAACAGTGGGGCAGATGGGCCTGTTGGTTCAGTGGAGTAGGCTTAAAATTCGCTTATTTTGGGATTCTAAAAAAGGTTTTCCCCGCTTTCGGGTTCAGGGATTGAGTGAATAGTGCAGGCGTACTACTGTTTTTGGTTAAGAAGATAAACTGATTGGATACGTTAAGGTTGGATGTTTTATGTGGGCAGATGCGTACGGCTTCATGACAGGATTTGCAGCGACACTGGGTTTGCTGTACGTCCTCAGACCTCTGGCTATCAGAATTGGCCTGGTGGATGACCCGGGTGGGCGTAAGCACCACCACCGGCCGGTTCCCCTGATCGGCGGGATTTCCATGTTTGGAGGCTTGCTGATAGCCTTCATGGTTTCCTCTGTTCCACTGGATGAAAACACACGTATCTTCCTGCTGGCTTCAGGTTTTCTGGTGGCAGTCGGTGTTTATGACGATCTGCATGAACTATCAGCCGGTTCAAGATTTTTCGCGCAGGCCGTAACTGCCGGGATCATGGTATGGATGGGTGGGCAGGTCGTATCGAATCTGGGTCATCTGCTGGATATGAATGGCAATCTAAGCCTGGGGGCTCTGGCCGTGCCGTTCACGGTCTTTGCCGTAGTCGGTGGAATCAATGCCATGAATCTCTGTGACGGACTGGATGGCCTGGCCAGTGGACTGGCTCTGGTCGGTTTGGGAACCCTGGCCCTGGCCGCTGGAAAAACCGGTTTGGGCACTGATTTCCACACCATCATCCTGCTGACAGGCGTGGTACTCGCGTTCTTTCTCATGAACTTCCGGTTTCCCTGGCGTACCCAGGGTGCCGGTGTTTTCATGGGCGATGCAGGCAGCACGTTTATCGGTTTCGCTTTTGCCTGGCTTTTCGTCAGGTTGTCCCAGACGGATACACCCGCCATATCGCCGGTCACCGCCCTTTGGGTATTCGCCATTCCCTTGATGGATACCGTCAGTGTTATGGTTCGTAGAATTGCCCGGGGTCGTTCGCCCTTTGCCCCGGATCGTGAACACCTGCATCACATCCTGCTGCTGGCGGGTTTTGGAGTCAGCGAAACCACCCTGATCATACTCGCCATTTCCCTGATATTGGCGGTTGCAGGTTACGTAGCTTATCTTTGCAAAGTACCCGAGTCCTATCTGTTCTACGGCTTTATGTCATTATTCCTGGGCTATTTCATGATGACCCTCCACGCATGGAAAGTCATGAAATGGATCAAGCAATGGGGAGGTAAACCGGATGCGCAATCTTCGCTCATCAAGCGAATGGATAGTCAGGGATAATCCTATTCAGTCATGCCTCAAATCAGTCGGCTTTTTACATGGATCCTCGCGATCCTGATTCTCTGGGGTACCACGCTGCCCGGTGTCATCGTATCGGGCATTTACCAGGGACTGGTGGATGCGGTGAAGGCGTTCCTGCGTCAGGCCCTATGTCTTACGGGGCCCTTGCTGGAAGACAACACAGGGCTCTCATTCGACGTGCTGGGCCATTTCCTGCTGTTTTTCCTGCTATCCCTGTCGGCCTTGAATGGATACAGTAATCGCCGGGCCGTCGGACTGGCCATTGTGTTGCTGGCCATGGGCACTGAGTTGATACAGTCCTGGATACCTGACAGAACCACTAGTGCTTTCGATTTCATGCTGGATTTGTCGGGTTTGAGTCTGGCCTCTTTTATACAGCTTTGTAGTGGGCTGACAGGCCGTCTCTCCGGCTGCAATGCTCCAGTCACCTGTCGTCGGGAATCTTGAGGTCATTCTCTTGAATCGGCACTGGTACCTCATTTATACCAAACCTCGTCAGGAGCAGGTGGCATTGGTGAACCTTGAACGTCAGGGGTATGAGTGTTACATGCCCACGATTGAGGTGCGCCGGATACGCCGCAGAAAACTGGAAATCGCCAGGGAAGCCCTGTTCGCTCGCTATCTGTTTATCCGGCTGGATAACAGCGGCACCGGCCTGAGTTGGTCTCCCATTCGCTCGACTTTTGGGGTCAGTTGCCTGGTCAAATTTGGGGATACCCCTCTTCCGGTCGATGATGCCCTGATTGAGTTACTGCGCAACCGTGAAGCAGTACAGGAGGCTTCAGCCCTGTTTGATCCGGGCGATGCCGTCATCATTACCGAAGGTCCATTTGCCGGTCTGGAAGCCATCTATCACTCAGAGGATGCAGAACAGCGGGCAAACATTCTGCTCCAGATACTCAATCGACCGGTTCATATCAAGATGGATGTGATCCAGTTGCGGAAGAAATAACAGAGTCCATTTTTTTCCTGCCTTTCGGTGACGATCAGGAAAAGTCCATAAAAAACACGGAGGTGGGCCTGTTCGTCGTCCCCACCGAACTGACATCATGAACGGCTTGCTGAGGAATCGGCGGGAGCGGGGCGGTCGGCCCGTTCCGGTTGCCAAACCGGTTCTTCGCCACACGCAGCACGGGCCAGTACCCGCGCCAGCACGAACAGAAAATCTGACAAACGGTTGATGAAGGCCAGAGCCGGCGGGGAGACCGAACCGGTTTTGGCCAGCGTGACCAGCGATCTTTCCGCCCGGCGACATACGGCCCGCGCCACATGGCAGTGTGCCGCCGCCGGTTGTCCGCCTGGAATCACGAATTCCCTGAGCGGCGGCAGGGTGTCATTGAGTGCATCCAGCGCGTTTTCCAGCCAGTCGACCTGTTTCAGGGTCAGGCTGAGGCGGCCCGGAATGCAGAGGTCACCGCCCAGGTCAAACAGCAGATGCTGGATTTCCAGCAGTTGCGGGCGGATGGCCTGGGGGATGTCCTGCGTCAGCAATACGCCCAGAACACTGTTGAGTTCATCCAGTTCGCCATAGGCAGCAATGCTGGCGCAATCCTTGTCAGCCCGCTGGCCATCGCCAAGACTGGTCGTGCCGGTATCGCCGGTGCGGGTGTAGATTTTCGTCAAACGGTATCCCACGGGTATTACACCAGCTCCCGCTCGGCGACCACCATTCCATCTTCGTCCACATAAATGTAGTGGTCGCTGCGAAAATTGACGCTGGCGAAGCTGATGAGAATGTCGCGGTCGCCGCCGCCACGCTGATGGCTGTGCAGGGGGTGGGCATGCAGGGCGCGGATGCCTATGGGCAGATGAACCAGTTCCACGCTGTGCCGGATACAGCCGTAGATGACCAGCCCTTCCCAGTTCCGCTGACAGGCCAGTTCTGCCAATGACCTGTCGAGCAGGGCGCAGCGGTGTGAGCCACCGCCGTCTACCACCAGCACCCGTCCGCTGCCATCTTCCTCCAGGGCGCGTTTCAGCAGGACATTGTCCTCAAAGGTTTTGAGTGTGGCGATCCGGCCAGTGAAAGAGGTTTTGCCGCCAAATATCTTGAAGAGGGGTTCGGCGATTTGCAGGTGATGTTGCGTGGCATGGTGGTCGCAAAGATCAGAGGTTTTGAAATGCATGGTGTTGTTCCAGAGGGTGATGGAGGAAAGGGGGAGGGTCAAACCTGGAGATAGCGGGCGATCAGGCCGTGATCTCCGGGGGCATGGGGCAGTGTCACTCTGACCTTGTGCCCACCGCCGGGGGCTACGCCCATGGGGTTTCCGGTCATGTCTTCGATATGTTCCAGAATGATGTCCTGATTGCCGCAGGGGCTGATGAGTTCTATTTTGTCTCCGACCGAAAAGCGGTTTTTGACATCAATGTCGGCCAGACCCGTGCTGCCGTCAAAGCCTGTGATTTCGCCGACAAACTGTTGCTGGTGGCCTTGGGAATAGCCGCGTAAATAATTCTGGTACTCCTGGGTATGGTGCCTCACATAAAAGCCGTCGGTATAGCCGCGTTGCGCCAGGTTTTCGAGTACGCCCAGCAAGTCGGGATTAAACGGTTTGGCGGCCAGGGCATCGTCTATGGCCTGACGGTACACCTGGGCGGTTCGGGCGACATAGTAATGGGATTTGGTACGGCCCTCTATCTTCAGGCTGTCAACGCCCATTTCTACCAGTTTGTGAACATGCTCGACGGCGCGTAAATCCCTGGAATTCATGATGTAGGTGCCATGTTCATCTTCCATGACCGGCATCAGTTCGCCGGGGCGGTTTTCTTCTTCCAGAAAATAAACGCCATCGGCCAGGGGGTGGCGTTCCTGGCTGCCGCAGTCGGTCAGGGGCGCGTTGAGGTCATTGAGATTCAGGCGCAATGTCCCGGGAACGAAGTCGCCCTCGGCATTTTCCGTGGCCGGACTGACATCATATTTCCAGCGGCAGGCGTTGGTGCAGGTTCCCTGATTGGGGTCGCGGTGATTGAAGTAACCCGACAGAAGGCAGCGACCGGAATAGGCAATGCACAAGGCTCCGTGGATGAAGACTTCAAGCTCCATGTCCGGGCAAAGCTGGCGTATCTCGGCGATTTCATCCAGGGACAGTTCGCGGGACAGAATGATGCGGCGAATGCCAAACGACTGCCAGAAACGCACGGCGGCGTAGTTCACCGTGTTCGCCTGCACCGACAGGTGTATGGGCATGTCAGGCCAGGCCTCCCGGGCCAGCAGGATGAGGCCCGGATCGGCCATGATGAGTGCGTCAGGCTGCATGGCGATGATGGGGCTCAGATCCTTGATAAAGCTTTTTACCTTGCTGTTGTGCGGCAAGACATTGGTGGCCAGGTAAAAGGCACGCCCCTGTCGATGGGCTTCAGCGATGCCGGTCGCCAGATTTTTTTCCAGGAAGTCATTGTTGCGCACCCGCAGGCTGTAGCGTGGCAAGCCGGCATACACCGCATCGGCACCATAGGCGTAGGCGTAGCGCATGTTTTTCAATGTTCCGGCAGGAGACAGCAATTCGACTTTTCGCATGGGTTTCAGGTGTGGTGGTAAAATGGGTTTCGATATCCGGTTCGATGCGGTTCCGGTTCCGTGTCGGGAGAGGCAGGGTGAATACAGACTCCCATCACCTATACCCGACTTTAACACTCAGGATTTTACAACAAGCTCGGCCATGAATTTTCCCACACTTGAAACTTTTGTCGGCAACACCCCGCTGGTCAGGCTGCAACGCCTGCCCGGTGCAAGCACCAACCACATATTGCTCAAACTGGAGGGCAATAACCCGGCTGGTTCGGTCAAGGACAGGCCCGCCCTCAGCATGATCAAACGGGCTGAAGAGCGCGGCGAGATCAAGCCCGGTGACCGTTTGATTGAAGCCACCAGTGGCAACACCGGCATCGCCCTGGCTCTGGCTGCGGCCATGAAGGGCTATCGCATGACGCTCATCATGCCGGAAAACATGAGCCTGGAAAGACGCGCTTCCATGAAGGCGTTTGGGGCGGAAATCATTTTGACTCCGGCTGAAGGCAGCATGGAAGCCGCCATAGACCTGGCGAGGAAGATGGAAGCCAAAGGTGAGGGGCGCATCCTCGACCAGTTCGCCAACCCCGATAATCCCCGCGCCCATTATGAGGGAACCGGGCCGGAAATCTGGCGCGATACCCAGGGCAGGGTGACGCATTTCATCAGTGCCATGGGAACCACAGGCACCATCATGGGAACCTCGCGGTTTTTGAAGGAGCAAAACCCCGGCATCAAAATCATCGGCGTACAGCCCAAGGACAATGCCAAAATCCCCGGCATCAGACGCTGGCCTGAAGCCTATCTCCCCAAAATATGTGATTTCAGCAGGGTAGATACCATTATCCAGGTCACGCAGGAAGACGCTGAAGAAACCGCCCGGCAGCTGGCCGCACAGGAAGGCATATTTGCCGGTATTTCATCGGGTGGAGCGGTGCATACCGCGCTTCAGCTTTCCAGGGAAGTGGCGGATGCCGTGATTGTGGTGATCGCCTGTGACCGGGGAGATCGGTATGTCTCCACCGGGGTTTTCCCTGATTAAACCCGCCAGATTCCCCCCTTGCCCGTGCGGCTTGCCTCCTGATGGAAGGGCCGGGGCGAGGGGGTTCCCACACTTCCTGCAAACGTTTTTCCGCTATGACTACAGCCTCAAGCCCTCTCCAGGAGAGGGTCAATTTTCTGGGTATACCCCACATCAAACGCCATATCTTTCTCTGCTGTGATCAAACCGAGCCCAAATGCTGCGACCATGCGGCAGGACTGGAGGCCTGGGAATATCTTAAACAGCGTCTCAATACATTAAATCTGACCGGAGACGGTGGCATTTACCGCTCCAAGCTGAATTGTTTAAGGGTATGTCTTGAAGGCCCCATCGCGGTGGTTTACCCGGAAGGCATCTGGTACCGGGCCTGCACGTCAGAGGTGCTGGAACGCATCATACAGGAACATTTGATAGGCGGTGTTCCGGTAGAAGAGTACCGGATCGGGGCATGAATAACGGCGGCTTTGGCTTGTATTCGTGGACAGGAAAGCATATGTCCACGAACAATATGAATGCTCAGTAACCACAGAACTTACCGAAGACATGGAATATCTTGTCCCATTCTTATGGGTGGATATCTTTTTATTATCCACGAAAGGCACGAAAAAAGCTTTCAGAAACGGATTCTTTTGATGCTTGCTTTTGGATGATGCAAACGTCCCGGAATCAGCACTTCAGAGCAGCACGGTGTGCTCGCGTAGCGGTTGATACAGCACTTGCGCCCAGGTGGCGAATGCCGCTCCGTTGTCGTGCTGCGTGAGCGCGTCAAAGTCGGGATAGGCTCTCTCAAGGTAGGGGTCGTATTCGATCTGGCCTGATCCGCCCCAACTGGATTCATCACCCTGATAGCTCGTCCGGGCTTTCTGGCTTTTGTGCGGTGGGACGGGGTTTTTGTCTGCTTCTTCCAGCCAGG
>Ga0228707_1000031_pt1 | contig 14824 bp, 7 predicted proteins | sample McNCre117_Aug_MT_FD_181472 | JGI IMG/M metagenome (GOLD analysis project Ga0228707, IMG submission 181472) | Metatranscriptome of freshwater microbial communities from McNutts Creek, Athens, Georgia, United States - 11-17_Aug_MT (Metagenome... | ecosystem: Environmental > Aquatic > Freshwater >...
ACGTAGCGACGCTGCCCCTCGGCATAAAGGGTATCAAACGCCAGAGAGGACTTCCCTGAACCGGAGGGCCCGGTCATCACTATGAGTTTGTCACGCGGCAGGTCAAGATCGATATTCTTGAGGTTGTGGGTGCGGGCACCCCGAATTTTGATGGTATCCATCGAGAGGGCCTGGCTTGAGGTGGGGATTATTCTGGCCGGAATGGCCTGAAAACTTATAGGGCAGTATGGCGGAATATATGGGCCGTGATGTCTGCGGCCTGACGATTGGGTTTGACATCGTGAACCCGAAACATCCGCACACCCTGCATGACACCCATTACGGTGGTTGCCACAGTAGCTCCGAGCAGTTGTTTGGGGTCTTCCTCCTGACAGATCGCCCCCATGAAGCGTTTGCGACTGGTTCCGAGCAGGATGGGATAACCCAGGGCAACAAATTCATCCAGTGAGGCCATAATGGCGATATTATCTTCCCTGCGTTTGCCGAAACCTATACCGGGATCCAGGATGATGTTGTGAGACGCAATACCCTTTGCCTCCGCCTTGCTTACCTGGGTCAACAGAAAGGCCTTTATTTCCCCGATAACATCGGCATAAACCGGATTATCCTGCATGGTTTTCGACGATGCCCCCTGGCGGTGCATGAGTATGACGGGGAGATTCAATGCGCCTAACAAGCCCAGCATCTCTGGATCATCACAGCCGCCCGATACATCGTTGACGATATTGACACCCTCGGCAACGGCAGCTTTAGCCACCTGGCTCCGAGTGGTGTCGATACTCAATAGGCAACCGGCAGGCAGATGTCTCCGCAGTACCCTGATAACCGGCACAACCCGCTGCAGTTGTTCGTCCGCCGATACCGGATCGGCACCGGGCCGGGTAGATTCGCCGCCGATGTCGAGCAGGTCAGCCCCCTCGGCCAGCAGCGTCCGGGCCTGTTCCAGGGCGGCTCCAGTATCCAGAAAAGCCCCGCCATCGGAAAAGCTGTCCGGGGTGATGTTGAGTATCCCCATGATGAGGGGACGGGAATCCCGCAGACGTTGCTGAAAGGCTGTGCCTGGCATGTCAGTCCACCGGGTTGCGGAGAATCGAACGATACAGTTCCACGCATTCCTCGGCCTGGGTTTCAGCCAGACGCGGCTTGATCGAGGGCCGCTGCCGTGTGTAGAGTTCCGGGTTGTCGTCCACCTCGCGCAGGGCCAGGGCCAATCCCTCCCCCTCCCGACTGGATACATCGACCACACGACCGCTGACACCGTCCTCAATGGCATCTCCTACCGAACCCCGATCAGATGCAATTACCCAGACACCGGCGTACAAGGCTTCCCGGGTCACCAGTCCAAAACTTTCCGGCCAAAGCGACGGAGCCACCAGAACATCCATCTGGCTGTAGAGTTGATTTACCTCGCTCTGTCGGGTTTTGGCCATGAACTTCACCGGTGTGGTACCCCAGCGGTCATGGTAAGTCTCACCAGGCTCCAGTGCGTGATCGATAACCGTTACTTCAAGGTTATTAAAATGGCCATCCGTCACCACGGTTTGCAGTAAGTCATACCCCTTGTGTACGCTCATCCCGCCAATATGCATGACCCTGACCTTGCCGTCAGGCGCAGGTACCCTCGGTACTATCTCGAATAATTCGAGGCCGTTTTCGTTGGTGACCAGACGGGCCGAGATGGCGGCATCTTCATGGAGTTTGCGGAATGTTTCCGAGACTGCCAGTACCGTGTGGGCATCATGCAGACAGCGGTAAAGCCGGTTCTTGCGCTCCAGTAACCACAATAAATCATCGGTTTCGGCATTACTGCCGGAAAAGGGATCAGCCGGATCAATCATCTGGCCGCGGGCATCCATCAAAAACAGATAACGCGACAACCACCAGCCGTCGTGCAGGGTGATGAGATAGGGTATTCTGAGTTCGCGGGCCGCATCGACCGCCGAGGCAGTCAGCATCTGAATGGAATGAAAGTGGATGAGATCGAATTCATTACGCCGGTAATACTCCAGGCAAAAGGCGTGTACCTGTTCATCTTCGTGGTCGGCCCAGTCACGCAGGGGAATACGCAACTTTGTAACCAGTGCATCACCGTAAGGGTACTGCTCCAGTGAGTAGGGTTCCCAGTGCCCCGGGTCTGCCTCGGTGGTCAAGACATGAATTTCAAATTCCTCCGAATGGCTGGACAGGATATGACGGATATGGGATTCCATGATCCGGGTGGCTCCCCCCTGTGATTGGGGTGAGAAGTACACATTGACGAACAGGATTTTTATTTTTCTGGCTGTCGGGCGGGGTGGTTCGCCGAGTGTGATATCCAGCAGGTTCTGCAGAATGGCCACCCCGGTTTCCGGGCGGTAACGCGCCATGACGTGTTGCCTCGCTGACTCCCCAATCTGCTGCCTGAGACTTGCTGATTCCACCAGACGGTTGATTTGCCTGATCCAGTCTTCGGTAGTAACGGCGAACAATACATCGTCTTCAGGATGCAGCACATGCCGATAGGTGGCCGTCGGGGTGACCACTGAAGGAATACCAAATACCCCTGCCTCAAACCATTTGAGTTCGCTTTTGCAGTCGGTAAACACATCCTGTTCCAGAATGGCGATATTGATGTCAGCCTGCCTGAGCCGCTGGATATAGCCCATATAGTTGGGACTGGGTTGTAGTAATTTGATTCGTTGGCTGAAGACAATCAGGGAACGTGGCAGTCGGAAATACCCGATCAGGGTAACCCTGACCTCAGGACTGGAGGCCATAATGATGGCCAGTGCCGGACACAGTACCTCATAGAAAACCTGTTTGTGGGCTTTGGTGGCACTGCCATAAAAAATCTCCACGCTGTCAGGGTCATCCTCCGCCTCTGGAGGGTTACGCGGGATTGCATGACCCAATCTGATGCTGGCTGCGTTGATGACCAGTTCTTCACTGAGAAGATTAGGGTAAACAACCACGGGTTTCTCAAAACCCTCTACATTCCGAATCTGTTCGGCCAGCGGTTCGGTAGAGCAGGTAACCATGTCGGCCTGCAGCATGGCAATACGATGCAACGGATTATCCATGCGCAAATGCACATGCAGGGTTTTATTGATAGTACCTGCATAGGTTTCCAGTGGAGAGGGAAAATGCTGTTCATCGAACACTAGGTCATCAATGTCGTAGATAACTGGTATACCCAGATTGCGAGCATAGGCCATCAGATCCAGTACTTCATAGCTGGCGGGCAAGCGGCATACGTAAAGCACATCGGCGAATTGCAGTTCACGAATCCATTTCTGCCTGTCGGTCAGGCTATCCATATCCATATAACGGGTATTCCAGTTGGATACCCGGGCATGATCGAGTTTTTGCTTGGTGCGGTAGTAAAAGCACTGCCACAGAACTTGTGAGGCCACGAACAGTATGTTGCGATAGTTCCGATGGATGAAAGCACGTTTAGTCGGAGACCCGGATAACTGCGCTGGCATTTGTCTGAAATTTGCCGTCAAACGGGCGATATAACGTAGGTCATGTGCCCTTTGTTGTAAGGCATCAGAGACCGCACCGCCCGTTCCAGCCAATTTGCCGGTGTAGGCTATGGATGTCTCATGAAACTCGCCTATTATGTTTTCCGCCAGTTTGAAACCAGCCGACTGCATGGGATTGAGTTTTAACCCTTGGGCCAGCAGGTGCAGCATACTGTCGGCATGCTGGCGATAGAGATCAATCCGGTTGCGACCAATGATGCTCAACAACAGCCCTGCCTCATGATAGACCCGCCATTGATGGGAGCCATGCTGGGATGCCAGTGTGTAGTATTGCAAGGCTTCATAGTTATGTCCCAGGTTCTGACTGATCCGCCCCGACAGAGCGTAAGAGTCTGCTAGTTCTTCCTCCGTACTGTCGCGGGCTAATACCTTGGCAAACGTAATTGCCAGATGCTGATCACCATAGATTTGGCTCAATAATCTGGCCATCACCCTGGCATAATGGCGCAGAATTTTTCGCTGCCGTGAAACCTCATCCGTATCAGCCTGGAAACTGAAGCTCATAATCAGTCGGTTGAAGTTTTCCTCGCAGGCAGCGCGGAGGGCTGACTTGTAGTACTTTCTTGTCGATGTGGCGCGATCCTCAGTGCGGGAACCTGGGGTTGAATGTGTTTTAAGCTCCAGAATTTCAGGTGTGTCACTGGCCGTATGATCAATACCATGAGAGGGGTTTCTTTCGAGTACGTCCTGTGTCATCAGGTCATTACCTGAAGGGTCTTCGAGAAAGCCGCCCAATCCGGAGAGCGGGACTGTAACCACATCCTTCGCAATCAATCTGCTGATTTGCTTGTGAAAGTCCCGTTCAAACTCATCCATAATATCCTGAGTCAACTGCTGCAACGAGACTAACGACATTATCCGGTACAATAACAGCTCAAATACAGGCAAGCCTTTACTCTTGCGATTGGCTAACTGCAGGGGATTAAGTATTTGGATCAAGTCTGCGTGCTGTTCGTTACCATACAACGTTTGACAGACCAGCAAGATGTTGTCGTAAATACTGCTCGGAATCAGATCTTCGTCGTTTTTGTCAAAATGTCCGAACAACAACAATTCACGGAGCAGGGCACATTGACTGGCCAGTTTTACCTTGGCCAGGTTGTCAGTGCTCATAAACTGTATCCATATTTGCCGGGCCTCCTGTCGGGTGATTTTCTGTGGACTCCCGCTCAATTCCCGTTCCCTGGCGGCATCAAACCAGGCAGTAATGGTTAATCCCCGTTTAAGGGCGTGTAAGCCTCGCAGGGTATGGTCACACCACACGAAGGCGCATCTGCCATCGCCCAATCCGGCATCCTTCAGATCACCGCGAAAATCCGAAGCCTCGACGCTTCCCAGCAACACCTGATTGGCATACAAATAAATGACTGGTTTATGGTCTGCATCAACCGGGTCCAGTGCCCAACCGGTCAGTTCACCCTTGTCGTTAAGGCCTTCAAATGTTCCGGTCAAACGTCTCAATTGGTTGTGAGCCGTTTTTTTCAGAATATCCTGACTGGATTCTTCGGTAATCAGCCACGGACTGTTGACCAGTTCATAGCGTCTATCGGCATCAAGATAGGCGTGGATGAACCGCCCTGGCGTGATATGGCATTGATCCACCCGGGACAGTGCAAAGCTGAATCCACACTCGCCGTTGCCAATACCGGCCTCCCTGAGGTCATGTCTGAACTGGTCAGCCTGACAGGCTCCCAAGGGCAATCCCTCGACAAAGAGATAAATGGTAGGTTTGCGCAGCGGCTCATCCGCATCGCAAGCCCACCCGTAAATTTCTCCCTTGCTGTTGATCCCTTCAAAATAGCAGTTGATGCGACCGCCCCCCCCCTCGACAGCCGTGTAGGCACTGAGTCCGGAGTCGATTGGCGCGGACACATCTGCGTCGCTGGCAGGGTTGATTTGCAGCGGACTACCCTTCAGTTCAATCTGCCGCGACTCATCCAGAAATGCAGGGATTTCGAGATATTCACCCGGATGATCCTGCAGTACTGCCTCAAGAGACAGCACAAAACCGGCCCGCCCTTCACGAATACCTTCCTGCTTCAGGTCATCCCTGCACTGACTGGCGGATACCACGTCAAAAAATACGCCGTTGATGTCTATGTAGATACTGGCATCTTCATCGGGATGTGTCGGATCCAGAGCCCAGCCCGCCAGCAGGCCATCAGCATTTATACCTTCGAGATACCCGGTTGTTTGCTTTATATCATTCATAGTCTTGATGCTCACAATTGAAATGGCGCGTACGAATCAATAAACGCCGAACGCTTATGTTTGAGAGAGGGAATCAAAGGCGGGGGTTATCTTCCAGTAGACGCAGAAAATCGGATTCAGCAAGTATCGCTACATCCATCGCCAGCGCGGCTTCCAGTTTGGAGCCCGGCGATTCCCCAACGACCAGGCATGTGGTCGAGCGGGACACCTGCGCGACCACTTTCCCGCCCAGTGCCTTGATCCTCTGTCTGGCTTCATCACGACTCAGACTGGCGAGTGTTCCCGTGATGACGAATGTCTGGCCTGACAGGGCGTGGCGATGCAGGGCCGGCTCAACAGTGGGCCAGTGTATCCCTGCCTGCAGGAGTTGGTCGATGATGTCGCGGTTATGACTTTGCCGGAAAAACGAGTAAACGTGCCGGGCCACCTCAGGCCCCACGTCCATCACCGCCTGCAGTTGCTGGGTATCCACCGCCATCAATGCCTCCAGCGTACCGAAATGGCGGGCGAGGTTTTCTGCGGTCACCTCGCCGACTTCCCTGATACCCAGCGCGTAAAGGAATCGGGGGAATGTTGTGGTTTTACTTCGCTCCAGGGCATTCACCAGGTTCTCGGCTGATTTTTTGCCCATGCGCTCCATGCGCGACAGGTTTTCCACATCAAGCCGGTAGAGATCCGCCACGGTGGCGATCCATTTGCCTTCGAGCAACTGATCCACTTTTTTGTCTCCCAGCCCGTCAATATCCATTGCCCTGCGCGAGGCAAAATGTTTTATGGATTCCTTGTGCTGGGCCGGGCAGTAAAGCCCCCCACTGCAACGAGCGATGGCCCCACCGGTTTCCAGGTCGATGGCTGAGCCACAGGCGGGACAACATTCAGGTATCTGAAAGGGTGTAGAGCCTTCCGGGCGGTGTTCCATGATCACAGACTCAACCCGGGGTATCACATCCCCTGCCCGCTTCACCCTGACAACATCACCAATCCGAATGTCTTTTCTGTGCATTTCCTCGAAGTTATGCAAGGTGGCATGGGTAATCACCACGCCACCAACAGCAACCGGTTCCAGTACGGCTACCGGGGTCATCGCTCCGGTGCGGCCCACCTGCACCTGAATGTCAAGAATACGGGTGGGAACTTCTTCTGCGGGAAATTTGTGGGCGATGGCCCAGTAAGGGTCGTGGGAACGAAAACCCAGTGCCTCCTGCCAGGCCAGGTTGTTGACCTTGTAAACAATGCCATCCACCTCATAGGGCAAGGCATGTCTGCGGGTTTCCATGTCATGGTAATAGCCAAGACACTCATCCAGACTTGCAGCCAAACGCGCATCCGGGCAGACAGGCAATCCCCATCCGGCATAGCGTTGCATGGGTGCGTGTTGTGATTCTGGAAGCTGTTCCCTGGGATAAATACCGTAACCGTAGCAGAAAAAACTCAAGGGACGTGTTGCGGTAATTTTGGGATTCAGTTGCCGGAGACTTCCGGCTGCGGCATTTCTGGGATTGGCGAACGGCTTCTCGCCTGCCTCTCGTGCTTTTTCATTCAAGGCCATGAAACCTGCCCTGGACATGAAGACTTCTCCCCGCACTTCAAAGTAATCAGGATACTCCGATCCTGTCAGTTTAAGGGGAATCTCCGCGATTGTTCTGACGTTGTGGGTCACATCTTCGCCAGTTTTGCCATCACCCCGGGTGGCCGCCTGAACAAGTTCGCCGGCCTTGTAGATGAGACTCACCGCCAGACCATCCAGCTTGGGCTCAGCCATATACGCCAGAGGCAGGCTCTCTTCCAGTTTGAGTTGTTTGTAAACATCCCTCTGGAAACTGGCTACGTCGGACGCGGTGAAGGCATTTTTTAACGACAGCATGGGAACCGTGTGGCGTACCTCGCCAAATGCCTTGAGTGGGGCAGCACCTACACGGCGGGAGGGGGAATCGGCAGTTTGCAGTTCAGGGAATTGCTGTTCCAGTTCCAGCAACTCTTGCATAAGGGCATCATATTCGCCATCACTAATGGCGGGATTATCAAGCTGATAATAAAGCCGGTTGTGCAGATCAATCTGATTTTTCAGCTCTATAATCCGCTCATGCGGAGTAGATGTCTGACTCACGGTGCGTCATAGACCTTGCTGAGACGATGACGCATATCCGCTATTTTGCGAAGCGTCAGGGGCTCGCGGCTTTCATCCCATTCAATCCCATCCAGTTGGGTACTCAGTTCATGACAGGTGTCAAGCAGGTTATCGAAAACTTCCAGCGGATCGGGAACCTTGGCAGGCTGAAAGAAGAGTACGATGCCCGGACATTCAAAGGCTTCCATCGAATCTCTGGGAAAAGTACCGGGTTCCACCAGACTGGCCAGGCTGAAAAGGGGTTCCTTGAGTTGTTGATCCATGCGGTGGTAAATGCCCATATCGCCGTGAATCAGTTCCAGCTCGGTAAAGGCTTCCTTCAGGCGAGGCCCGCTGAACGGTCTGTCGTTTTTCCCTATGATGCTGACCTGTATCAGGAAAGGCGCACCCAGAGCGGCTGTTCTGGCCCGGTTTTCGGGTTCTGGCTGGGGTTGGGGCAGTGGCGTGCTGGACGCTTTTGCCGCCGGCGGGTGCTGATCCTCATCGCCATTGTCATCGGTGAAATAGGGTTCATGACGACGCGTAACCCGTTCTTCGCCATAGGCTTTTTCGTCGTAGATATCCAGTTCCTCATCATTGTCCGTTTCAAACTGGAGTTCGTCGAACTCACCCCTTCTATGGAGAAAATCGAGTATCTGCTGTTTGTATACTCCCCAGACATAAACCCCGACAATGGCCAGAATGCCTGTCACCAGCAAGACTATGCGAACTGTTTCTCTATCCACTACATCTACCCTCAGATATCAAGCTGCTGCAAGTTCAACGGCTTCGGCGATGTCTACCGCAACGATGCGGGACACCCCCGGTTCTTTCATGGTTACGCCCGCCAAGTGCTGGGCGATTTCCATGGTGACCTTATTATGTGAAATGAAGAGGAATTGTACCTTCTCCGACATTTCCTTGACCAATTGACTGAAGCGTCCCACATTGGCATCGTCCAGTGGCGCGTCCACCTCATCCAGTAAACAGAACGGTGCCGGGTTCAGTTCAAAAATGGCAAACACCAGTGCCACCGCCGTCAGGGCTTTTTCTCCACCCGACAGCAAATGTATTGAGCTGTTACGCTTGCCGGGAGGGCGGGCTATCACGCTGACCCCACTCTCCGACAACGCCTTGTCCATGATTTCCAGGTAGGCCTGACCGCCACCGAACAGTTTGGGAAACATGCGCTGCAATCCTGCATTGACCTTCTCGAAGGTTTCCCTGAAGCGTAGCCGGCACTCCTGATCAATTTTATCTATCGCGGTTTTCAGGATGTCGAGTGATTCGCTCAGATCCTGGTGCTGTTTTTCCAGAAACGCCATGCGCTCGGATTGTTCAGTGTATTCTTCCATGGCAGTGAGGTTGACAGCCCCGAGCTGACTGATTTCTTCGGCCAGTTGTGTCACCCGTTTTTGCCAGGCTTTTTCTTCCGCTTCTGCCGGCAGGTGCGGGATCACCGCCTCAGGTGCCAGCCCCAGTTCCTCAAATTGTTCCTGTACCGTCTGCCGCCTGACCTCGTTGGCCTGGAGTTCAAGTTTGATCTGATCAAGCTTTTGTCTGATCTCGGCCAATGCCCTCTCCTTACTCAGGCGTTGCTCACCCAGGTGACGAATACCGCTTTCAACCTCCCTGACCCTGGCACGCTGCTGCTCCAGAGTCTGCTCATGCTCGCTACGCATCTCCCGTAACGCCAACAACTCTGCCTGCTCTTCCTCCAGCGGGCTCTCGGTGTCTTCAATTCTTGCCGTGACGGCATCCAGCCTGACTGCTGCGTGCTGATACTGTCCCTCTGCCCGCTCCAGATGCCTCAGGGTCAGTGCTTCGGTGGCTCCGAGCTGGTCGAGACGACTGCGGATCTCCACGATTTTTTCTCCCAGATGCTTCAATGCCGCATCCGCGTCGCCCAGCCGATGCTCTGCCTCCTGTCTCAAACCCGCACCCGTGCCACTTTGGGGTTGCAGTTCATCCAGCTTTTGCTGATGTATTTCCACCAGGGCATGGGCTTCAGCCATTTGCTCGGCCAGCGTCACCCGGTTCTCTTCCAGATCATCCCACTCGTATTCCAGTTGATCCAGACGTTTTCGGGCCTGTTCGTGGCGGGCTTTGGCCGCACTCAATTCAGCCAGTATCCGGCTCTGCTCACCGGCCAGTTGTCGCTCCCGGGCTTCAGTGGTGCGTTTTTCCTGCTCTGCCGCCAAAATGGCACGCTCAGCGGCATCCAGTTGATCTTCCAGCACCTGAAGCAACGACATGCCCTGGGCTTCACTGACTTTAAGATCACGCAATTCACGTTCCCTCTGGATGATACCCGATTTACCGTCATCGGCTTCCGGAAACCGTATCCAGTTGCTGCCCACCCGCCAGCCTTCGGGAGTCACCGCCGATTCGTGGGAAGCCAGTTGCGTACGCATCTTCCGGGCAGTCCACAGGTCTGCGGCGCAGTACACATCTCCCAGCAGGGAAGCCAGTGACCAGGGAAATTTAATCTGATCGAGCAGTCGGGGGGCGATTGGGGATTGTAAGGCCTGCGTCGGCTGCGCACCGGTTCGTGTCTCGAAGAAAGCCAGTGAGGTCATGGGCTTCCCGTCTATTTCATCCAGATAGGCCGAGGCATCTTCCACACACAGGGCTTCGAGTTGATGGCCCAAAAGACTTTCCACCGCTTGTTCCCAACCGGGTTCTACATCCAGATGCTCGGCGAGACGCGTGGCCTGGGCCAAACGATGTTGCGCCAGCCAGGCGTTCATATCCTGCTTGTCCTTACCCATCGCCTGACGTTGCAGGGTCTCCAGTGAGCTGATGGTACCCTTGATGCCATGCAGTTCGGCCCGTTTGACATTGAGCTGGGTCTGGCACTGTCTGACCTGGTTACGCTCCGCCTCAACCTGCAGGGACAATCGCCCCAAAGCGTCCTGTAATTCCGAACGCTCATCCGTTAATTCAGCGGATTCTGCCTCCATTTTCAGGATGTCAGACTGATCGTCGCTGTCTTCCAGTTCTTCCCGTTCGTTTTCCAGTCGCTCGCGCCGGGCCTCCAGTTGCTGGTGCTGCTGCTCCATTTGCCTGATGCGGGTTTGCTGAATGTTGATCTGGTTCTGTGATGCGTTCATCTCCCGCTCCAGGGAGGCCAGATCCTGACGGGCGGTTTCCAGGGAACGAAAAGCGGTTTCGCGCTCGTCCGCCAGGAGTGCCTCCCGCTCCACCACTTCATCCAGTTTCAAGACCAGATCAGCGTGCTCTTCCCGAATCATCTGCAAGGTTTGCCGATCCTGTTCGAGATCATCACGAGCCGACTGTTGCTCCTTTTCCATCCGCTGCCTTTCCTGACGAAGTTCCTCCCGGTTTTTACGCGCCTGCTCGATAACCTGCTCAAGCCGGCTGATTTTGAGGCCTAATTCATAAAATTGGGCCTGGGTTTCACTGAGCTGATCACGCAAAGTATCCAGCTGCTGTTGCGCAACCTGGCTCGCGGACACCAATTCATTGTCATCACTCACCGTCTGCCCGTAGGCGATTTCCAGTTCAGACAGGCTTATTTTATGGCCGGCCAGTTGCTCATCGTATTTTCGCCAGCGCAGAGCCAGCAGCTCTGACTTGTAACGTCGTTCTTCTTCCTTCAATGCGGTATATTTTTCAGCCTTCCTGGCCTGCCGCTGCAAACTGACCAGTTGCTTGCCCACTTCTTCCCGTACATCAGAAAGCCTGGCCAGATTGTCGCTGGTATGTTCCATCCGCAGTTCGGTTTCATGCCGTCTGTCCTTGTACCTGGAAATACCGGCAGCCTCTTCGATGACAGCACGCAGTTCATCCGGCTTTGCCTCCACCAGACGGGAAATCGTACCCTGCTCAATGATGGCATAACTTCTGGCACCCAGCCCGGTACCGAGGAACAGGTCGGTGATGTCCTTCCGCCGACAGCGGGAACCGTTGAGCAGATAAACCGACTGGCCGTCTCGCCCCACCTGACGCTTGATGGATATTTCCCGATACCTGGAAAACTCCCCCGGTGCCTTGCCCTCGGAATTGTCGAAGATCAGTTCAACGTGTGCCATGCCTACAGGCTTGCGACTGCTGGAGCCGTTGAAGATGACATCCGCCATGGTGCCGCCCCGCAGGTGCTTGGCCGAACTTTCTCCCATCACCCAGCGTACCGCATCAATGATGTTCGACTTGCCGCAGCCGTTGGGGCCCACAATACCCACCAGGTTGCCCGGCAGGGGTACTACGGTAGGATCAACAAAGGACTTGAAACCGGCTAGTTTGATTTTTTCTAATCGCATTGAGAGAAAAGGGAGGGCTTCCTGGAATAATACATCATCCATAAAGACAAGGATTATGTATTGGGGCGCGGCAGGGTAAGGAGAAAGCGGGGGACAGTGAAATCCTCACACACTAAGGCCAGAGGGACTCAGATCGACGACTCAACGGGTTGAGGCCACAACACAACCGGAAACCAGGCCCGGGAATCCATCAGGGCAAACGCCGCCAAAGATGTTAATATGACGACAGATGCTCCGTGATACCCATGGGGCGCGTCATCCAAACCTGATCCATCATTCCTGTCATGAGTACCCAAGCCAACAAACACCTGGAGACTTTCCCTAACCCGCATCCCGGCAGAAACTACACCATTCGCATTGAGGTTCCCGAGTTCACCTGCCTATGCCCCAAAACCGGACAACCCGACTTTGCCACCCTGCTGCTGGAATATGTACCCGATCAGTTGTGCGTGGAGCTTAAATCACTGAAGCTTTATGTTTGGTCATTTCGCGAGGAGGGGGCCTTTCACGAAGCAGTCACCAACCGGATACTGGATGATCTTTGCCGGATTTGCCAGCCCAATTTCTTCAGGGTGACAGGACGCTTCAACGTCCGTGGTGGCATTTATACGACGGTCATCGCCGAACACAGGCATCCGGAATGGATGCCGCCCTTGAAGGTTGAATTGCCCTGAACCCTGGGCGCAGGCCGCCATCCCGGTGCCCGGCACAGGCCAGGGCACCGCAGATGCCTTGCCCCTTACATTCCCGGGGCACTACTCCTGATCGGTCTTTCTGATCTCCCGGGTATGGACATCAAACGCCTCCCTGAGGGTAGCCACCCAGGCTGAAAACTCCCTCTGACCTTCCGACTTCGCCAGCATGCTTTTAGCCGATTCTTCCATTTTTGCCGAATCGGCTGCCCGGGCTCCGTCCCGCTGGGCCAGCACCTTGAAAATCACCTGAGAACCATCCTCTTGTTCGACATTGCGAACCAGCGTCTTGCCTTCAGCGACTGGTGGCGTTGAAAAAACGGCATCCACCAACGGTGGCGATATTTCGCTGGAATCCCGTTTGACACCCGCCAGTTTCTTGTAAAGGGAACCTTTAAGACCCGTGGACAGAGCCTGAAGAGATTTACCCAGTTGTGCCTCGGCCATCAATCCGGTCACTTTCTTCAGCATCTCCCTTTTGCTTTCATCTGCATGCATGCGGGTAATGATGGCATCGCGGACTTCGGCCAGCGGTCTATCCCTGGCCGGTTCATGACTCTTGATGTGCAGGATGATCGCTGTTTCATTGTCCAGTTCGACAGGCTCACTGTTGCGACCATTTAACACATCCTCACTGAAAGCCGCTTTTCTGATCTCTTCCCGCTCAGCAACCCCGGTTCCCTCGTCTCGGGTGAACAAAGGGCTTTCCTGTATTTTAAGATTCAGGGCCTTGGCCGCAGGCTCAAGGCTGTCCGGATGTTCAAAACCCAATTGAGTTAATTTTTGACCCTGCTCATAAAACTGGTTTTCCGCAGCATTGCGCTGATGATTGATCTTGATTTCGTTTTTGACCGAGTCAAAAGGCTGTACATGACCAGGCTCAATCTTGACAACCTTGATTAAATGATAACCAAACGAAGTTTTAATGGGTGCCGACAACTCACCTTCCTTGAGGGCAAACGCTGATTCCGAAAATTTCTCATCCATGGCACCCTTGGTAATGATACCGAGATCCCCACCTTTGGAAGCCGAGATGCTGTCAGCCGAATGCTCCCGGGCCAATTTTGCAAATTCCTCTCCCTTGAGCAGTCGTTCCCGTAAACTCCGGGCCTTGGCCAGTGCTGCCTCATCCAGCTTCGGATCATTGCCCTCTGAAGAAATCAGAATGTGACTGACCCTGCGACGCTCCTCCGTGGTGTAAAGGGCTTTTTGCTCCTCATACAGTTTAAGCAGTTCAGCGTCGCTAACGGCAATCGTCGTGGCGATATCAACCAGGCTGACCGAGACATACTGGATGGAAACCTGCTCCTGACTTTGAAAGTCGGCGTGATGCTGCTTGTGATAATCCGCCAGTTCCGCCTCGGAATAAACCGTAGTGGGTTTACTGGCCGGCAGAGTCAGATATTCAATATCCTTTTCCAGATTCTTGAGATGCAGCAGTGTCGCGACTTCCCTCTGCGTGACAAAAGCACTGTCCAACACCCCTCTCTGGAATTGCTCCATGATCAGGGCCTTGCGTACTTGCGGAATAAACTGCTGCGGACTCATCCCTTGCGACGACAACATAATCTTGTATTTTTCCTTGTCAAACGCGCCCTCAGTCTGGAAGTAAGGCATGGTCTGAATAAATTCCCGCACGTCATCATCACTGACCGTCATCCTTTTCTGATCTGCGGTTTGCGCCAGAACCTCTTCCCGAATCAGCTTTTCCAGTGCTTCACGCTTGAGTTGCTGTTCATCAATCTGATCAAGGCCAATGAGACTCGCCAGGTTTTGTTCATGCACCCGGTTGACATCACGCTCAAAGATGTCCCTTTTTCCCACTGTTGCCACCGGTTGTTCCTTGTCGGAATCAAAGTAGTTCTGAATACCCCAAAGGGCGAAAGGAACGCCGATGATAATCAACATCACCCAGGCTACTATTCCCTGAGCACGCTCACGGATCGTTTGGAGCATAAACCAACCTTAAAAGAGAAAGATGAAAGCGAAACCGATGGCAGCGTATCG